>JAABUM010000281.1_pt1 | contig 98355 bp, 97 predicted proteins | sample 5559161 | NCBI WGS metagenome assembly JAABUM01 (sample SAMN10711868, study PRJNA513369) | rock metagenome | isolation source: Antarctica rocks | place: Antarctica: Victoria Land, Siegfried Peak nord
GTGATCGCGGTGCTGGCCGCCGCCGTCACCGGTGTAGGCGTGGCTGCGCTCAACCGCAGCCACCACAACAAGGCTCCCCTCGCCTCCCGCGTCTTGGGCCGCCCATTGCCGACGGTCCCGGGCACCGAGCCCGTGTCGATACCCACCCCGGTCGTGCCAGTGTCGACACCCGCCGGGCTGCCGTTCGTTGCGCCGGCGATCACCCCACCGGTGGCGGTCGACATCCCCACCATTGGGGTGGCGGCGGTAGTCGATCCCCTGAGCATCGATCGGGACGGGTTCCTCCAGGTTCCGACCGACTTCAGTCGCGTCGGCTGGTACGCCGGCGGCTCGAAACCCGGTGACCCGGGCCCGGCGGTACTGGTGGGCCACATCGACTCATATGCCGGTGCCGCGGTCTTCTACGCCTTGGACAAGCTTCAACGCGGCGACGACGTCATCGTCCGTCGCGCCGACGGTTCCCAGGTGACTTTCACGGTTCAACGATCAGCGAGCTACAAGAAGACCGACTTCCCCACCAAGGACGTCTACGGCTCCACCGAAGCCCCCACCCTGCGGTTGATCACATGCACCGGCAACTTTGACGACTCCGCCCACTCCTACGAAGACAACCTCGTTGTATACGCAACGTTGAAGGGATGAGCAACTCGACACGCCGATCGCTGATCGTTGTCGGGATCATCATCGCCGCCATCGGCCTCACCGCCACCCTCCTGTCGTTCCGCAAGTCCGATCAGTCCGTCGGCAGGGCCGCTCCTGCCGTGGCTCCCACCGCTCCTAGCGACGCCCTCGAACGACTGTCCCAGAAGGTGGCTGCTAACCCCAAGGACTGGATGTCGTTGGCTGCTCTGGGTGAGGCGTACGTGCAAAAGGCCCGGGTCTCCGGCGACCCGACGCTGTACCCACTCGCCGACCGGGCGCTCGCACGTTCGCTGAAGATCAACCCGCAGGGCAACCGGCCTGCCACGATTGGCGAGAGCTCGCTGGCAGCCGCCCGCCACAACTTCAGCATCGCCCTCGACTGGGCCCAGAAGGCCGACGCTGCCTTCCCCGATGATCCAGACGTCAAAGCAGTTCTCGGTGATGCGCTCGTCGAGCTGGGCCGGTACCCGGAAGCATTTGGCGCGTTCCAACGGATGGTCGATCTTCGCCCCGACCTGGCGGCCTACTCCCGAGTAGCGCACGCACGGGATTTGCAGGGCGACGTGCAGGGCGCCATTCAAGCGTTGCAAGCCGCTGATGCTTCAGCGAACACCAACTCCGACGCAGCCTTCACCCAGTTCTCGCTCGGTGAGCTTTATTGGAACAGCGGCCAAGTCGACCAAGCACTGACCCATTACCGACGATCAGCCAAGCTGGATCCGTCTTACCTTCCCCCCCAGGCCGCGCTGGCGCGGGCGTCGTTTTTCACCGGCCCTGCGGGAGAAGCCGCCCAGCAGTACAAGTCGGTGACCGAGCGAAACCCGTTTCCCCAGTACGTGGGTGACTATGCCGACGTCGCTGCGCTCACTGGCCGCAACGACCTCGTAAAGCCACAACTCGAGGTCCTGGCCGCACAGCAGCAGCTGTTCAAGGCCAACGGCGTCAACGTCGATGTCGAGATCGCGCTCTTCAACGTCGATCACGGCATCGACCTGTCGGGCTCGCTCAGCGCCACCCAGGCTGAGTGGGCACGCCGCCCGAGCATCACGGTTGCCGACGATCTGGCGTGGACACTGCACGCCAACGGCCGAGACAGCGAAGCACTCGCCTACGCCAACCAGGCCCTCCACCTCGGCAGTCGCAACGCCCTCTACTTCTACCATCGGGCCCGGATCAACGAGGCGCTCAACAACCACGACGCCGCCAAAGCCGACCTCCAACAGGCCCTGGCCATCAACCCGAACTTCTCGATCCAGCACGCTCACGAAGCCCGGCTCTGGGCCACCCAACTCGGAATCCCCTGACCACCTCGCGCTGAGTCCACTTTGGATCTGCTGTCTGTGCTGCAACGTCGCGTCGAACCGTTGGGCAGCGCGCTGGGCGGTGGAGGTGATGGGATTCGAACCCACGGCCTCCTCGATGCGACCGAGGCGCTCTAGCCAGCTGAGCTACACCCCCGTACGGGAGCGCTCACACTAGCCGCCCCAGGCGGGTGGGCCGTTTCGGCCCTTCTCAGTCAGACGACTCCGAACTTGCCTAAGTCTTGCGAACCAAGGGGTAAAGGTGGGCGGCCTTTCGTGCCGATAACCAAGGCATGACCTCGACCAAGCGCCGCTCGGCGGCGACCTTGCTGGTGGCGGCGATCGCCGTCATGGCCCTGTTCGCCGGCTGCACGTCCCCCCAGACCCAGGAGGCGACCGGCCGCCTCAACGCCGACCGTGGCGCATACGGCCTGGCCCCCCTGGTGAGCAGCGACATGCTCAACGCCAAGGCTCAAATGTGGGCGCAGGTCCTGGCCGGTCAGGACACGCTCTTCCACTCGAACCTCACTGATGGCATCGGCGGCTGCTGGCGCTCGCTGGGCGAGAACGTCGGCTACGGCGGCAGCATCGCCACCGTCGAGAGCAGTTACATGAACAGTCGCCCCCATCGGGCCAACATCCTGAGCAGCAGCTACCGCTACGTCGGCACCGGTGTCGCCTGGAACGGAAACATGGTGTTCACCGTCCAGGAGTTCATGCAGCCCTGTTGAGCGGTCGGGCACCGGCGGCATCCCCACTCGCCGACGCTCGGGCAACCCCGACGGCCCTACGCTCGGCCCGGTGGCTGACCAGGGTGCCCGACCTTCCCTGAGCCCCGCCACCACCGCGGTCAGCGAGGCGATCCTGGCGGTAGCGGCCGAACAGTCGGTGGAGCGGGTCCTCGACCGGCTGGTCCACGCCGCCCGAGACCTGGCCGGCGCCCGCTACGCCGCCATCGGCGTCCCGGACGACGCCGACCCGCAGGCCTTCGCCCAGTTCCTGACCGCCGGCATGTCCGACGAACTGATCGACGAGCTGGGTGAGTTGCCCCGCACCCACGGCATGCTGGGCGCCACCCTGGTCGAGCGCGAGCCGTTCCGCAGCGACGACATCACCCTCGACCCTCGCTTCCGCGGCTGGTGGCCGGCCGCCCACCCGATGATGCGGTCGTTCCTCGGCGTGCCGATCGTCCGCCACGAACAGATCCTGGGCGCCTTCTACCTGACCGACAAGCAGGGCGCCCCGTCATTCACCGAAGAGGACCAGCACGCCATCGAACTGCTGGCGGCTCACGCCGCCCTGGCCATCGAGCACGCGCAGCTGCACGAGGAGGGACGGGAGCGGAGCATCACCGAGGAGCGCAACCGGCTGGCCCGCGAGCTGCACGATTCGCTGAACCAGTTGCTGTTCAGCCTCAGCCTTACGGTCGAGGCGGCCGCCGGATCCGTGCGCCGCGACCCAGAGGGGGCAGCCCGTCTGCTGGTCGAAGTCGGCGCACTGGCCGGCGAAGCCCAAGCCGAGCTGCGCACGCTGGTACATGGTCTGCGCCCGCCGGACCTCGACGCCGACGGCCTGGTCGTCAGCCTCCGCAAGCGAGCGGCGCTGCTGGCGCGCGCTTACAGCGTGGCCATCGAGGTCATCACCGAACCGGAGCACGGGCGGCCGCTTCCCGGCCTCGATCCGTCGTTGGAGCGAGAGGCATACCGGGTGGTGCAGGAGGCGCTCTCCAATGCCCTGCGCCACGGCCACCCGGACAAGGTCACCGTGACCGTTGGGACCGGAGACGGTGAGGGCGGCGGCCCGGGAACGCTGGTCGTCACCGTCGCCGACAACGGTGTGGGGTTCGATCCGCACGCCCGGCGGGGCAGCGGGCGGAGGCTCGGGCTGGTCACCATGGGCGAGCGGGCCGAGGCGGCCGGCGGCCGGGTCTCGGTGCGCTCCCAACCGGGTCACGGGACCACCGTCACCCTCGAAGTGCCCGTTGGCTGAAGCACCGATCCGGCTCCTGCTGGTCGACGACCACCCCGTCGTCCGCCAGGGACTGCGCGCCTTCCTGGCGGCGCGGCCGGGCTTCGAGGTGGTCGGCGAAGCGGGCTCGGGCGAGGAGGCCCTTGACGCGCTGGCCGCCGGAGCCGAACCGGACGTCGTGCTCATGGACCTGCTCATGCCGGGCATGGGCGGCGTGGCCGCCACCGCGGCGGTGGCGACCCGGCCGGCGGTGTCAGTGCTGGTCCTCACCAGCTTCACCTCCGACGACCAGGTCCTGGCCGCCATCCGCGCCGGAGCGGCCGGGTACGTGCTGAAAGACGCCCAACCAGCCGAACTGGAAGCGGCCATCAGGGCCGTGGCCCGCGGCGAGGTCTTCCTCCACCCGACCGCCGCCGCCGCCGTGGTGCACGCCGTGGCCCAGCCGATCGACCGGGCCGCCAGCGCAGAGAACCAGCTGCCAGCCGGCCTCGACGAGCTGACCACCCGGGAGCGCGAGGTGCTGGGCCTGCTGGGAGAGGGCTTGTCGAACGCGGCGCTGAGCGAGCGGCTGTTCATCTCTGAAAAGACGGTCAAGACCCACGTCAGCGCCATCCTGGCCAAGCTGGATGTCACCGACCGAACCCAGGCGGCGCTGCTGGCGGTCCGGGCCGGCATCGGTCCTGCGACCGAGGCGGAAACCGGTCCCTAGGCCGATGTGAGGCGCATCGGCGCGTTCGTACGTTGGCCGGAGATCCATTCCGCCCACCAGTAGGAGCGCATCATGCCCACCACCGCTACCAAGCCCACCAGCGGATCGAAGCCCACCGCCCTGGTGACCGGCGCCTCCCGCGGCCTCGGCCTCGCCCTGACCGAAGCCCTGGTCGCCGCCGGCTGGCAGGTGGTGGTGGACGGTCGCCACGCCGACACCCTGACTGCGGCCGTCACCTCCCTGGGCGACAGCGTGCACACCGTCGCCGGTGACGTGGGCGAAGAGGCCCACCGCGCCGCCCTGGTCGACCGGGCCCGCCGGCTGGGCGGTGTCGACCTGGTCGTGCACAACGCCGGCGTGCTCGGCCCGAGCCCGCAGCCGTCTATGGGCGATTACCCGCTCGGTGAGCTGCGCCGGGTGTTCGATATCAACGTCTTCGCCCCGCTGCGCCTGACCCAGCTGCTCGACCCTGTGTTGAGGCCCGGCGCGACGGTGGTGGCCATCACCTCCGACGCCGCCGTCGAGCCGTACGAGGGATGGGGGGGCTACGGCTCGGCCAAGGCGGCGTTGGAGCAAGCCTTCGCCGTGTTCGCCGCCGAGCGACCGGACCTGCACGTGTACCGGATCGACCCCGGCGACATGCGCACCCAGATGCACCAGGAGGCGTTCCCCGGAGAGGACATCTCCGACCGGCCGCCGGCGGCCGCGAGCGTCCCGGCCATCTTGGCCATCCTGGCCGACCGGCCGCCGAGCGGCCGCTACGCCACCGAGCGGTACACCAACCCAGACCCGAAGGCGGTGCCAGCATGAGCGCCACCGCCACCACCAACGTCGGGCCAGGCGGCCGGAATCCCGTGCCGATCGCCGGCGCACCCGCCGGTGGGGCCGGTTCGTTCTCGCTCGACTCCTTCGTCCTACCTGCTGAACTAGAGGCCGTGGCCCCGCCCGAGGCCGACGGCCGAGGACGCGACCGCGGCGACGTCAAGCTGCTGACGTCATGGCGGCGCGAGGGACGCATCGCTCACGGCCGCTTCGCCGCCCTGGTCGACCACCTCGACCCCGGTGATCTGCTGGTGGTCAACGACTCGGCCACCGTGGCCGCCGCCGTGCCCGCAGTGTTGCCGGCCAGCGGCGGCGACCCGGGCTCCTCGTCCTCCTCCTCCTCCTCCGCCAAGGAGGAGGCGCTCGAGATCCATCTGTCGACCGAGTTGCCGGGCGGCGCCTGGGCGGTAGAGGTCCGCCGGCCGGCTGGCAACCACAGCCTGCCGCTGGTCCGGGCGCTGGCCGGCACCACCCTGGAACTGTCCGCCGGCGGCCGGGCGCACATCCTGGCCCCGTACCCGGCGGCGCCGGCGGCGGGGGGTGGCGTCGACCGCCACGGCCGCCGCACCAGCCGGCTCTGGTACGCCACCCTCGAGTTGCCGAGCGGTCTGCCCACATACCTCGCTCGCCACGGCCGACCCATCCGTTACTCCTACGTGCAAGGCGACTGGCCGCTGTCGAGCTACCAGACCGTGTTCGGCACCCGGCCGGGCAGCGCCGAGATGCCGAGCGCCTCGCGGCCCTTCACCGCCGAGCTGGTCACTCGCCTGGTGGCCACGGGGGTGGGCATCGCCCCCTTGACGCTGCACACCGGCGTGTCCTCGCTGGAGAAGCACGAGCCGCCCTTCGCCGAGCGCTACCAGGTGCCGGCGTCGACCGCTTCTGCCGTCAACCGGGTCCACCATGATGGCGGGCGGGTGGTCGCCGGCGGCACCACAGTGGTGCGGGCGCTGGAGACGGTGGCCGACGAGCAGGGCACCGCTCACCCCGGCGAGGGTTGGACCGAGCTGGTGATCAGCCCGTCACGGCCGGTGCGGTCGTGGACGGTTTGCTGACCGGCTGGCACGAGCCGGAGGCGTCACACCTGCTCATGCTCGAAGCCATCACCGGCCGGGCGACCCTGGAACACTCCTATGCCGAGGCCCTGGCCGGCGGTTACCGCTGGCACGAGTTCGGCGACTCGAACCTCATCCTGCCGTAGGATCTGGGCGGATAGGTCGCCCGTCTCAGCGCCGGACGGTGAAACTCGCCAAGCCGCGCTTGGCGAACGAGCTGCTGTGCTCTTGGGTCGCCTAGCCCATCGGCTCGGGCATCAGGATCTGCGCCGACAGTCGGCCCGGTCGTTTCAGGCTCCGGTGCCGGTCCGGGCAAGGGCGGGCTCGTACTGGAGCTGGTATTGCGGCTGTGGCAGGTAGCGCAGCTTGGCCCGGCGCTCGGCCGCCACCTTCTGGATGCGGATGAGCAGCACCACGTAAGCCAGCAGGGTGGCGTCAACGACCAGGTGGCCGTAGAGGGCAACACCGCCCAGCACTGCGGCCAAGGCCAGGCTGACGGTGGCGGCGGCGACCAGGAAGAAGAAGATCTCGCGGCGCCGGCGGCGGGCCTGGCGGCGGGTGAGCCGGAAAGGCTCGGGCACCGGTGCCAACGGGCGGTACCCGCCAGCGCGGCGGGAGGTTCGATCCAGGGCCGAGAGCACCGACAGCTGCTGGCTGAAGGAGTGAACCGAGTCGACCGGCAGCTCGGTCCGGCGGTTCCACAGCCACGAGCCTAAGTAAGCCAGCCAGCCGATGACAACGAGCAACAGCACCACGACGGTCACCTCGGGAGCCTGCTTTCAGATGTCAGCGACCGTAACAACAGCTGAACCCCAGTCGGTGGATGCCACTGTGAGCGGCGTTTTTGGGCAAAGCGTCGGCCCTGATGCCGGAACCGAACGTTACAGTTCTACTACGAAACGTTTGGCTCGGCCAAGAGGACCGGCGCGAGGACCTTGGCCATAAAGACGGCCGCGGGCGGCGCGATTCAGGCGCCGCCCAAGCGGAGGAGGATGGGGTTGGGGCCCCATCCGGGTCAGGGATGGAGGTTGCCGGTGCCGTCGATGTCGGCACGGCGGAAGGTGCCGGAGCGGCCCCCCGTCTTCTCCCACAAGGCCAGGTCGCCGATGGTCATGGACCGGTCGGCCGACTTGCACATGTCGTAGACGGTCAACGCCGCCACCGAGCAAGCGGTGAGGGCTTCCATCTCGACACCAGTGCGGTCGACGGTGTCGACCTGGGCTTCGATCTCGATGAAGTCGTCGTCGATGCGAAAGTTGACCAGCACCGAACTGACCAGCAGCGGGTGACAGAGCGGGATCAGGTCCGGTGCCCGCTTGGCCGCCTGGATGCCGGCGACCCGAGCAACCGACAGCACGTCGCCCTTGCCGATGGCGCCCTTGGCGACCAGCGAGGTGGTCTCCGGCTTCATGTAGACGCGCCCTCGGGCCATGGCTCGCCGGTGGGTGGGCTCTTTGGGCGTTACGTCGACCATGCGGGCCCGGCCCAGCGGATCGAGGTGGGTGAGGCCACGGTCGGACATGGCTCACAAGTCTAGGAGGGCGAGTAGCGCCGGCTTCTACCCGCCGATCTGGCTCATGGAGCGGGCGGGGCGGACGAACTGGACCTGCTCGATGGAGTGTCCGGCCCACTTGGCGCCGACCGACGCCTCGATGACGGTGGCCAGGTCGTCGTCGCTGCCGCCGTTGCGCAGCACCGCCCGCAAGTCGCTCTCGTCGGTGGCGAACAGGCAGTTGCGGAGCTGACCGTCGGCGGTCAGGCGGACCCGGTCGCAGTTGCCGCAGAAGGGCCGGGTGACGCTGGCGATCACGCCCACCTCGCCGCCGCCGTCGCGGAACCGGAACCGTTCGGCCGGCTCCGACGAACCCGTCTCGGTGACGGGCTCCAGCGGGAAGACGGCGTCGATGGCGTCGACGATCCGCTCGGCGGGAACGACCTGCTCCCGCCGCCAGCCTTGGTCACCGTCCAGGGGCATGAACTCGATGAACCGGACGGTGACGCCACGGTTGCGACCGAAGGCGGCGAAGTCCACGACCTCGTCCTGGTTGACGCCGGCCATGACCACCACGTTCACCTTGACCGGCGCCAGACCGGACTCGACGGCGGCATCGATGCCGGCCAAGACATCGTCGAGCTGGTCGCGCCGGGTCAGTTCCACAAAGCGGTCCCGCTGCAGCGAATCGAGGGAGATGTTGATGCGGCCCAGGCCGGCATCGTACAGGGCGTCGGCTTGGCCGGCGAGGGTGGCCCCGTTGGTGGTCAGAGCCAGGTCGGCGCCGAGGGCGGCCAGCTTGGAGACCAGTACCGGGAGGTGGGCTCGCACGGTGGGCTCCCCACCGGTCAGGCGGATGCTGTCGAAGCCGTAGCGGGTCACGAACAGGCGGGCCACCCGTTCGAGCTCCTCGAAGGTGAGCAGCGCCTCACGCGGTTGCCAGGTCATGCCTTCGGCCGGCATGCAGTAGGTGCACCGGAAGTTGCACCGGTCGGTGATCGAGATCCGCAGATCGCGGTGCGTCCGGCCGTGCTGGTCGATGAGCGGCTGGAACACGCCAACCAGGCTAAGGCGCCGAACCGATAGGGAGGCGACCGGACAAAGCACGTGCCCGTTCGCCAGGCGCCGCCTGGCGAAAATAAGGATGCGACGCGCCCGGGGCGACCTTCCGCACAGATCCTGAAGCCCGAACCGATAGGTGAGGCGACCGGACAAGCACGTGTCCGTTCGTCAGACTCAGCCTGGCGAAAATAAGGGTGCGACGCGACCGGGGCGATCTATCCGCACAGATCCGCCGGGGATGGAGCCAGAGCCGAGGTCGGGTCGAGCACCAGCACGTCGACGGACCCCCCGGGCGCCGCGCCGGTGCCATCAGCCAGGACGGCCAACCCGTTGGCGGCGGCGGTGGCGGTGAGCTGGTGAGAACCCTGGGCCACCACCGAGTGGGCGACGAACCCCGATTCGCCCACCACCCTGGACAGCACGACCCGCACGTAGTGCACCTTGCCGTCGGGGCGGCGGCGGAGCCCGTCTGGGACGGCGGCACGCACCACCGGGCGCTCCCGGCGAGACGGGGGATGGCCGGCCATGGCCCGCAACGCCGGACGGGCCAGGAGCTCGAAGGACACGAGCGAGGAGACGGGGTTACCGGGGAGCCCGAACACCGGCGTGGTGCCGACGGTGCCGAAGGCGAAAGGTTTGGCCGGCTTGATGGCGATCTGCATCCAGCGCATGTCACCCAACTCGTCGAGCACGACCTTCACCAGGTCGAAGTCGCCCATGCTCACGCCGCCGCTGCTCAGCACCGCGTCGCAGATGTCGACGCCCCGCTCCAGTGCCTCGGTGATGGCGGCGGCGTCGTCGGCTACGCAGCCGAGGTCGACCGGCTGGCAGCCGGCTTCGGCCACCAGCGCCAGCAGCATCGGCCGGTTGGACTCCCGGATCTGGCCCGGCCCGAGCGGCCGCCCGCCGTCGACCAGTTCATCGCCGGTGGACAGCACCCCTACCCGGGGAAGGCGGAAGGAGTTGACGGCAACGGCGCCGACGTTGGCCAGCACGCCCAGCCGCGCCGGGGTGAGCATCGCCGCCGCCGGCGCCACCACGTCACCCGGGCGAACGTCCTCGCCGGCCCGGCGCACCGAGGTCCCGGCGGCCACCCCGGTCTCGATGGCCACTGCTTCACCGCCATCGAGCGGCCGGGTCCGTTCGACCATCACCACTGCATCGGCGCCCGGTGGGACCGGCGCGCCGGTCATGATCCGCACCGCCTGCCCGGATGTCACCGACGGTGACGGTGGCGCACCGGCGGCGATGGTGCCCACCACCTCGAGCCGCACCGGGTCGTCGGCCGACGCGCCGGCGGTGTCGGCGGCGACCACCGCAAACCCGTCCATCCCCGAGTTGGCGAACGGCGGCACGGCGTCGGCGGCCACCACGGCGGCGGCCAGCACCCGACCCAACGCTGCACCGATCGGGGTGACCTCAGCTACCGGCTTGGGCAGGGCAGCGGCGACAAAGGCCTGCGCCTCCTCCAGCGGGATCACCAGGCGACGGTACCCACCGCGCCCGTCCACCGGAACTTGATCCTTGATCCGGCGTGCCTGGCAGGCACCGCGACGACAAGTTCGGAGGGGTCAGGTGCTGCCGAAGCGCTCGAGCTCTCGGGCCAGGTCGAGGGGCTGCACGACGCCGCGGTGCTCGGCGTCGCCCCAGAGGTCGGGCGGCACCCGCCACATGACCTCGAACTCGATGCCGTCGACGTCCTTGGCGTACAAGCTCTTGGAGACGCCGTGGTCCGACGCGCCCACCAGCACACCGGCGGCGCTGAGCTTGTCCGACAAGGCGGCCAGGTCCTCGATCCGCTCGACCTCCCAGGCCAGGTGGTACAGCCCGACGGAACGGCCCACGGCGGCCGGGCCGGCGCCCGGTCCCACCGTGAACAACCCGAGGTCGTGGTGGTTGGTCGAAGCCGGTGCCCGCACGAACACCGCCCGGCCCGACCGGTCGGCCTCCACAACGGTGAAGCCCAGCACGTCGCCGTAGAACGCTGCGGACGCAGTGGCGTCGCGGACGTACAGGACGGCGTGGTTCAGCCCGGCGATGGCCATGTCAGCTCTTGCGGACGGCTTCGACTTCGAGCTCGAGCTTGGCCTTGGTGCCCACCAGGACGCCGCCGGTCTCAAGGCTCTGGTTGAAGGTGAGGCCGAACTCGCCCCGGTCGATCTCGGTGGAAGCCGAGAAGCCGATGCGCTCACCGCCCCACGGGTCGGTGGCCATGCCGGAGTACTCGACGGTCAGTTCGACCGGCTTGGTGACACCGTGCACGGTGAGATCGCCGGTGAGGACGAAGTCCTCGCCTGACGTGTGCTTCAAGCCGGTGCTGGTGAAGGTGATGGTGGGGTGGTTCTCGACGTCGAAGAAGTCGGGGCTCTTGAGGTGGCCGTCACGCTGGGCGTCACGGGTATCGACGCTGGGCGCCTGGATGGTGACCTCGGCCTTGGACTGGGCCGGGTCTTCGGCGACGGTGATGGTGCCGGCGAAGTCGGTGAAGTGGCCCCGGACCTTGGACACCATCAGGTGCCTCACGGTGAAGCTCACGCTGGAATGGGCGGGGTCGAGTTCGAAGATGCCCGGAGCGGGGACCTTGACGCCTTCATAATCACGGGATTCGGGGGTGCTGGTGTCGCTCATGGGTGGGTGCTCCTGTGCGTTGCGGTCGCCGGGTCCTTCCCGGTAGTTGCTTGCGCAACCATACTCCCAAGTTTATTGCTTGTGCAAGTAACTTCTCGATTACATTGGGGTGGTGGCCAACCCCCGACCCGACGACGCCGACAGCCTGACCCTGTTCGGTCTGCTGGTCGAGACCAGCTCGGCGCTGATGGACCAGACGCGCCGCCCGATCGACGACAACGGGCTGGCCCCCTCGGAGTTCGAGACCCTGCTGCGGCTGCACCGCACATCGGGCCACCGGTTGCGCATGGCCGACCTCGCCGCCCAGACGGGGCTCAGCGCCAGCGGCCTGACCCGGCTGATCGACCGGCTGTGCTCCGAGGGGCTGGTGGAACGGGAGAGCTGCCCCAGCGACCGCCGGGGCGCCTTTGCCGTGCTCACCGAACGGGGCCGGCGGCGACTCGACGCCGTGCTCCCCGGTCACCTCGAGCTGGTCGACCGCCACTTGACCGGCGTTCTCACCCCGGTCGAGGCGGCGCAGCTCGAAGCCATCCTCCGCAAGCTCCGCCAGGTGGTGCGCCCCGAAGCAGTGGCCGGCGCCGTGTAGTTGGCGACCACGTTGCTGGTGACCACGTTGCTGGCGAGCACCGGCGGCGGTCGCTTGTCGCCGGCCCGCGGGCGCTCACGACGGCGACCGGCATTTGCGCCGACGACCGTCGCCGTTGGACTACAGCCCTTCGGAGCGGACGAACTCGGCGAGAAAGGCACGAAACTCGGGCCCGAGGTCTTCTCGCCGTGCCGCCAGCTCGACCGTGGCGCGCAGGTAGTCGATCTTCTTGCCGGTGTCGTAGCGGCCGTTGGTGAAGACCTGCCCGTACACGGCTTGATCCTGGAGCAGCAGCGCAATGGCGTCGGTCAGCTGGATCTCGCCCCCGACCCCGGGTTCGACCTTGTCGATCTTCTCGAAGATCTCGGGCGTGAACACGTAGCGGCCCATGATGGCCAGGTTGGACGGCGCGTCCTGGGGTCGCGGCTTCTCGACCAAGTCGAGGATGCGGACCAGGTCGGGCCCGACGTGCTCGGGCCGGGCGCAGCCGTAAGCAGAGATCTCGTCGGGGGGGACCTCCTTGAGAGCGACCACCGACCGCCCGTACTGGGCGTGGGTGGCGATCATCCCTGACAGCAGCCGGGCGTCGTCCACCATGATGTCGTCGCCCAACATCACCACGAAGGAGTTGTCTCCCACGTGCTTGCGGGCCACGGACACGGCGTGGCCGAGACCGAGCGGCTCGCCCTGTCGCACGTAGTGGATGTCGGCCAGCTCGGCGATGTCGACGATCTCGGCCAGCGCCTCCTTCTTGCCGGCCTGGCCCAGGAAGTACTCCAGCTCGAACTGCCGGTCGAAGTGGTCCTCGATGGCTCGCTTGGAGCGGCCGGTGATGATGAGGATGTCGTCGATGCCGGCGGCCACCGCCTCCTCGACCACGTACTGGATGGCCGGCTTGTCGACCACTGGCAGCATCTCTTTGGGCTGGGCCTTGGTGACCGGCAGGAAGCGGGTGCCGAGGCCAGCGGCGGGGATGACCGCCTTGGTGACGGCGGCATTCACATCGAACTCGCATGGGGCTGCATCCCGATTGTTCTAATGGATCGCCTCACTACACTGCTGGCACTCTCGCCTACCGAGTGCTAACCGCCACCCGAGGTTCCACCGGATGCCCACCTACGAGTACGCCTGCAAGGACTGCGGCCAGACCACCGAAGCCGTCCAGGCCTTCACCGACGACGCCCTCACCGTCTGCCCCCACTGCGGTGGCCGGCTGCGCAAGGTCTTCGGCAACGTCGGCATCTCCTTCAAGGGCAGCGGCTTCTACAAGACCGACAGCCGCAACTCCAACGGCAAGCCGGGCTCGAAGGACTCAGGCAAGGAAGCGGCGTCGACCGGATCCGACAAGGAGTCGAAGTCGGGCGACAAGTCCGACTCGGGCGACAAAGCCGGGGCCAAGAGCGGCGATTCGGGGTCCTCCGGCGGTGACTCGGCGAAGGGATCGTCGGGCTCGGGGGACGCCAAGAAGTCGAGCGACTCCGCTTCGGGCTCGGGCTCCAAGCCGCCGGCTTCTTCGACCAAACGCTGACCGACATGGCCGGCGACGGCGGGACCGGCGGCGGCGCGGTCGCCGAAGTCGCCGTACTGGGCGGCTCGGGGTTCTACCGGTTCCTCGACGACGTGGTGGAGCGTCGAGTGGACACGCCGTACGGGACCCCTTCAGCTCCCGTGGCGGTGGGCACCCTGGGCGAGCGGCGCGTCGCCTTTCTGGCCCGTCACGGCGCCTCGCACCAGTTCCCGCCGCACCGGATCAACTACCGGGCCAACCTGTGGGCGCTGCACTCGCTGGGGGTCCAGCGGATCTTCGGGCCGTGCGCGTCGGGGTCGTTGCAGCCGGATGTTCACCCGGGCGACTTCGTGGTTTGCGACCAACTGGTCGACCGCACCTGGGGGCGGCCCGACACCTACTTCGACGGGCCCGCCACCCACCACGTCACCTGGGCCGACCCGTACTGCGAGCAGCTCCGCGGGGTCGCGGTCGCCGCCGTCGAGGCCGAAGGAATCACCGTGCACCGCACCGGCACGGTGGTGGTGATCCCCGGTCCCCGGTTCGCCACCAGGGCCGAGTCCCGCTGGTACCGCTCGGCCGGGTGGGAGGTCATCAACATGACCCAGTACCCAGAGGCCTACCTGGCCCGGGAGTTGGGCCTCTGTTACGCCTCGATCGCCTTGATCACCGACTACGACACCGGGGTCGCAGACGATCCTTCGATCGCTCCGGCCACCATGGCCGACGTCGTCGCCTTCCTGGAGGGCAACGTCGCCCAGGTGCAGACCGTTCTCAAGCGGGCCATCGCCGCCGTTCCGGCCGAACGCAGCTGCTCCTGCGGCGACTCCACCGGCGCCGATCCGATCACCCCGCCCCGCACCTGACGGGCGCCGCCGCCAGTGCCGCGGTTGGGCGGCGTCGAGGCGGGTATGAAGGCTCTGGCCTTCCCCCGCGCCTGCACCACTCGGAGCCACCCAGGCGGACCTCGCTCCCGTTCGTACCGCAGCCTGATGAGGGAGTGCTCCCGTGCCCGCCACCCGCCACCCCGGCGCCGACCGGACCGCTCCCGGTGCCCACCGTTCCTCGCCCTTCCCGCCCGGCCGAGCGCCGCGGCGGCGCCGGAGCCAACCACCGCAACGGCCGACGGGGGCGCCTCTTGGCCCTACGCCCGCAGCGGCGCCTTCGGCCCATTCGAGAACCCGGGTTTGGCGACCTCCCGGCCGGCGGCGGCCGCGAGGCGGGTCGGGCTACCTGTGGTGGGTGGCCTGCTTCGCGCTGGCGCTGGTCACGGGCGTGCTAGTGGCCGGCATGGTCCAGCGGGCGGCCCGGGCCGAGTCCCGGTTCGGCCGGCCGCGGCCGGTGCTGGTCGCCACCGCCGCACTCGCACCCGGTGAACGCCTGGACGCGTCACACACCGAGATCCGATCCTTGCCGGCGGAACTCGTACCGGCGACCGCGTTGGCATCACTGCCGACCGGCGGTCGCACGGTGACCTCAGCCATAGCGCAGGGGGAACCGGTGTTGGCCCAGCGGATCAGCGGGGCCGGCCGTGCGGGGCCGGCGGCACTCATGCCACCCGAGAGCCGGGCGGTCGCCGTGCCCACTCCCGTGGCGGGCCTGCCGCTGAAACTGGGCGACCACGTCGACCTGCTGGCCACCGGGTCTGGACCGGACGGGCGCTCAGGGGTGGTGGCCCGCTACGGCGTGGTCATAGCCACCGGGCACGACAGCACCACGGTGGCGGTCGGGACCAGCGAGGCGCCGGCGGTGGCCGAAGCGCTGGGCGGCGGGAACGTCGTCATCGCCCTCCGTTCCCGCTAGCTGCTGGCCGATTCCGTGAACCAAAACCGTCGCTCAGCGACGGTTTCGCTCCACAGAACGACGTGAACTATGGCATGGCCGCGGAGTGAAAGCCGGCGGCGAAGAGTCCGAGGACGATGACGCCGGCCACGATCCTGTACACGACGAAGGGCGTGAAGCTGCGGGTGCGAATGATCTTGAGCGTTCCCCACACGGCGATGTAACCGGTGATGGCCGAGGTGACGATGCCGATCAGGAAGGGACTGCCCATGCCGCTGGGCAGGCCGTCCTTGACCACGCCGGCACCCTTGAAGACGACGGCACCGGCGATGATGGGCAGGCTCATCAGGAACGACAGCCGGACGGCGCCGTCCCGGCTGAAGCCCAGCGCCCGGCCGGCGCTCATGGTCACGCCCGAGCGGGACACACCGGGCTGCAACGCCAATGCCTGGGCCACGCCCATGCCGACCGCGCCGCGGGAATCGAAGTCGCGTTCCTCGAGCTGGCCGGACAGCCGGTCGGCGGCGAACAGCACCAGACCGAACACGATGAGCATGATGCCGATGAGCCACACCTTGCCGGCGTGCTCGTCGACCGCTGACTCGAACAGGGCGCCGACGATGGCGGCGGGGATGGCGGAGATGATTAGCAACCAGGCGACGCGGCCGTTGCGCTGGCGCTCGGCGCTGAGCTCCGCTCGCCGGGCGGGCACCAGCCAGGGGATCCCGTCTCGCACGTAGCTCACCAGATCCGACCAGAAGTAGGCGACCGCGCCGACCAGCGTGCCGAGGTGCAGGGCCACGTCGAAGGTCTTGTCCAAGTGCGGCGACAGGTCGTTGAACCCGAGCAACCACCGGACCAGGATCAGATGGCCGCTGGAGGAGATGGGCAGGAACTCCGACAGGCCCTGGGTGATGCCCAGGATGACGGCGTGCCACAGGGGAAGGTGCTGAGCGACCTTCGTCGTGTCGGCGATGATTGCGGCAGTTGCGTACATGAAGGGCGGAAGCGTTGCCGCGCCGGCGACCCGGCGCCAGTCAGGGCTGCGCTACAACCCAGCGTTGGTGATGCGATCGGAGCCGGCCGGCGTCGCGAGCGCCATGCGAGCCGCCGACAAGCAACCGCCACAGGTGGTTGCCATGTCAGAGGCCGGAGACCGTCACGTCGGCGATGACGAGGCTGACGCCGGCGGCGCTCATGGGGAGCCATTCGACGTCGGCACCGACGGCTTGGACGTCGTGGAGCATCCGCTGCAGGGTCGAGGCGATGGTGAACTCGCGCAGCGGCTGGGCCAGCGCGCCGCCGGAGATGCGCAGCCCTTCAGCTCCGGTGGAGAAGTCGCCGCTGACGGCGTTGACGCCCGAGTGCAGCCCGGAGACCGACGACACCAGCACGCCGTCACCGACGTCGGCCAGCAGTTCGGCCTGTTGCTTGGTGCCGGGGTCGAGAGCCAGCGCCATGCAACCCACTCCGGGCGTGGACTTGAACCCGCCCCGCACGGCCGAACCAGTGGAGGTGGTGCCCGACCGCCGGGCGGTGTAACTGTTCTGCACGAACTGGCGCAGCACGCCCCGGTCGATCAGCGGGTTGCGGCGCGTGGCCAGGCCCTCGCCGTCGGTCTCGGTGGCGGTGTAGGCCAGCGGGTTGGTGGGGTCGTCGACCAGGGAGACGAGCCCATTGGCGACCTCCTCCCCTAGCCGCTCGGCGAACAGGGACCGCCCCTTCAGCACCGCCTCGCCGGAAAGGGTGCCGCCGATTATCGACAAGAACTGAGCGGTCACGTAGGGGTCCAGCACGATCGTGAACCGGCCCGACGGCGGCTTGGTCGCGCCCAGCAGCCGGGTGGCCCGCTCGGCGGCGTCGGCGGCGGCCACCTCGATGTCGACGTCGGCCAGCTCGCGCCCCACCGAGTAGCCGAAGCCGGTCTGGGTGTCGTCGTCCTGGGTGGCGACACAGGAGGCGGCGACGTAGCAGGCGGTCTCGCGGCCGGCGCTGCGGATGCCGGTGTTGGTGACCACGCCGCCTTCGGCCATGGCGTCGACGTACTCCGCGGACTCGACGCCGCTGATCCGCCGGTCGGCGCCCTTGACCGCCCGTTCCAAAGCCAAGGCCAGATCGATCTTGGTCTCGGTGGGCACCTCGTCCATGCCCGGCCGGTACAGGTCGAGGTCCGGGACGCGAACACCGTCGGGCTCGGCCAGGCCCAGGAACTCGTCAGGCGTGGCAAAGGTGGCGTTGTCCCGCGCCTCCTCCAGCGTTTCGGCCAGGACATCGGCATCGAGGCTGGCGGCGTAGGCGAAACCCTGGCGGTGGTCCACCACCACCCGCACGCCGGCGCCCTGGGATTCGGCGGAGGACAGTGACTCGATGTCACCCTCGTAGACCCGTACCTCGACATGGCGGCCGCGGTCGACCACCGCCTCGACCTGCTCGCCGGGCTTGGCCAGGGCCACGACCCGGTCACCGACGGCCAGCAGGTCGGCGGCGACCTCATCGCATTCTGAGTCCGGCCGAGGCGACCCCGCCATCAGGCCGCCGTCCCGCCGACCGTCAGGCTGGACACCCGCAGCGTAGGAACACCGTCGCCCACGGGGACGCCTTGCCCATCCTTGCCACACGTGCCGGGCGGACCCATCTCGAAGTCGTCGGCCACCGCGTCGATCTTGGTGAGCACGTCGGGTCCGTTGCCGATGAGGTTTCCTTCTCGCAGCGGTTCGGTGATCCGGCCGCCCTCGATCAGGTACGCCTCGGTCATGCCGAACACGAAGTCACCGGTGGCGGTGTTGACCTGGCCGCCGCCCAGGTGGGCCACGTAGACGCCCCGGTCGGTGGAGGCCACGATGTCGTCGGCGTCATCGGTGCCGTTCATCAGGTAGGTGTTGGTCATGCGGACCATGGGCAGGTGCTGGTAGCTCTGGCGGCGACCGTTGCCGGATAGCCCCCGCCCCTCTTTGCGGGCTCGTAGAAAGTCCCACAGGTAGTCGGTAAGAACACCGTCCTGGATGAGGACGTTGCGCTGGGCCGGGGTGCCCTCGTCGTCGATGGCGAAGGCGCCCCATTCGGTGGCCATGGTGCCGTCGTCGACCAGGGTGACCTTGGGGTCGGCCACCAGCTCGCCGACACGGCCGGTGAACACCGACACGTTCTTGGCGATGTGGTCGGCCTCCAGCCCGTGGCCGCACGCCTCGTGGAAGAGCACGCCGCCGCCGCCCTTGCCGAGCACCACCGGGAGCTGGCCGCTGGGCGCCGGTCGGGCGTTGAGCTTGGTGAGGGCCTGCTGGGCCGCCTTGGCGGCCAGTTCCTCCACGTCGTAGCGGTCGAACAGCTCGAAGCCGATGGTGTGGCCGACGGTCTGACGACCGGTCTGCATACCGGTGTCGCCGGTCGCCACCACGCCGACCGAGAACAGGGTGCGGACCTGGTCGTCGCCGGTGAGCAGGCCGTCGCTGTTGGCCACCTGGATGCGGCGGCGGCTGTCGCCGTAGCGGGCGCTGACCTGGCGGATCGAACCACCCTGGGACCGGGCGACCTCGTCGGCCCGGTGCAGCAGCTCCACCTTGGTCGCCTTGGCCACGTCGCCCGGCTGCACCTCGACCACGTTCGGGCTCTTCGCCGTGCGCTGGGTCAGATCGACGACCTTGGTGCCACCCCCACCGCCACGGGCGGCGGCGGCGGCCGCTTCGGCGGCGCTGGTGAGACCGGCTTCGGAGGTGTCGGCGGTGTGGGCGAAACCGGTGGTCTCCCCCACCACCACCCGGATGCCGGCACCGCGGTCACGGCCGGAGCTGAGCTCTTCGATCCGGCCGTCGTCGAGCACGGCGGAGGTGGAGCGCTTCTCTTCGGCGAACACCTCCGCGAAGTCCCCTCCGGTGCGCAGCGCGGCACCGATCACACGAGTGAGCACGGGGGTTTCGATCACAGATGGGCCTCGCTTCGGCGGTCGTTCGTCGGCGGTTGGGGAAACGACTTATCGTAACGAGATGGCCCTCGAACCCGGTTTGAGCGGTCGGGCGCAGCGCACGGTCGTTGCCGCCGACACCGCCGAGTTCCTGCACTCCGGCCAGGTTCCGGTCCTGGCCACCCCGGTGGTGCTGGCCCTGTGCGAGGAGGCCTGCGTGGAGGCGGTGGCCAACCGCCTGCAGCCCGGTGAGACCACCGTCGGCCGACGGATGAAGGTCGACCATGTGGCCGCCGTGCCGGTCGGCGGCGTGGTGACCGCCGAGGCCACGCTCGACCAGGTCGTGGCCCGCAAGCTGACCTTCACCGTCAAGGTCAACGACGACCGCGGCCTGGTCGCCGCCGCCCAGGTCCTGCGGGTGGTGGTCAACCGCCAACGCTTCCTCGACGGGTTGAATTAGGGCCAGCTCGGCAGGCCTCGCCGGCCCGTGCTTCGCACATGACATGTGGCGACCGTCGAGCGACTCCGGCTGACGCCTCCGTCGCGTTGGGCTAGACGCGCTGGCCGATGACATAGAGGCGCTCGGTGGCGACCTCGCGGCCATTGGGGCTGCGGAGGTACCACTCGATGTCATTGAGACCGGCAACGGCGAAGGCGTCCAGGACCGCACCCTGGTCGTGGAGCACGAAGTCGGCATCGACAGCCACGCCGAGCAGGTCGGAGACGTGGCGGACCTCGTCGCCCATGTGCAACGCCAGCGCCAGCCACCCGCCGGGGCGCAGGCGCTGGGTCAGCAAGCCGACGGCCGGCCGCAGCTCCGAGCCGGCCAGGTGCACCAGCGAATACCAAGCGGCGATGGTCGCCCAGCCACCGCTAGCGCCGGGCGGCAGGGGCAGGTCGGTCAGGTCGGCCACGTGGAACGGCAGGTCCGGGAAAGCCCGGCGAGCGGCGGCGACCATGGCAGGGCTGAGGTCGAAGCCGGTGACGTCGGCGCCGGCGGCGGCGAGTTGGAAGGCGATCTGGCCCGGTCCGCAGCCGACGTCGGCCACCGGCCCACCGCCGGCCAGCTCGGCCACCCGATGGAGCAACCAGCGATCGAACGGCTTGCCGTCGAGCTCGTGCAAGTACTCATCGGCGTAGCGGTCGGCCACCGCCTCATAGAACGCCAGCACCTTGGCGTCTCGCGCCGCGGCACCGTCGGCGATGACGACGTCTCGGTCGAGGGCTCGCTTCCCGGCCAGCGGCGGGGCCACCTCGACCGGGCCGAGGAGGTGGACCCAGCGGGCATCGTGCTGGCCGGGCCGGTGGGGCAGCTCGCGCACCAGGGGTTCGGACCGCCCGGCCAGCTCGGCGAGGGCGGCCTCGACCGCGTCGCGATCGGCGAAGGGGTGGAGGCGCTCGGTCCGGGTGCGCAACTCGCCGGCCGACTGCGGCCCTCGCAGCAACAGCACGGCTATGAGCGCCCGGCCGGGGTCGTCCAGCTCGAGTCGCTCGTCGAGCACCTGGCGGTACTTCTCTACGCGCGCCCCGGTACCGGCGTGGACGATGCGGGCCAGGCCGCGCCCTTTCAGCGCGGTGATCCCCCGCAGGATGGTGGCCTCGTCCAAGTCCATGATCGGGTCGCGGCTCGAGCTTTGGTTGCAGGCGGTTCGCAGCCCGTTGATGGTCATGGGGTACGAGCCGGGGACCGTCCGCTCCTTCTCCAACAAGCTGCCGAGCACTCGTTGCTCAACGGCGTCGAGCACGGGCACGCCGGCGTGGTCGTCCATCCGGAAACATTGTCGTACCTCGTTGCGCGCCCCGCCAGGCGGAGCAGCACGAGCGCGTGGGTTTCATGGCGAAGCCGGTCCCGGCGAGGCCGTCAGGCCAAGCGGAACCAAAGCAAACACGACTCGGTAGCTTCGACCGCGCATGTCCACCGCTGACCCGACGCCCGGGCCGGGCTGGTTGCGGCGCCTGGGCGGGGTGTTGCGGCCGCACCGGCGCAAGATCGTGATCGCCCTCCTGGCCGCGGGGGTCGGGCAGGCGGTGGCGGCGCTCACGCCGCTGGTGGAGCGCCACATCGTGGACGACTCGATCATCGCCCAGCGCTCGCCACTCGGGCTGTGGATCGGTGTGCTGGTGCTGGCCGGACTGGCCCGCTTCGGCGCCGCCTTTGTGCGCCGCTACTGGGCCGGACGGGTCAGCCTGGATGTGCAACACGACCTGCGCACCCAGATCTTCGCCCGGTTGCAGGAGCTCGACTTCGCCCGCCACGACCAGTTGGCGACCGGGCAGCTGGTCAGCCGGGCCAGCTCCGACGTCGGCCTGGTCCAGGGCCTGCTCGCCTTCCTGCCGATCATCCTGGCCAACCTGCTGTTCTTCGTGATCGCCCTGGTGATCATGCTCTTCCTGAGCCCGCTGCTCACCCTGGTCGCCCTCGCCATCACGCCGCTGCTGTTCATCACTTCATTGCGGCTCCGCGACTCGGTCTTCCCGGCCAATTGGGACGCCCAGAACCAGGCCGGGGTCGTGGCCGGCGTGGTCGAGGAATCGGTGACCGGCGTGAGGGTGGTCAAGGGTTTCGGCCAGGAGCGCCACGAGGTGGCCAAGCTGGCCGGCGCCGCCGAACGCCTCTACGCCAGCCGGGTGCGGGTCGTGCGGCTGCAGGCCAGGTTCCAGCCGCTGCTGCAAGCCATCCCGGCCGTGGGCCAGGTGGGCGTGCTGGCCCTGGGCGGCTGGCTGGCCATCCAGGGCCGGATCAGCCTGGGCACGTTCCTGGCTTTCTCCACCTACGTGGCCGCCCTGCAGGCGCCGGCGCGCATGCTGGCCGGGCTCATCTCGATCGGGCAGCAGGCCCGGGCCGGGGTCGAGCGGGTGTTCGAGATACTCGACGCCACCCCGCTGGTGACTGAACGGCCCGATGCGCCGGACCTGGTCGCCCCCCGCGGGGTGGTCGAGCTGGACGACGTGACCTTCGCCTACCGCTCCAGGGAACCAGTGCTCGACCACGTGAGCCTGCGGATCGAGCCAGGCGAGACCATGGCGATGGTCGGCGCATCGGGCTCGGGAAAGTCGACCGTCTCGCTCCTCATCCCCCGCTTCTACGACGTGAGCGGCGGCGCCGTTCGCATCGATGGCACCGATGTTCGCGACGTGACCCTGGCCTCGCTGCGCTCGCAGGTCGGTGTGGTGTTCGAGGACAGCTTCCTCTTCTCCGACACCTTGGCCGACAACATCGCCTACGGCCGTCCCGATGCCACCCGCGACGACATCGAAGCCGCGGCCCAGGCGGCCGAAGCCGACACGTTCATCCGGGCGTTGCCCAACGGCTACGACACGGTGGTGGGTGAACGGGGGCTCACCCTGTCCGGCGGGCAGCGGCAGCGGGTGGCGCTGGCCCGCGCCCTGCTGACCGAGCCGAAGGTTCTGATGCTCGATGACGCCACCTCATCGATCGACAGTCGCGTCGAGCGGGAGATCCACGCCACCATGGCGCGCGTTCTGGGCGAGCGCACCACGCTGTTGATCGCCCACCGCCGTTCCACGCTCACCCTCGCCGACCGCATCTGCGTGCTCGAAGCCGGCCGGGTGCTCGACGTCGGCACCCACGACGAGCTGCAGGAACGCTGCGCCGCCTACCGTCTGCTGCTCGACGGCCCCGACCCGCTCGCGGAGGCGCCCGCCGAGCCACCCCTTCCCGCAACTCGTCCCGATCCTGCAGGCCCGGCCCGTGCCACCACGACGAGTTCGCCGGTGGGGGGTGGGGTCGAGGTGTTGCCGGCGACGGTCGAGCTGCTCGAGCGGGTGGAGGCGTTGCCCCCCCTTCGGGACGACCCCGACATCACCGTCGAGGCGGCCGCCGCGCCCGACCCACACTTCCGCTTCCTCCGTTTCCTGCGCGGGTGGCGGGCGCAACTCGGGTTCGGACTACTGCTGGTGGTGGTCGACAGCGTCGCCACCCTGGCCGGGCCGTCCATCATCCGTCACGGCATCGACGCCGGCGTCACCCCGAAGGCGACCGCCGCCCTGTGGGCCACCTGCGCACTGTTCCTGGTGGTGGTCACCGTCGACTGGCTGGTCACCGTCGTGGAGACGTTCATCGCCGGGCGCACGGCCGAACGGGTTCTGTACGGGCTGCGGGTGCGGCTCTTCAGCCACCTGCAGCGGCTGTCGCTCGACTTCTACGACAAGGAGCTGGGCGGGCGGATCATGACCCGGCTCACCACCGACATCGAAGCCCTCACCCAGCTCTTGCAGACCGGCCTCATCAACGCGGTGGTCAGCTTGGTCACCTGCATCGGCGTGGGCGTCGCCCTGTTCGTCATGAACCCCCGGCTGGCGTTGGTGACCATGGCCATCGTGCCGCCGCTTGCGGTAGCCACGGTGTGGTTCCGGCGGGCGTCAAGCCGGGCGTACGACGAAGCCCGGGAGAAGATCGGCACGGTCAACGCCGACTTTCAAGAAAGCCTCTCCGGTGTTCGCGTGGCTCAGGCCTACGTGCGGGAGCGGCGCAACACCGCCCGCTTCACCGGCCTGTCCGACGACTACCTGCAGACCCGAACCCGGGCCCAGCGCCTGGTGGCCACCTACTTCCCGTTCGTGGAGATGTTGTCCGAGATCGCCGCCGCCATCGTGCTGGGTTTCGGCGCCGCGCTGGTGACCGGCGGGTCGCTGTCACGGGGCGAGCTGATCGCTTTCCTCCTCTACCTGGACCTGTTCTTCTCCCCCATCCAGCAGCTCTCGCAGGTCTTCGACACCTACCAGCAGGCGTCGGTGGCGCTGGACCGCATCGGCGACCTGCTGGGCGAGCCCTCCCTGACCCCGGAGCCGGAGCATCCTGTCGACCCCGGCCGGCTGAGCGGCCGCATCCGCTTCGAGGGGGTCCGGTTCTCCTATCCCCGCACCGTCGAAGAGGCGCTGCGAGGCGTCGACCTGGAGGTCGAGCCCGGTGAGACGGTGGCGGTGGTGGGAGAGACCGGTGCCGGCAAGTCGACCGTGGAGAAGCTCATCGCCCGGCTGTACGACGTGACCGCCGGCCGGGTGCTGATCGACGGCATCGACGTCCGCCATCTGGACCTCAACTCCTACCGCCACCAGCTCGGCGTCGTGCCCCAGGAGGCGTTTCTGTTCGCGGGCACGGTGCACGACAACCTGGCCTACGGACGTCCGGACGCCACCGCCGCCGAGGTCGAGGCGGCGGCCCGTGCGGTGGGCGCCCACGACCTGGTCACGCGCCTGCCTGGCGGGTACCAGCACGTGGTCGGCGAGCAGGGCCGTTCCCTGTCGGCCGGTGAGCGCCAGCTCCTGGCCCTGGCGCGGGCTGAGCTGGTGGACCCGGCGATCCTGCTGCTGGACGAGGCCACTTCGAACCTGGACCTGGCCACCGAGGCCCGCGTCAGCCGGGCCATGGGGGTGGTGGCCCAGAAGCGGACCACCGTCGTGATCGCCCACCGACTTTCCACCGCCGCCGCTGCCGACCGCATCGTGGTCCTGGATCAGGGACGGGTGGTCGAACAGGGGACCCACGCCGAGCTCCTGCAGGCGGAGAGCTACTACTCCAGCCTGTGGGCCGCGTACGAAGGTGCGGGTTGATGGCGCTGTGTTGCTGGCAACCACCTGCGGCGGTTGCTCCCAGCTCGTCGCTAGCGCTGTGTTGATGGCAACCACCTGCGGCGGTTGCTTCCAGCTCGTCGCTGGCGCTTCCCTCGCTGGCGCGACTGACTGTAGATAAGGCGGCGCAGCCGCCAGGCGGAGCAGCACGAGCGCGCCGGTTTCATGGCGAAGCCGGTCCCGGCGAGCCCGGAGGGCGAGCGTAAGGCGGCGCAGCCGCCAGGCGGAGCAGCACGAGCGCGCCGGTTTCATGGCGAAGCCGGTCCCGGCGAGCCCGGAGGGCGAGCGTAAGGCGGCGCAGCCGCCAGGCGGAGCAGCACGAGCGCGCCGGTTTCATGGCGAAGCCGGTCCCGGCGAGCCCGGAGGGCGAGCGGGACCAGTGTTATAGGCGGTCGAGGAAGCCGCTCAGCGCGTCCCACCATGGTTCGGGCGCCTCGAACTGGGGACTGTGCCCGGCATTGGGGATGACCACCAGCTCGGCGACGGCGATGGCGTCGGCCATCCGCTGGGAGGCTTTGCGGAAGGGCCTGTCCTGCTCGCCCACCAGCACCAGCGTGGGCACTTCCAGAGCCTTGAGCTCTTGCAGCCGGTCGGTCTCGCCGTCGCGGTGGACGATGGCGGGCATGATCGCCGCGTACATGGCCGGCGACGAGGCCAGCATCTTGCGCCGCCCGAACTCGGCGTAACCGGGGCGCTCGGCCTGCAACCGGGCGTCGGCCGACGAGCCGAGCGGGGTGGCGCCGGTCTCGGCCAACGCGTCCATGGCGTCGGCCAGCGCTTCCATGCCGTCGGCCTTGGCCACCGCCGCCGCCAGGTCGGCCAGTCCGACGTCGATCTTGACGCCCCGGTGGTGGGTGTCCATCAGGACCAACCCGTCGACCCGGTCCGGTATGCGCTGCACCAGGAGCTGGGCGACCATCCCGCCCATGGAGTGGCCGAGCAGCACGAAGTGGTCCCAGCCCAAGGCGTCGACCAGCGCCACCGCATCGTCGGTGAACAGGTCGAAGGAGTACGCCGCCTCGCCGTTGGGCTGATCGCTGGCTCCATGGCCCCGGTGGTCTGGGGCGACGGCGTGCCAACCCCGGTCGGCCAGGGAGTCGAGCCAGTCGGTGAAGTCCTCCTTGGCACCGGTGAAGCCGTGGAGCAGCAGTAGCGGCCGCCCGCCGGCACCCGCTTCGGCCACCGACAGTGTCACTTCGCCGGCCCGAACGTCACGGATCTTCATGGGCGGGAAGCGTAGAGCCCTCCACCGGCGCCGCGGAGGCCTCCGGGTACAGTCGCTCCGTGGGTCAACCAGCCCTGGCGCCGGAGCCGATCGATCGCCCGCCGGCCAGTGGGTCAGCCGACCAGACCACCGGCGACATCGGGGGTGACGGCCCCGACCCGAGCCTCGAAGCGCTCCTGGAGAACCCCGAGCGCTCACCGGCCCGCAAGCGGCTGGTGCTCGCCATCCGGGTGCTGGTGAGCGCCGGCATGCTCGCCTTTCTGATCTGGAAGATCGAGGAGGAAGGCGTCGGCGACATGATCCCGGAGTGGACCACCGCCTCGACCCTGTGGCTGGCCGGCGCCCTCGGCCTCACTCTCGCCGGCATAGTGCTGTCGGCGCTCCGGTGGCAGGTGGTGCTGCACGCCCTCGGCCAACGGCCGCAGCTGCGGCGTTTGCTCTCGCTCTATCTGGCCGGACAGTTCGTGGCCAACGTGCTGCCCACCAGCATTGGCGGTGACGTGTTGCGGGTGACCCGCCTCTCCCGGGACTCCGGCCAGTCCCACACCAGCTTCGCTTCGGTGGTGCTCGAGCGGATGACCGGGTGGATCGTGCTGCCGGTCATCACCTTCATCGGGTTGGTCGCCAACCCCGGGTTGTTCGACCGGGGACCGGCCGGTGAGATCGCCGGCGTCGTCGCCGTGGTCGTGCTGCTGTTGCTCGGCACCGTCCTGTTCGCCGTCGGCCGGCGCGACTACGAGGCCGACTTCGACGAGCCGAAGGGCTGGCGCCGCTTCCTGGCCGCAGTCAGCTTCGGCCTGCACCGACTCCGCCACCACCCCGCCGAGGTGCTGAACGTCGTCGCCGTCGGCTTCGCCTACCAGCTGGTCCTGGTCCTGGCCGCCTTCATGGGCGCCCGGGCCCTGCAACTGCAGAGCGACGTGGGGATCACCGCCCTGCTCGCCTTCTTGCCGGCGGTGCTCATCGCCCAGGTCCTGCCGGTCAGCATCTCTGGCCTCGGCATCCGCGAGGGGCTGCTGGTGGTGTTGCTCGATCCGCTGGGAGTGCCGCGCGGTCGGGCCATCGCTCTGGGGTTGATGCTCTACTTCCTGAACCTGGTCGTGAGCCTGCTGGGCGCACCCTCCTTCGCCGTCGGCAACCGGGGCCGCCGGACCGGCCACGTCGCGGCATGACCACCACCGCCACCGACCCGACCGGATCGCCCGACGGCCCCGACAGTGCCGTCGTCTCGGCCGAGCCGGTGACCGGCGAGCGCCCACGTGCCACCCGACGCCGCCTGGGTCTGCGCTGGTGGCGCGAGGTCGTGTACGTCATCGGCTTCTACTTTCTGTACTCGGTCATCCGGAACACGTTCGGGTCGTCGGGCACCGGCGGGGAGGCGGTCAGCAACGCCTTCGGCCACGGCGTCGACGTGATCGACATAGAGAAGTCGCTGCACCTTTGGATCGAACCGGGCCTGCAGCGCTGGTACCTGGACCTGCCCTCCCACGGGTTCATCCGGGTCTGGAACATCTACTACGGCACCGCCCACTTCGTGGTGACCATCGCCGCCATGGTCCTGCTCTTCCGCCGCGAGCCAGGCCGGTACGCCGTCTGGCGCAACACCCTGGCCATCATGACCGCCGCCGCCCTCATCGGCTTCGCCTCGTTCTCGCTGATGCCGCCACGGCTGCTGGGGGACAACGGCACCCGCTACGGCGCCTGCTACGGCCACCAGCCGAACTGCAAGGGCTACGACTTCGTGGACACACTCGACCGCTACGGCGGGTTGTGGAACTTCGACTCCGGCGCCGTGGCCAAGATCTCCAACCAGTACGCGGCCATGCCCAGCCTGCACACCGGCTGGTCTACCTGGTGCGCGTTCGTGCTCTTCCCCATGACCCGGCGGCGCTGGCTGAAGGTGCTGATCGCCCTGTACCCAGTGGCCACCATCTTCGGGATCATGGTCACCGCCAACCACTACTGGCTCGACGCCGTCGGCGGCTTGGTCGTGTTCGCCATCGGCTACCTGCCCGGCGCGCCGCTGGCCCGCTTCCTGGACCAGAGCCGCGCCCGCCGTGTGGCGCGCCGACGTCCTCCGACCGTTCTGGCGTAGATGGTTCGCGCAGAGCGCGACACATGTACGCCAGAACCAGGGGATCGTGGGTTCAGCCCTGCCACTTGACCGGCGGGCCGTGGAAGCCGGAGGTGGCCAGCAGCAGCTCGTGGCCGCCGGGCCACAGGGTGAGCCGCAGCTCGGCTCGGTCATCGCGAGGTTCCAGGCGCAGCCAGGCCAGCGGCGCAGCGGCCGTGGCTCGGGCGCCGGCCTGTTCGACGGTGGCCGAGAACCGGCTCCGCGCCGCATGGTCGAGGTACTGCATGACGATGGAGTGGACGATGACCGTGGTGAGGCCAGGCTCCGGTTCGACGAGCTGCTCGGCCAGCCAGCCCGGCCCGTCGGCGCGGTGGACCTCGGCCGGCACCCGTCGGGCCACCTCGATGGCGGCATCGAGCCGGGCCAACCGGTCGAGCTGATCGGGCCACACAAAGGAGCGCAGCAGGGCGGCGCCGGCCGGGGTGGTGGGGTCGATGGGGTTGGGGTCACACCCCAGCCGGTCGGCGACCTCACAGCCCGTGGCCAGGGGCGGGGTGGTCCCACGCCACGCGTCGGTGAAGCGCACCGGTGAATCGGGGTCGCCGAAGGACCAGTCGTCGGCCTGGTAGCGGAAGCGATCCCACCGCAGGTTCAGCCCGGCGCTGGAGCCGATCTCCAGGACCCGCAGCGGTAGTCCGAGCCGGGCGACTGTCAGATAACCGCCGACCAGGGCGGCGGAGCGGCCGACCTCGTTGGTCTGCACCGCCTCGTCGGTTCCGGCGGCGACCTCGCCGGCCAGGCGGGCGACGGTGGTCGTGAACGCTTCGCGCACCGCCTCGGGCGATCCCGGCGTCCCGCCGGCCGATGGGTAGTGGGCGGCCAGCTCGGGGGCCCGACCGGCCAGCACCAGCCGGTGCACCGCCCCCAGCAGGCGCAGGACCAACGCCGACCCGAGCGGCTCCCCGGCGTGGGGGGCGAGGATCTGGTGGCATGGACCACCCCGGTCCAAGTCTTCCGCCACCGCCGCCAGGACGGTCCCGTACAGCGGCGAGGTCAGGGCACAGCCGTGGCGTTGCAGTTCGACCAGGCCCGCCAGCGACCAGCCGTCGGACACCTTCAGCCGACGGCTTGGAGCCGGCTGAGGAACACCTGCTCGGGTACGCCCTTCAGCCGGGCCCGCCGGCGGCGACCAAAGTTGAGCCGGGGGTTGTCGGCCACCAGCTCCCGCACCTGGTCGGTGACCACGACCTGGCCACCCTTGGCCTGCTCGGTGACCCGCGCCGCCACGTTGACGACGTGGCCCATCACGTCGTCGTGGCTGACCACGGCGGGACCTACGTGGATGCCGGCCCGCATCCGGAGCGGTTGGGGCGCCAGCTCGATCAGCTCCAAGGCGGTGAGCACGGCGGCATCAGGGTGGGGGAAGGACAGCAACAGGCCGTCACCCAGCCGCTTGACGATGCGCCCGCCGCGGCTGCGCACCACCGGCCCGACGTCGCGGTGGTGGCTGTGGAGCAGCTCGACGGCGGCGGCGTCACCGAAGTCGGCGGTGTAGCGGGTGAACCCCTCCAGGTCCGTGAACATGATGGTGATGTCTGAGGTGGCCCCCGCCCCGGCTACGTCCTCACCGCGATCCAGCGCCAGCATCTGGACCGCCGACAGGCCCAGCGTGCCGAGGGCCGAAGGCCGCTTCTCGACCGAGCGCTCCAGCACCCGCTGCACCATCTCCATGGTGGTGGCGGTCCGCACGGGTCGCTGGCCCGGCTCGTCGAGCCAGTCCTTGTCGATGAACCCGACCTCGACGGCGTTGGCGGCGATCTCCGGGTCGTTGCGGATGAGGCCGGCCAAGCGCTCGGCCGCGGACTTGCGCAGCGACTCCATGGCTTGCGCGCCGGCTTCCTTGGCGTTGTCCGGCAGCGGCACCGCGCCACTGTAGGAGCAGCCCAGGTGCCTGCGGGAGACCGCCGGGCAAGCGGTACCGTGCACGCGTAGCCAACGCCCCGCTGGCCGGCGCGCCCCACGCCGCCCCCCCCCACCACCGCGGAAGGAGCGGCACGCCGTGCTCCTCGACTCCATCGAATCCCCAGCCGACCTGGCCGGACTGAGCTACGACCAGCTCGACCAGCTCGCCTCCGAGATGCGCGATGTCATCGTCGAGGCTGTATCTCGCAACGCCGGTCACCTCGGCTCCAACCTCGGCGTGGTTGAACTGACCCTGGCCATGCACCGGGTCTTCGACTCCCCCCAGGACGTCCTGCTGTGGGACACCGGGCACCAGGCGTACCCCCACAAGATCATCACCGGGCGGCGCGCCGACTTCGCCGGACTGCGCCAGCAGGGCGGCCTGTCCGGCTACCCCAACCGGACCGAATCCGAGCACGACTGGGTCGAGAACAGCCACGCCTCCACCATCCTGAGCTACGCCCACGGCCTGGCCGTCGCCCACCGCAACCTGCCGCCCGACCCCGGCCATCCCCATCACGGAAGGATCGTGGCGGTGATCGGCGACGGCGCCATGACCGGCGGCATGGCCTACGAGGCCCTCAACAACCTGGGCCACTCCGAGGCGCCCGCCATCATCATCCTCAACGACAACGGCCGCTCTTATGCGCCCACCGTCTCGCGTCTCAGCCAGGGCCTCGGCCGGCTGCGGCTCAACCCCCAGTACATCAAGCAGCGGGAGCGCTTCGAGCAAGCCGTGCGCCGCGTGCCGATGGTCGGTGACCACTTGGCGTGGGGCATGGCCGGGGCGGTGGCCGGCATCCGCGAGATGCTCGAGCCGCCGGCGTTCTTCGAAACCCTCGGTGTGCGCTACACCGGCCCCTTCGATGGTCACGACATCGAGGGCATGGAACGGGCACTGAACCACGCCGCCGCCTTTGAGGGTCCGATCGTCGTGCACGTCCTGACCCAGAAGGGCCGCGGGTACGGGCCGGCCGAGCTGGACGAGGAGCAGAACTGGCACGACGCCCCGATCTTCGACATGGCCGAGGGACCGGCCAAGCCCGACGGGGGCACCACCTTCACCGCCGCCTTCACCGAGGCGTTGCTCAAGGAGGCGGAGTCACATCCCGAGGTGGTGGCCATAACCGCGGCCATGCCCGGCTCGACCGGATTGTTGCCCTTTGCCGAACGCTTTCCGGGGCGCATGATCGACGTCGGCATAGCCGAGCAACACGCCGTCACCGCCGCCGCCGGCATGGCCATGGGGGGCCTGCACCCGGTGGTCGCCATCTACTCGACCTTCCTCACCCGCGCCTTCGACCAGTGCAACCTGGACGTCGGCCTGCACCGCGAGCCGGTCGTGTTCGCCATCGACCGGTCGGGGATCACCGGCGACAACGGTGCATCCCATCATGGCGTGCTTGACCTGGTCCTGCTCTCCAAGATCCCGGGGCTGACGCTGTTCGCCCCGTCGTCGTACCAGGAGCTGCAGGTCATGCTCCACGACGCCTTGGAGATCACGTCCGGCCCCTCGGCTCTGCGCTGGGGTCGAGGCAAGGCTCCGGAGGTACCTGCCGATCAGGTGGGTGCCGGTCTGGCCGGGCGCCGGCTCCGGCAGGGCGCCGACGTCTGCCTGGTCGGCGTGGGGCACATGGTCTGGGCCTGCGAGCAAGCTGCCGATGCGCTGGAGGCCGAAGGCGTGTCGTGCACCGTCTGGGACCCCCGCGTGGTGGCTCCCCTCGACCAGGTGATGCTTGAAGACGCCGCCCGCCACCGGTTCATCGTCACGGTGGAGGACGGCATGCGCGAAGGCGGTTTCGGCAGCGCCGTGACCGATCAGGTGGCGGCCAGGACCGCCCATGAGCCGGCCGACGGGCGCCCGGTGGTGCGGGCGTTGGGCACGCCGGTGGCGTACCTTCCCCACGGCAAGGCGGCCGCCATCCTGGCGTCGCTGGGACTCGACGCCGACGGCATCGCCGCCGAGGTGCGAGCACTGCTGGCCTGACCCCCACCTTCACACCGGAGACGAGATGCCGAGCGAACGCGACAGCAGCACCGGGACCGGTAGCGACAGCAGCCGAGGCCGGGTCACCCGGTGCGCGGTGATCCTCGGTTGCCTGCTCCTGCTGGCCGGCGCCTGCGGTTTCAAGCGTGGTGACATCACCGCCACCCGCATACCCAAGGACACGGGCACGCTGACCGATGGCGTCAAGCCCGACACCGATCTGACCGATTCGGGCTTCACCTCGGACACCGGCTCCTCCGACAGCTCATCGGACACCTCCTTCACCGACTCCACCGATTTCACCGACTACACCGACTCCGGTTCGACTGACTCGAGCACCGAGCCGCCGGCCGACGCCACCCCGCTCATCCCGTTGGTGCTCGATCCGGCCGGGCTACCGGCCACCCCGCCGACCCCCGGCCCCCCCGCCCGCGAAGACCCGGCCCCAGACGGCACCCAGAAGCCGGTGAACGGCACCTACACCTACGACAACCTCGACGACTACATCTTCGGCGACTGGAGCTGTCTGCGGTGCGACACCGAGGTCATCGGGTTCGGCGGCGCCGTCGACAAGCTCGGCCGCACCGCCGACGAAAAGTACGCGTCGGTGTCCATGGCCCGCTTCGCCAATCCGTCAACCGCCAACAAGCTCCTGGCCCAGGTCGACGACGATCGCACCAAGAACACCGCCGGCATCTGGGACAAGCAGATCACCGCCATCCCCGACGTCCCGGGGGCCCGGGGCAACATCTCCAAGGTCCAGGCCTCCGGGCAGGACTACGAGATCCGCTTCGTGGTGAAGAGCGACCTGTACATCATGGATCTCGCCTCCGCCCCGGGGCAGCCGGTCGACCAGACCGCCGCCAACTCCTTCGCCAAGCTCCAGTACCAGAAGGCACTCGCCGGCTGATTGCTGCCGGTTCGGGCCCGCTCACCAGCCTTCGAAGCCGGTGGGTCGGTGGGGGCCGATGACGGCGTACTCGAACAGGCCATGACCGGTGATCGAACCGCCGGCGGGGGTGGTGACGGTGGCCCGCGAGACGCAATCGCGCAGGCCGAAGAACCGGGCCTGCACCTCGGGGTCGGCCAGGTCATAGGTCCGGCCCTGGACCTCTAGTGGTCCCTGCCACATGCCATGGCGCCAGTCGGGCTCCAGCCCGTAGCCGGCGCCGAGGCCGATGACCACCGGCAACAGCGGCTCTACATCCACGCGCAGCGGGACACCGCCAGGCTGGCGCAGGCGCAGGCTGGCCCGCTCGACGTCTCGGGTGCCGGACGCAAAGGTCAGCTCGTACTCCGGCCGGCCCAAGTGCTCGACTGGCCGTGAGGGGTCGGTCCAAACCCGGACCGCCTCTTCCAAGATGCGGGTGCCGGCGGTGTCTTCCTGGACGATGGTGATGATCGAGTGGTCCTCGAACTGCATGGGGACGTAGAGCCAGAAAAACCCGCCAGGGTCCTGGGTGGCGAAGTACCCGGCTGGCTCGGGTTCGCCCACCGGGCGGATGCCCCACGAGCGATCCCGGCTCCCCCACCACCGGTTGGGAGTCACCTCGTGGGTGGCGCCGCCGACCTGAAGCGTGCCGGTCCAGCGCCCGTTCTGGGCCAGCCGGCAGGCGTCCAGCACGACCCGGCCGTTCTGGCGCCACACGTGTCGGGGCTCCTCGATGGCCGGCATCGAGCCGTCCCAGCGAAGGTCGCAGGCCAGCCCCCACTCGTTCTTTTCGCACACCAGCCGCAGGCGCTGCAGCGGTTCGACGACCTCGACCCGGATCGGCCCCACTGCGGTGTCGCGGCGGTCGCCGCCCAAGGCGCGGCTGGAGCGGACCACTTGCTGGGTGTCGCCGTGGCGGACCATGACAAAGGCGTCGGCCACCCCCAGGTTCGGGTACTGGCCCAGCCCGGCGATCAAGAACAGCTCGTCGGAGGACGGGTGGCAGTTGAAGTAGTAGCGGTCGTAGAAGTTGCGGTCGCTGGTGGCCGGTTGGGCCATGGGCAACGGCGCCTGGTGGTAGGGGAAGTCGTCGAGCGGGGACAGCACGGTCAGCTGGCGTCCGTCTCGGGCTCGGCGGCGGTCGGCAGGTCGAGCAGCTTGACCAGGAACTGGGTGGCGCTGTTGTTCTGCTCGTAGTCGGACTCCATGGGCAGGATGTCCAGGCCCTTCATCATCTGGCCGAGGCGGACCATGATCACGCCGAAGCGCCAGCCGGCGAAGACCGTGTAGTACTCGAGCTGGTCCGCGGTCCGCCCGGTTCGCTCTTCCCACCAGGCCACGGCGTCCTCGTAGGCGGGGAAGCCGGCGATTCGGGGCATGCCCAGGTTCTCGCAGTGATGGCGGTCGAAGTAGATCCACCAGGCCAGGTCCTGCTGCGGGTCGCCCAGGCAGACCATCTCCCAGTCGAGCACCGCCCGGGCCTCGAAGTCGACGAACAGGATGTTGCCGAGCCGGCTGTCACCCCAGCACAGCTCAGGGGTGACGGGGGCGGGCTGGTGGGTCCGCAGCCACTGGTTGGCGGCGGCCAGGATCGGTTGGGGGGAATCGCCGGCGGTGTCGGCCAGGAACTTCTCGTAGTAGTCGAGCTGGGCGTCGAGACCCACCAGGTAGTGGCTGTCCGGCCCTTCGACGTCGATCCCCAACGTGCGCCAGTCGGCGTCGTGGACCTTGGCCATGGCCTCCATGCCCGTCCACCACACCTTGGCCTGCTGTTCAGCGGAAGCGTCCTTCAGCCAGCCCTCAAAGGAGTACGGCGGGTTGTCCGGCGGCGCCTTGCCATCTACGCGACCCATGACCAGGAACGGCGATCCCAGCACCGACAAGTCCTTCTCCAAACGCCACATGGTGGGCAGCGGCACGTCGGTCTGCTCTGACAGGGCCTTCATGACCTCCCACTGAGGGTCGAACATGGGGTCGGGGAAGAGGGTGAAGCCGGTGGGCTGGACCCGGGCCACGAAGCCCTCGTGGTGGTGTTCAGAACCCTCGTCCCAATCGGCATCGAAGATCAGGGTCTCACTGGAGAAACCCGTGAAGGCCGGGCCGGTCACCTCGGAGAGCACGACATTGGCCGCCCCGGGCACGGTGCGCTCGAACCAGGCGGTGAGCGACGCCCGCGCCTGGTCCTTGTCCCGCTGGTCGGGTATGGGCACCCTTCGACCTACGCTCCGACGGGCGCAGCCGCGGAGTCGGCGGGCATGGCGATGGACTGGGATTCCAGGTAGGCGTTCAGCCCCTCGGGTCCCATCTCCCGGCCCACACCGGACTGCTTGAACCCACCGAACGGGGAGCCGAACTCGAGCATGAACCCGTTCACCGACAGGGTGCCCGTGCGGATCTGCTTGGCGATGTCGAGGGCGCGGTCGTTGTCGGCGCCCCACACCGAGCCGGACAGCCCGTAGGTGGAGTCGTTGGCGATGCGCACGGCGTCGGCCTCGTCGTCGAAGGGGATGGCGACCAGCACGGGGCCAAAGATCTCCTCCTGGGCGATGGTCATGGAGCTGTCGACATCGGCGAACAGGGTCGGCTCGACGTACCAGCCGGTGTCCATGCCGCTAGGGCGGCCACCTCCGATGGTGACCCGGGCGCCCTGTTCCTTGCCGCCGGCCACATAGCCCTCGACGCGGTCACGCTGGCGCTCGGCCACCAGCGGGCCGACCTCGGTGTCCGGGTCGAGCGGGTCGCCGACCTTGAGGGCGGCGATGGTCTCGGTGAGGGCGTCCACCACCTCGCCGTACTTCTGGCGGCTGGCCAGGATGCGGGTCTGGGCCACGCAGGCCTGCCCGTTGTTCATCATGGTGGCGGTCATGAGACCGGGGATCACGGTGGAGAGGTCGGCGTCGTCCAGGATGATGGCCGCCGACTTTCCGCCCAGCTCCAAGGTGATCCGCTTGAGCTGCTCGCCGCACAGCGAGGCGATCTTGCGGCCGGCGGCGGTGCTGCCGGTGAAACCGATCTTGTCGACACCGGGGTGGGTGACCAGGTGCTGGCCGACCTCGCGGTCGGCGGCCACGATGTTGATCACGCCCGGCGGCAGGCCGGTGCCCTCGAAGCACTCGGCCAGCAGGTTGGCGTCGAGCGGGGTCTCCGGCGCTGGCTTGAGCACGATGGTGCCGCCGGCGGCCAAGGTCGGGGCCAGCTTGAGCATGGAGACGAACAGCGGCACGTTCCACGGCACGATCCCGCCGGCGACGCCGACCGGCACCTTGCGGACCAGCGACGGGCCCATCAGGCCCGTGCGCCACTCCTCGAAGGGGAACTCGGTGACCAGGCCGGCGTAGTAGTCCAGAACCATGGTGGCGGCGAAGACCTGGCCCATCAGCGACCAGGAGATGGGCGAGCCGTTCTCCTGGGTGATGAGCTCGGCGAACTCCTGCATCCGGGCCTGGATGTTGGCGGAGATGGCGGCCATGACGTCGGCCCGCTCCTTGGGCGAGGTGTGGGGCCAAGGCCCTTCATCGAAGGCCTTCCGGGCGGCGGCCACCGCCTGGTCGATGTCTTCGGTCGAGGAAACCGGAACCGACCCGATCCTCTCGAGGCTGGCCGGCGAGTGGACCTCGAGTGTCCCCGAGCCGGCCGGCTCTACCCAGTCGCCGCCAATGTAGAAGCGGTCGTAGTCACGCATGCCAGTCCCCTTCGAGGTTCGAGTCGGTCGCCAGGCCGGCGCCGATGGTAACTGAAACCGGTTCTAGTTTCCGGCGCGCCGCCCGCCGCTCGTTGATCAACCGCGCTGACAAGACCAAGGGCGCCCGGCCGAGCCGTCGGGCTTCACCACTGAGCCAGCGGGTATCCCCCGAGGATGGTGGTGTCCTTGGTGAGCAGGCCGCTACCGGCGGCGGCGGCGTCACCCACTATCAGGCGATCGAACGGGTCACGGGTCCAGGTCAACGGATGGGCTGCAGCCACGACAGACGCCATGTTCTGCTCCGATGCCTTCAGGCCGATCCGCTCTCGAAGGTCGGCGACCAGGGAAGGGCCGCTCACCGTGAGCCGGCCGATCTCGTGCAGGTAGGTGACCTCCAGTGCGACGATCGGACTGATCACCAGCTCTTCGCCCTCGAGCACCGCAATCCCCGAAGCGGTGAAGCGCTCGGTCTCGCCTGCATAGAGCCACACCGCGACATGGGTGTCGAGGCGGATCATTCCGGATTCCACTCCGACGACCAGTCCAGGTGGACGAGCTCCTCGGCGTCACCGACCACCGCCCCGGGCCGACGGGTGAGCCGGCCCAAGCGGGAGACGTCTTCGTCGGCCACGATCATGAGCCTTCGACCATTGCGCTCTACCTCGATCGGGACGCCGGTCGCCAGCACCTCATCCAGCAGCCGGTAGATGTTCGCCCGCAACTTCGACGCCGTGATAGCCACCGCCACAGACTAGCACGTACGAGCGAAGTCCTCGCGAACGTACGCGGCCGGAAACGTTTCAGCCGGGTAGCCGCAGCTAGTACGGGTTTTCTTCGTAGAAGGGGTTCTCGCCGGCGGCGTGATCGGTGGCGTCGACGACTTCGGTGATCTCCGGGACGTTCTCCTTGATGGCCCGTTCGATGCCGTCGCGCAGGGTCATGGCGCTCACTGCGCAGCCCTGGCAGCCGCCGCCCATGAGCACAAAGGCGCGGGAGCCGTCGACACCCTTGAGCTCGGCGAAGCCGCCGTGGCTGGCCAGCGCTGGGTTCACCTGCTGGTCGAGCAGCTGGGTGATGCGATCGGCCACGTCACCGGTGAGCTCCAGGTTGATGCCGGCGAGCGGGTCGGGCTTGTTGGGGTTGCGCAGGACCAGGCCAGGCTGGCCTTCGCTGCTGGGCAGGTCGAGGGTGGCACCGCGCAGGGAGTCGACGCTGTCCACCGGGATCATGACCGTGAGCTCGCCGCCGGCCCCCTGTGTGTACACGGCGTCGTCGCCGGCGGCCTCGGCCACCGGTTCGAAGGCCAAGTCGTAGGTGTAGTCGCCGTTGCTGGTGCCAGTGACCTCGATGCGCAGGCCGAGGCTGTCAGCGTCGTCCTCGGCGGCCTTGAGATCGACGACCTTCTCCAGGGCCTCCGGTGTGATCCGCAGGATGGTGGGCGTGGGAGTGGTGGTGGCGCTCATCAGACGGCCAAGGCTACCGGCGCGTGCCAGCATGCAGCCATGACCGGATCCACCATCTCGCTGACCGCTCCTGACGGCACCACCCTCTCCGCCTACCGGGCCGAACCCGACGGCGGGACGTCGGGTGCCAAGGGAGGTGTGGTGGTGATCCAGGAGATCTTCGGAGTGAACGGCCACATCCGCGACGTGGCCGACCGCTTCGCCGCCGAAGGCTGGCTGGCGGTGGTGCCCGCCCTGTTCGACCGCTTTGAGACCGGCGTCGAGCTCGGCTACGACAAGGCAGGGATGGAGAAGGGCGTGGGCCTGGCCTGGAACGCCGAGCCGGCGCAGGTGGTCCGGGACATCGCGGTGGCCGTGGACGCCGCCGCCGCAGCCGGCCGGGTCGGCGTGGTCGGGTTCTGCTGGGGCGGCATGCTGGCGGCCCGCTGCGCCATCGAGCTGGCCGACCGGTCACCCAACTCGGTTTCGGCGGCGGTCGGCTACTACCCCAGCCGCACCGCCCAGTTGCTGCTCGACCGCACCCCTACGGCGCCGCTGATGTTGCAGGTGGGCGCACACGACCAGGGCATCCCGCTGTCCGACGTCGACAAGATCGAAGCGGCCTGGCCCGACGTCACCGTCCACCGCTACGACGCCAGCCACGGCTTCAACTGTGACCGCCGCGATAGCTTCGCTCCCGAAGCCTCCGCCCAGGCGTGGCAGCGCACCCTCAACTTCTTCGAAGTTCAGCTCACCCACCCCCGCTGACCTACGCCGCCAGCCGTCAGTGCCTTCCCGCCGGCCGGCCGTCGAGGCGAGGCGAGAGGCGGGTTTGCGAGCCCGCGAGCCAACCCGACAATCGCCGCCCCGCCGCCGGAGCGAAGCGAGGACAAGCCGAGGCGGAACAGCAGACGCCGCCGCAGGCGACCATGCCCTCCCGATACCCGTCAGGGCATCTGTCCGTCAGGACTGATCTTCATCGCCGTAGTGGGTGATGAGGTCGTCGCCCATGTAGTAGCGCAAGGTGTTCTTGAGTTTCATGAGCTGGATGAACAGGTCGTGTTCGGGGTAGGGCACGCCGGCGGGCACCTGGGGGCTCTTCCAGTAGAAGCTCAGCCATTCCTGCACGCCCGAGCGCCCGGCCCGCTTGGCCAGATCGAGGAACAGGGCCAGGTCGAGCACCAGGGGCGCCGCCAGGATCGAGTCCCGACACAGGAAGTCAACCTTGATCTGCATCTTGTAACCGAGCCACCCGAAGATGTCGATGGCGTCCCACCCCTCCTTGTTGTCGCCGCGGGGCGGGTAATAGTTGATGCGCACCACATGGGCGATGTCGCCGTACAGGTCCGGGTACAGGTCGGGCTGCAGGATGCTGTCGATGACCCCGAGCTTGGAAACTTCCTTGGACTTGAACGACTCGGGATCGTCCAGGATCTCGCCGTCGCGGTTGCCCAGGATGTTGGTTGAGTACCAGCCGTCGAGACCCAGCATCCGGGCCTTGAAACCGGGAGCCAGGATCGTCTTCATGAGGGTCTGGCCGGTCTTGAAGTCCTTGCCGGTGATCGGCACCTGGTTGGCCGCCGCCAGCTCCTGTAGGGCCGGGATGTCTGTGGTCAGGTTGGGAGCGCCGTTGGCGTGAGGGATGCCCTGCTTGAGGGCGGCGTAGGCGTAGATCTGGCTGGGGGCGATGTCCGGTGAGGAGTCGCGCAGGCCTTGCTCGAACGCTTCCAAGCTGGCGTGCACCGCGGTCGGGGTCCGGTAGACCTCGGTCGAACCGCACCACACCATGACCAACCGGTCACAGCCTTTCTCCTCGGCGAAGCGCTGGATGTCGATGACGAGCTGGTCGGCCAGGTCCATCTTGGAGGAGCCGGTCTTGACGTTGTCGCTGTGCAGGTTCTTGACGTACTCCTGCTCGAAGACGGCGGGCATGGGTTGGATGGCTCGCAGCTCGTCGCCGATCTGCTCCAGCAGGTGCGCCTCCAGGACGCCGGCGCGCTTGGCGGCCACGTAGGCGTCGTCGGGGAACACGTCCCAGCCGCCGAAGACCAGGTCGTCGAGGCCGGCGAGGGGCACGTAGTCGCGGATTAGCGGGGTCTGCTGGTTGGCCCGAGGCCCGACGCGGACCGTGCTCATCTGGGTCAAGGAACCGATGGGTAGGGCCAGCCCCTTGCGGATGGCCAGCACACCGGAGATGAAGGTCGTGCCCACCGCCCCCATGCCCGGCATCAGGACGCCCAGCTTCCCGGTCGCCGGTTCGATGTCGACGTCTCGCTCCAGTGCCACGAAGGCCCTCCGATGCTTGTCCCGGCCGATCCGGGACCACCCGGCGGCGCGGCGAGGCTAGGTCAAGCGTCGGGCCACCAGGCCCCGAACCGTTGCCCCAGCCGCTTGGGCGGTTCGGCGAAGACCCGGCGGCCCAGGTCGCGGGCCTCGGTCTGGAGCCGCGCCCGTTCGACGTCGATCAGCTCGCGCACCACCCGGCTGAGGCCGTCGCCGCGCTGGTTCTCCAGCTCGGCCAGGTCGTGGTCGTCGCCCAGGTGGTCGGCCAGGTGGTGGACCTCTTTGGCGGTGGCGTTGAGCACCTTGGGCCAGGCTTCGTCCAGGAACTCCAAGTGGTACCAGTGGTCCTTGACCCGCTTGCGCCAGTCGTGGAGCTGCTCGTCGGCGGGGTCCTCGCCCAGCGCGTGGAAGGCGTCTCTCCCCTGGCCGTACTGGCGGGCGAACCCGGGTTCGAGCAGGCGCCAGCCCGTCGCCTTCGGCGCGCCCATTCCGGTGCCGCTCCACTCCTCGGCTCGCCGGCGGGCGTGGAGCAAGCCGGCCCGGACGGCTCCGATCGCCTCGGCGTCGTCCTGGCCGCCGATCGCCGCCGCTTCGGCCAAGCGGTGGTGGAGGGTGGCCAGCGACGCCGCCAGGTCGGCGTCCTCATGATCGGCGGCGGTCTGGAGGCGATCGACGGTCTCGACCATGGCGTCGGCATCTCGCCGGCTCGAAAGGTGGTGGGCCAGGTCCCGGTAGGCGTGGTTCTCGGCCTGGGCGGCCTCCGTGCCGAGCGCGCCCCGGCCCAGCCGGACCAGCGCCCGCAACCGCTTGAGCGCCTTGCGGGCATCGTGCACCCCCTCGGGGTCGATGCCTCGGCCAGGCTCGACCTCCAAGTCGGCGATCGCCCCATCCAGCAGCAACACCGCCAGCCGGGAGAGCTCCGCGTTCACCGGCTGCGACGGGTCGATCTTCAGCTCGCTCACTGTGTTCTTTTACCCGGCCGGGGCCGTGTTGTTTTCCCGGCCGGGGGCCCAACCCCGGCCTCCTCCACTTGAGCGGCGCATGAATTGCGCCGCTCGTGGCCGTGTTCTTTGTCGGCCGGGGCCCCAACCCCCGGCGGCGCAGGCGAACCGGGGGTTGTTTGTGCACTGGGTCTCGGAATCCACGACTCAGTGCACAAACAACCGGCCCAGCGGCTAGCGACCTGATTCTTCGGCTAGGGCCAGCCACCGGTCCTCGGCTTCGGCCACGCGGGCGTCAGCGGTGGCCAGCTCGGAACCCAACTCGGCCAGCCGGCGGTGATGAACCGATGGCTCGACAGCCGACGCTTCGGTCAGCGCCGCGGCCAGCCGAACCCGGTCGGCCTCGGCCCGCTTCAACTCCTTCTCCGCCGCCTTGAGTAGGTGGCGGACGGTGGACGGTGACCGCGCCGTCTTGACCGCAACTGCTGCAGGCGTCGGCGCCGGTGGGCGTGACGGAGGCTGCGACGCTGACCGGGCGGCGGTGCCCTTGCGGCGGCTGGCCCGCCGATCGCCTTCCCACGCCCCGAAGCCGCCCGGTACCCGGCGCCCCGGGTGGCTCTCGTCGATCACCAGCACGTCGGCGACGGTGCGCTCCAGAAAGGCGCGGTCGTGGCTGACCACCACCAGCGCGCCGGGCCAGTCGTCCAGGAAGTCCTCCAGCGAACGCAGGGTGTCGAGGTCGAGGTCGTTGGTGGGCTCGTCCAGCAGCAGCACGTTGGGTTGCTCAGCCAAGGTGAGGAGTAGTTGCAGGCGGCGGCGCTCGCCGCCGGATAGCAAACCGATGGGCGCCCACTGGGCATCAGTGTCGAACCAGAATCGTTCCAAGAGTTGTGCCGTGTGATCACCCTGTTCGTGCCGAACCTGATGTTCGCCAAGCTGCGCTTGGTGAACAAAGCGCGGTGCTGTCTGGTCGCCTCTCCCGGGGGCTCGGCTCCGTAGCCGGGCGTCCTGCCAGTCGGGTTGGCGAGCCGGTCCGGCCACCGCGTCCCGCACCCGCTGAGCAGGGTCCAGGGCGGCGCCTTGCTGATCGAAGACGGCCAGGCGGACGGTGGTGCCCCGCTCAACCGATCCCTCGGCCGGCGCCAACTTGCCGGCCAGCACTTCGAGCAGGGTCGACTTGCCGGCGCCGTTCGGCCCCACCACGCCCAACCGCTCGCGCCGATCAAGGCTCAGGTCCACGCCCCGGAACAACCACGGCGCGCCGCCGCCGTAGCGGTGGCCGACACCCTGCAGGTCGACCACCTTGTCACCCAGGCGCGGGGTGCCGATGTGCAGGGGGAGGTCGTCGGTCGGCCGGGCCGGAGCCTGCGGCCGTCCGTTGACCAATGCCACCGCCGAGTCGATGTGAGCCTTGGGTTTGCTGGTGCGGGCGGGGGCACCGCGCCTCAACCAGGCCAACTCCTTGCGGGCCAGGTTGCGGCGGGTGGACTCTCTGCGGGCGGCATGGGCCTCGCGCTCGGCCCGGGCGTCGAGGTAGCCGGCGTAACCGCCGTCGTGCACGTAGGCGACCCCCCGGTCCAGTTCGACGATGCGGGTCGTGATCCGGTCGAGCAGGTGGCGATCGTGCGTGACCAGGAGCAGCCCGCCCCGGTGGCTGGCCAGGCGCTCCTCCAGCCAGGCCACCGCGTCGAGGTCGAGGTGGTTGGTCGGCTCGTCGAGGACCAGCAGCACGGCGTCGTCATCGGTGCCACCGCCGGGACCGACCTCGACCAGCGCCCTGGCCAGCGCCACCCTTTTCGCCTGGCCCCCGGACAGGGTCGAGACGTCGGCGCCGGCCAAGCCGCCCATCCCCAGCCGTTCGAGCACCACCTCCACCTCCCACCCGGCGCCGGCCGCTTCGGCCACCGTTCCCGCCGGCAGGTTCGGCTGCTGGTCGAGCATCACCACCCGGGCGCCGCGGCCGCGGCGGACTGTGCCCGACTCAGGCACCGCTTCGCCGGCCAACATCCGCAGCAACGTCGACTTGCCGCAACCGTTCAGACCTACGACCGCCAGCCGGTCACCGCTCGAAACCGTCAAGGAGATGCCGGCGAACAGCGGCTTGCCCGGCCGGCTGGCCGCCAGATCAGCGGCGTCGAGCAGGATCACCCGACCACGGTAGGGGCGGTCGGGTCTTCAACCGCTCAGCCGTCCGCCGACTGGCCTACCGATTGGGCGGGTCGTTGCCGAGATAGAGGTCAACCGTAGGGCGCAGGTTGAGGCGGCGGCGCGGCCGACCGTCTTCCACGATCGCCCGGAGGATGCGCCACCCGTCAAGGGCGGCGTGAAGCTTCGATTCACCCCCTATACGTGCTTCCTCGAAACAGGCAACCTCCGCCGTTCGCAGACCGCCGCGGACGGCCCGGATGGCAGCCTGCACCTCGAACTCAAAGCCGTCCGACAGGGTTGATGGGTCCACGATGGTGAGGCGCCAGTAAGCGTTGAAACCGTAGGTTATATCGGTGTACGGGGTGCCGTAGCAAAGAGCTGCGACCTTGGTCAGAGCCCAGCTGCCGAACCGCCGGGCCGGGGTGAAGTCGGCGCTTCCGCCACCGGGAAGAGAGCGAGATCCCTTTACGAAATCATAGCCCTCCAATAGCTTGCTCACGAGGCGGTAGGCGTCAGCCAAGCTCATCGACAAGTCGCCGTCCATGGTCACGATGATGTCGCCAGTGGCAGCCGCCAAGCCCTCTTTGATGGCGCCGCCCTTGCCTTCCCCATTCTGACTCAACCGGACGGATCGGGGGCACACCTCACCCACCACTTCCAACGTGCCGTCGGTGGACGGGCCGTCGACGACTATGACCTCGTCGATCCAGGCCGGGACATCGGAAAGTAGAGATCTGGCGCCGGCCGCCTCGTTCATGGTGGGCACGATGAGAGATACCCGAAAGGGGAACGAACGGCCCTCGTCCAGGCTGCCCGCGGGTGACCCCTGGAGCACCGACATCAGGCCCCTGCCCGTCTCGTCGGCACCGGACAAGTCACCACGCGCCACGTCAAGGCGACGGAGGACGCCAGAAGAACGACCAGCAGCAACGACGGCGGTACCGGTCCGCTCCATTGCGGATGCAGGAAGTAGAGCACATCACCATGGGCACCGACGGTATAGCGACGGGCCGCGGCGGCGAAGGCGACAAGCTGGCCGGCGACAAACGCCAGGCCGAAACCAACCAGCGCCCAACCAGGTATCGGCAGTCGCTTGGGCGATGTCGACCCGATCACGCCGGTCACGATCGGCAGGCCGATCCACAAGGGCAGGCTGTAGCGCCCTTGCCAGCTGGACCCGATAGGAATCGGGCGCAACACCACTGAAACCACAATGGGCAGCACCACTGATGTCAATAACAGGACACCGAGTATCAGTCGGCGACGCTTACTTCCGAACACGAGGCCAATGGCTAAGAGAGCACTCCACAACAGGAACCAGATCACAATAGCGGCAAGGACATGTACTTCTCCCCGGTCGATGTGATGCGGGCCAATAGGGGTGTACAGGCCGAACCAAGCCACGCTTTGTCCGAAGAGACTCCAAGTGCGGGCGATGGCTTCTACCATCGACAGATCGTAGATGTGGGCGCCGGCCGAGAATCTTCCGAATAGTCCGGCCCAGGCGACGGCGATGATCGTAGAGACCACGACCAGAACCGACCACCGACGGAAGGCTGGCTGCCGGTAGAAGGTTCGAAGCCGGTCGCGACCAGCCAAGCTGACGGCGAAGCCCAACGAGAGGAGCGCTAGAGGCACTGACAGACTTCGCATGTTGGCGAAGACGGCAAAGCCGACCGCGGCGAACGCCAGCAGGCGGTTGTCCAACGAACGACGGGTTGCCATTGCTGCGGCGCCCGTCCAAAGGACGGCGGCACTGGCGATCTCCAGTCCGTTGGGGTTCACCACGCTCCCGATGCTCAGGGCAAAGGGAGTGGCCGCGGCGGCGACGCCGAGGATGGTCCAGCGACCGACCGACTGTGCCGAAACGAACGCCAGGGCATAGAAGGCGGCACACACCACCGAGGTCACCAGGCGCATCACGTAGATGCTCACCGAGGGTGAGAAGAGCCTCGTGGCCGGCGCGACCAGCAAGTAGTAGAGGGGCGGGTACCGACCGGCGATCGTCAACGCCGGTCGGTTGGCGGCGTCATCCGCCACCCGTCGAGCGCAATCGGCAGGTACGTCGGGTCGATTGGTGAAACATGCGCTGGCGTCAGAGAGTCGGCCATAGGTGCCAGGGACGCGGACCTGGTTGAGAGACCCGAGCGGCGTCCGCACCGCCTTTCCGCTCAGCTGTCCTCGCCCGATCGCCGCCGCCCGGTAGACATGGGCGGCTTCGTCCGGCGGCGCGAACATCGGCGTGGCAAACGTCCAGGCGACGCACATGAGCAGGAGCGGGACGAACCACAGAGCCCATTGTCGGGTGTGGCTTCCCGCTCGACGGCCGCGAGGAGAACCGGGCCGAGGGAGCGTCAACTCACTCAGCTGGGCCATGGCCTTCCCCTGGGGCCGTGAACGCCGGCATGCACGGCGGGAAGCTAGCGCACGCCGACTTGGCCCCCCTTGATACGGCCGAGGATGCGCGGGCGGGTGGCCGGTGCCCCATACCCTCGGCCCGTGGCGCGAGACGACGGCATCCTGAGCGGCCCCATCGATCTCGACGGGCCGCGCCGGCCCCGAACCACGTACCCGGCGGTCGAGGGGGTCAAGGGCCTGGTCGTCAAGCAGCGAGGCACGCCGTTCACCGGGACCATCGTGGAGTGCGGCCACGAACGGGTGACGGTACGGGACCGTTCGGGGCGTGAGCACTTGCTGCGGCTGGCGGCGGGCGGGTTTGAGGTCGACGGCCAGCCGTGCACCATCGTCAAGCCGAAGCCGGTGCCGCGCCCCGGTTCTGCGGCAGGCGCCGCCATTCGCACCGCCTCCGGGTCGGTGACCTTGGCCGGGCACCAGACCCGAGTGGCGCGGGCCGGGCGGCTGCTGGTCGAAGGCGTGCATGATGCCGAGCTGGTCGAGAAGGTGTGGGGCGACGACCTGCGAGTCGAAGGGGTGGTCGTCGAGCTGCTCGACGGTGCCGATCACCTGGACGAGGTGGTGCGCGCCTTCGGTCCCCGCCCCGGTCGCCGGCTGGGGGTGCTGCTCGATCATCTGGTCGACGGGTCGAAGGAGTCCCGCCTGGCCGCCGCCCTGGATCACACCGACGTGTTGGTCGCGGGCCATCCATACGTCGACATCTGGCAGGCGGTGAAGCCCGGCGTCATCGGCCTGGCAGCGTGGCCGGACGTACCTCGGGGTCAGCCGTGGAAGGAGGGGGTCCTGGCCGCTGTCGGCCGTCCCGACGAGCACCCCGGCCGGTTCTGGAAGCAGTTGCTGGGATCGGTGCGGAGTTGGACCGACTTGGAGCCCGCGCTGATCGGCGCCGTCGAGCAGCTCATCGATTTTGTTACCGCTCCTGAGTAGGTCTCGATCAGGAGCCGGAGTGGATGCGGCCCCCGAAGGCCAGTAGGCAAAGGCCGAAGCTGACCACCCCGACGACGGCGAAAGCCTTGAAGTCGAGGTTGGGTGGGAACCTGGGCCCCTTGGCGGCATCCTCCAGCGAGCCGATGGGCAGCGATATGGCGGAATCGGACACGGCGGGAACCTAAACAGTGGCGGCCAGCGGGGCGCCGAGTGTTTCCCCGGCTGCAGCCGCCGCCGAGCGCAACGAGCGGTACAGCAGGGCGGGGTCGCCGAGGCGGCGCTTGAGCTCTCGTTCGAGCCCGGCGATCGGGTACAGGTTCTGCGGAGCGCGGGGTTCTTTGTGGGCGGCGGAGGCGAAGCGGGGCAGCAGCCCGGCGGTGGTGTCGGCCAACGCCACGGCGGAAGTCAGATCGAGGTCCCGGTCGGCTTCGCAGCGAACGATGCCGGCCCAGCCGTGGGTGCGCTCTCCGGGCAACCGGAGGTACCACGACCAGCGTCCGAACCGGCCGGCGGTGAGGAACAGGGGGGTCCGCTGGCCGTCGTCCAAGGCCGCCACCACAGGCGCCAGCTCGTCGGGCAGATAGGAGCGCTGGTGGGTCTTGACCATCCCGACGGCCCCGGGCAAGTGGTGGCGCTGGCGCAGCGGTCCGTCGACTACGAGCAATGCATTGGGACCGCCGCGGGTCCGCCCGGACTGGTCGCTCACCAACTTCTCGAGCTCGGCCATGCGTCCCTGCAGCTCGATGGACAGGGCGTCGGGGTCGTCGCTGGGCGCCGCGGCCGACCGGTAGCGACCGTGCCGGGTGACGATGTCGACGGCGTCACGGGCGGGGCTGAGCAGCGACCGGCGGACCTCCGCGGCCTCGATTCGGGCCGAGTCGTCGCAGGCGACCACGCCGGCGGCGTAACTGGCGCAGATCCCCTGGCGGGTGACCCCGGTGTCGTCGGTGACCCAGACACGGGCGTCCACCCGGCGCACCCCGTCGACGAAACGCACCCGGTCCGGGAGCGAAACACCCGCGGGCACGGACCGCGGGCACCAGTCGCCCACGGAGATCTCGGCGCCGGCGTCTACCGGATCGGCGCTGTCGGCCAGCGCCCCTTCCTGGGTGGGAGCGCCGTAGTCGGGTGCCCACGTCTCGACCGAGAAGCGCATCAGCGGCCACCGGGGTTCAGTTCAGGCGCAGCCATGGTTGGTCCCATCGTCGCGGCCGCGTGAGCTCCGACGGGCCGCGTCACCGGTCCAACCGCTCGACGGTGGAGCCGCCGGGCTGCCACTGGACTTGGAAGCGCACGGGCACCCGCTCGGCCAGCTCGGGGACGTGACTGACGAGTCCGACCATGCGCCCCCGCGAACCCAGCTCCTCGATGGCGGTGGCGACCGTGTCCAGGGTGTCGGGGTCGAGCGTGCCGAACCCTTCGTCCAGGAAGATCGACTCCAACCGGGCGGAGCCCTGGCTGGCCAGCTCTCCGACCTGATCGGCCAGCGCCAATGCCAAGGCCAAGGAGGCCAGGAAGGTCTCGCCGCCGGACAGCGTCCGGGCCGAGCGGACCTGGTCGGCGTTGCGGTGGTCGATGACCGCGAAGTTCGACCGGTCGTCGAGAGCCAGCGAGTAGGCACCGGCGGACAGATCGACCAGCAGGTCGGTGGCTCGGGCGACCAGGCTGGACAGCACCTCGTCGAGCACCCACTTCTCGAAGTGGTTGGCCGACAGGTGCACCGCCAGCTGGTGGGCGATCTGGGCGGTGACGCGCTGCTCGGCCGCCTCTTGACGGTGCCGGACGGCGTCGGCCATGTCCCGCTCGATCTCGGTGACCTTGGCGGCCGCCTGCCCGAGGGCGTCGGCTACTGCTTGGCGGGGGCCGCGCCCGGGGCCAGCCGCGACCGCCACGCCCGCCTGCTGGCAACGGCCGATGAGCATCTGCTCGGCGCCCTCGCGGTCCCGCGCCTTGGCCGAGACGACCGCCCGAGCCCGGTTGGCGACACCTCGTAGCTCGTCACCCTTCTGCGCCGCCCATCGGACCAGCGCCTTCCAGTCTTCAACCAGCACGTCTCCGGACGGTGGCGGTCCGAAAGGGACCAGATCGCCGCGTGTCTGCTCGAACTGGCGGCGGGCGTGGGCCTCGCAGGCCTGCACGTCGGCCAGGTTCTTGTGGGCCGATCGGGCCAGCTTGCGGGCCGATGCGGCGTCGGTGCGAGCCTGCCGCTCAGTCTCCGCGGCCGCCTTCACTTCGGCCATCCGGTCCTCTACCGCGGCCAGGTCCGGATGCCTCGCCAGCCGGGGAGCGGCAGCTGCCAGTTGCGAGGCCAAGCCGGCCAGCTTGGCCTCGATGTCCATGCGCTCCCGTTCGGCGGATCGCAGAGCACCAGCGGCTTGTTGCCGCCGCTCCTCGGCCAGGCCCTTGGCTGCCTCGGCCCTGGCCCGCGGGTCGAGCGGGGCATCTCCGGCAGGCTCCGGCATCGGCGGCAGGTCGACCACTGGCTGGCGACACACCGGGCACGCTTCGCCGGCCACCAGCGTCGCCGCCAGATCATGGACCCGGTGCTCCCACCGCGCCGCCTCGAGTCGAGCATCCGCCTCCACCACCGCCGCGTCGGCCGCGGCCAGGTCACCTTGGGCGACTGCTTCGGTGGCCCGTCGCTCCGCCTGCAGCGTGAGCGCCTTCGCTTGCTGCTCGCGACAGGCGGCGGCGGCGTGGTGAGCCTCGGCCACGGCCTGCAGGTCGGCGAGCGGCGGTTGGGCAGCAACGTGAGCTTCGGCGGCGTCGAGCACGCCGCAAGCCGCCTCTTCGCGGGCTTCGGCGCGTTCGGCCGCCTCGGCGGCCTCGGCCAGCGCCTGGTCCAGCGTCGCCAGGGCGGCGGGCATATGAACCGACTCCAACTGCGAGGCCCGTTCGGCGGCCAGCTGCGCCTCGCCGCGGGCCTCGGCTTCGTCGCGCCGGAGCTGGTCGATGGCCGGCTCGGTGTCGTCGACCTCGGCCCGCAAGTCTTCCAGCGCCACGACCCTGGCCTGCGCCTCTTGCCACGCTTGGGGCGTGGCCGACGCCAGCTTGGCCAACAGGGTCTCGGCCACCTCGGCCCGGGTGGTGGCGGCGGTCTGGCGCTGGCGGGCGGCACTGGCCATGCGGTCGTACAGGCCCAGGTCGAGCAGTTTGACCAGCAGGTCCTGGCGGTCCTTGCCCGGCTCGTGCAGGAAGCGGGCGAAGGCACCTTGGGGCAGCACCACGCAGGTGGTGAACTCGTCGACCCCGAGTCCCAGCAGCCTCTCCACGGCACTACTGAGATCCTTCTCGTTACCGGCCAGCACCTCGCCATCGGCCCGCTCGAGCCGCGCTTCTTTGGTGGCGGCCCCCGGGCCGTTGGGCTTGCGCCTCACGACCCGGACCGCGGAGTAGCCGGTGCCGTCCACGCTGAAGTCGAGCCGGACCCTGGCCTCCGTCATGCCAAGGGTCACCAGCGGTTCGATGGCCTTCTTGTCCAAGCGGGGGATGCAGCCGAACAGGGCGAAGACCATGGCGTCGATCAGGCTCGACTTGCCGGCTCCCGTCGCCCCGGTGAGGGCGAACAGATCGACGCCGGCGAGGTCGACGACGGTGTGCTGCCGGAAGGCGGAGAAGCCCTGAACCTCGAGCCGAGTCGGCCTCATCGCCGGCCCTGGAACAGCAGCGGCGGGAGGTGCGCGATCATGACGAGACCTCTTCGAGCACCTCGGCAAACAGGGCGGTCAGCGCCGGATCTTCGACGGACTGGCTGGCCAGGTACTCGGCGAACAGCTCGGCCGGTGGCCGGGCTTCCCGGGCAGCACCGGCCTGGCCAGGCACCTGGCCACCGGCCGGTTCGACCCCCTCAGGACGCACCAGCAGGACGTCCACCGCGTCGGGGAACAGATCGCGGACCTCGTCGGCCAGGCCCACCCGCGCTCGTTCCCGCACTTCGACCTTGAGGTAGGCGGCACCGGCATCGACAGTGGGGGCGATGAGACGGAGCTCCTCGAGGGTGCCGCCCACCTTGCGCAGGCGGCGACCGGACGTGAGCGGAACATCGGTGATGGTGGCCGGCCGACCCGGACGAGCTTCGACCAGCACCGTCGCCTTGATGTCGTCCACCTCGCCGAAGTCCAGCTGCAACGGCGAGCCGCAGTAGTGGACCTGACCGGGGGCTTTGACCTGCTGCCGGCGGTGCAGGTGCCCCAGGGCCACGTAGTGGGCGTTGGCGGGGAAGGCGGCGGGGTTGACCTGGTACTCGAAGACGGTGTGGGCCAGCCGCTCGCCGCCGCCGAACCGGCAGTCACCTCCGGCGGTGAGGTGGGCGGCGACCAGGTTCACCGTGTCTGTCCCGAAACCCTCGACCAGCTTGGCGATCAGGTTGCGGACCCTCTGGTCGTATGACCCGGTGTGCTCGGCGGCGGCTCGACCTTGGTCCATCAGGTCATCGGCGCGGACCACGTACCGCTGGGACAGGAACGGCAGCACCGCCACCTTGGCCCGCTCCGAGCCGTCCCGCGAGACCACTTCGATCACGCCCCCGTCGTCGGGGCCGCGGAACCCTGATCGGGTGACTATGCGGCCCAGCGCCAGCACCGGTTCGACCGCGCTCAGCCGGCGGGGGTTGTCGTGGTTGCCGGCGAGGGCGATGACCGTCGCCCCGGTGGAAGCCAGGTCGAGCAGGCCCCGGAAAACGATCTCTTCGGCCTCCGGTGTGGGGGCGGCCGTGTCGAACAGGTCGCCCACCACCAAAGCCACGTCGACCTGCTCCCGATCGGCCAGGCCGGCCAGCTCGGACAGCACGTCGATGTGCTCCTGGGCGCGGCTGCGACCCCGGATGGTGCGACCGACGTGCCAGTCCGACGTGTGCAGGATCTTCACCCAGAAGACCCTACGCAGGGCCTACGACAGCAAAGCGGCTGCCGCTAGACGCTGCGGCGGCTGAAGATCGAATAGCCGCCGGGGCCCACGGCCAGACCGACCACGATCAGCACGATGCCCAGGATCAACTGTCCTTGGAGCAGTTGGACGATGCCGACGATCACCAGGATCACCGCTAGCACCCACAAGAGAACGTTCATTGGAAGCTCCTAATCCGTTTTCAGCTACGTCGAGGTCCGCCCACTACCCCGCAACATGCACCTGAATCGCGTCAACGTGGAAGAAGGCTCCATCTGAGTCGCCGTTGTGAGCGCCAGCGAACCGGCGACAAGCGACCGCCCGCAGGGCCGCTACCAACACAGGACCTTCAGCCGAGTCGCCGTCGTGAGCGCTAGCGAACCGGCGACAAGCGACCGCCGCCGGTGGTCGCCATCAACGGGGCAGGCCGGCGAAGGGGTCGTCTCCGGCGGCGCCGCCTCCCGCCGCAGCTGAGGGGGCCGGCGCGGCTGGGTTGGCGCCGGCCTCGCCGGCGCGGGTGGCCCAGGCCGGGAACGGAAACTGGGTGACCAGCGGTATGGGGATCTCGGGCTGGGAGACCAGCATGGTGCCGGGCTTCAAGATGGTGGCTCGGGCCCGCTGCACGGTGGGCAGGAACCCGTACTCGCCTCGCCCGGCTTCGGCGGCGTCGAGCCGGCCGACCACCCGGATGGCCGAGTTGGCGACGATGCGCCGCTCCACCTCGCTGGCGGTCTGTTGAGCACCGATGAGGATGATCCCCAGCGACCGGCCCCGTTCGGCAACGTCCAGCAGGATCTCCTTGATCGGGCTGGTCCCCTCGCGCGGCGCGTACTTGTTGAGCTCGTCGAGCACCACGAACTGAAGGGGCCGGCTCTGCCCGGACTCCTCCTTGTCACGGAACGCCTTGCGTAGCACGACTCCCACCACGAAGCGCTTGGCCCGGTCGTTCAGGTTGTGCAGGTCGACCACCGTGACCTGGTCGGCAAACGACACCCGGTGCCGCTCCGGGTCGGCGATGTCGGCCCGGACCAGTGGTTCCAGATGCGACACGGCGCCGAACAGCCGGCGGATGAAGGCGTTGACAGTGCCGCCGCCAATGGCCCGTCCCGCCCAGTGCTGGGCTTCGAACTGATCGTCGCTGTCCACCTTCGATGCGATGAAGTCGACCAGCTCGCGGAAGGTGCGGAAGTGGCTCCCGTCGATGACCACCGACCCGTCGGGCAGCCCTTCGGCGTCGGCCAATCGGGCGGTGACGTTGAAGACGACCATCGTGTACTGCTGGCGGTCGTCCTCGGCGTCGGCGAAAAGGAAGGGCAGCAGTTCCTGGCGGCAGAAGTCAGCCAGCGTCCAGAAGAACGAGGTGACCCCTTCGGCACGGGCGTTGACGTCGGGCCGGGCGGTGGGGTCCCGGCGGCGGGGAGGGGCGAAGACACCGACGCTCTCGAACGCACCGACGCTCAGGCCCAGCCGCCCGTAACGAGCCGCTTGCTCATCGTCGAGGGCAGTGTTGGGGTGGTCGAGGAACAGCAGGTCCTCGCCCTTGACGTTGAAGATCAGCGCCTTGGTGTTCAGCGCCTCCGCGCCAAGCACCCCGGAGCCGAACAGGCTGTACAGCAGGAAGGTGGCGTAGCTGGTCTTGGTGGCCACGCCGCTGATGCCGCTGATGTTGACGTGGGCACCGCGGCTGCCGTCCAGGAAGTCGAAGTCGAGGTACAACGGCTCGTCATCGCGGGACAACCCGGCCGGCAGCTTGCGGGCCATGCCGTCGAAGAACAGGGCCTCGTCGCGTTCGGCGCCGGTGGCGCGGCGGACCTCGGCGCCGGGCAGCGGTGGCACGAACAGCTCCGGCTCGAACCGGGTCGCCTGCACCTGGGCCGCTTCGCTGACCTCGGCCGGTAGCACCCCTTCGGCCACCAGGAACACGTCGCTGTCGAAGTGCGCACCCTCGTGGCGGGCCCGGACCTGCGACACGATCCCGTAGACCCGCACGCACTGGCCGTCGGGCAACTCCCGTTCGAGTGCCACCACGTCGTCCAGCTGCAGGTACTCCCCCGGCGCCACCGCCACCCAGAACTCCAAGGGCGTGGCCGGCTCGGTGCCGATGACCCTCCCCACCGCCGGACCCGTATCACCCGCAGTCTCGGTCACCGGCTCGCCCCCATGGCCGTGGACGGTAGTGGCCGGCCCGTTCCGTCTCCGCCGGCCGGTATCCTCCCAGGACGAAAGGGGCCGGCATGGGTCGCGACATCCCACTGGGCCGCATCGCCGGCATCCGCATCGCCTGCAGCTGGACGGTGGTGCTCATCGCTCTGCTGTACACCGCCAGCCTGGCCCAGGGGCAGTTCCCCCAGCAGGTGCCTGGCCTCAGCCAGTTCGAGTACTGGGCGGCCGGAGCGTTTGGCGCCCTGCTGTTCTTCGTGTCACTGCTGGCCCACGAGATGGGTCACGCCCTGGTCGCCCGCCGTGAGGGCGTCGGGGTGTCCGGTATCGACCTGTGGCTGCTGGGCGGTGTGGCCAAGCTCGAATCGTCGCCGGAGACCCCCGGCGCCGAACTGCGAATCTCGGTAGTCGGACCCTTCACCAGCGCCGCCGTCGGTCTGCTCTTCCTGGGCCTGCACCACGTCATGAGCGGCGACGGCGGCACCGACGGGTTGCTGGCCGTCGTGTTCGCCTGGCTGGGTTTCATCAACCTCTTGCTGGCCGGGTTCAACCTGCTGCCGGCGGCGCCGCTCGACGGGGGCCGGGTGCTGGCCGCGCTGCTGTGGATGGCCAACGGAGACGAGGCGGCGGCGACCACCACTGCCGCCCGGGTGGGCCAGGTGCTGGGCGCCCTGGTCACCGCGGTCGGCGCCTACTTCACCTTTGGCGGCGGCGCTTCGGGCGGGTTCTGGCTGCTGCTGGTGGGCTTCTACATCCTGTCCAGCGCCACCAACGAGCTCCGGCGGGCACCCCTCATCCGGGCCGTGTCCGGGGTCAACGTCGCCCAGGTCATGACCCCCGCCCCCGCCCCGGTGCCGGCGTGGTCCACCGTCGAACAGTTCCTGTGGGACATCGATCGCTCCGCCCGTTACGACGCCTTCCCCGTAGCCGACCTCGCCGGCCGCGTCACCGGCCTGCTCACCTCGTCGGTGGTGTCGCACCTGCATCCCGACCAGTGGCCCATGCTCCAGGTGTCCGATGTGGCCTTCCCCCTCGAACGGGTCCTTCAAGTTCGCAGCGACGCCGGCCTGCTCAACACGCTGCAGCGCCTGTCCAGCAACGCCCTGGGCGACGCCGTGGTGCTCGGCGCTGACGGTCGCATAGTCGGCCTGCTCAACCTGAAGGCGGCTGAACAGGCCCTGGCCGCCCAGTCCGTTCCGGGCTGAGAGCAGCGGGCCGGCCGCGCAGTCGCCTTCGCTACGGTGCCCGACATGTCCGACTCCCCGACCGGTGGTTCGCCCACCTACGACCTGACCGACGGGGTGGCGGTGATCACCCTGGACGACGGCAAGGCCAACGCCATCTCCGCCGACGTGCTCACGGGGCTGCACGCCGTCCTCGACCGGGCCGAGTCCGAGGCGCGGGCCGTTGTGATCACCGGCCGGCCGGGCCGCTTCTCGGCCGGGTTCGACCTGGCCACCATGACCGGCAGCGCCGAAGGCATGCGAGAGCTGGTCAGCAACGGCGCTCGGTTCATGATGCGGCTCTACGGGTTCGGGTTGCCGACGGTGGCCGCCTGCACCGGTCACGCCCTGGCTGCCGGCGCCCTTACCCTGCTGTGCTGCGACACCCGCATCGGTGCCGAGGGGTCGTTCAAGATCGGGCTCAACGAGGTGGCTATCGGCATGCCCCTCCCGATCTTTGCGGTGGAGCTGGCGCGGGACCGCCTCGCCCCCAAGCGCCTGGTGGCCGCCACGGTGCAAGCCCAAATCCACTCCCCCGAGGAGGCTGTGGCCATCGGCTTCCTCGACGAGCTGGCGGCTGGCGACGAGCTGCTGGCCACGGCGATGGCCGAAGCCTCCCGGCTCGGCGAGCTCAAGACCGGCGCCTACGCCCGCACCAAGCAGGCCGTCCGCGGCCAGACCATCGACCACATCCTGGCCAGCCTGGACGAAGACATGGCCGGCACGGACACCCCCGGCGCGTGACGATCGTGGCCGCCGACGAACCTGCGGTTGCCCTCTTGGACGAGACGTGGCGGTCGCTCGACGAGTTCTGCTCGGATCTGGCTCCCGGCCAGTGGCGGGCGCCAACCGACTGCCCCGGCTGGAGCGTCCAAGACAACCTGGCCCACATCGTCGGGCTGGAACTGGTGCTGGAAGGCGACGCCGACCCGCCGGCTCCGTACCCGGCGGATGCGGTGCCGGAGCACGTCAAGAATGACCTGGGCTCCAGTAACGAAGCGTGGGTGGCGTCGATGCGGCCGCTCAGCGGAGCCGAGGTGCTGGACAAGTTCCGGGCCGTCGCCGCGCAGCGCCTCACCTCGCTACGGGGGCTGGACGAAGCCGCCTGGTCCGAGCCGTGGCCGACGCCGGCCGGTGTCCAGCCCTACCGGGACTTCATGGGCCTGCGCTCCTTTGACGCCTGGTCCCACGAGCAGGACATCCGCCGCGCCGTGGGCCGCCCGGGCCACTGGCAGGGCCCGGTGGCGGAGAACTCCCTGGTCCGCCTGATCGGCGCCTTCCCGTTCGTGGTGGGCAAGCGGGCGGGTGCGCCCGACGGGACCGTGGTCTCGCTCCGGCTGACCGACCAGATCGAGCGCCGGGTGGTGGTCGCCGTGGCCGGCGGCCGAGCCAAGGTGGTGACCGGCGACACCGGACCGCCGGCGGCGACGCTGGAGCTCCCGGCCGAAGCTTTCGCCTGCCTGGTGCTCGGCCGCTGGGACCCAGAACCGACCCTTGAGCGCAGCGACGTCCATCTCGCCGGCGACACCGACCTCGCCCGCCGCATAATCAGTTCACTCGCCGTGGTGACGTGACATGGCGAGCGCCTGCGGCGCTAGCGGCGTTCGTCGCGGCGGACGACCAGGCCGGCGGACTCGGAGAGGAAGTGGCCGGTCAGGGTGCGTTCGTCGTGGCGCATCCGCCAAGACAGCAGCCTGCCGGCCAGATCGGCCCGCACCCCGTCATAGGCGGCGTCGCCGGCCACGTTGGTGAGTTGGTCGGGGTCGGCTTGCAAGTCGAACAGCAGCGGCGGCACCACGCTCTGATCGGCGCCGGCGAAGTGCACGTACTTGTGGGTGGCTGTGCGGATCACGTTCAAGCAGCACTCCTCCATCCGCAGACCGAACAGGTCCTCGGCCAGGTGCAGCTCGGGGTTGCGGAAGTCCCATTCCCAGTGGGCTTCGGTGCGCCAGTCGGCCGGCGCCCCGCCGGCGCCCCCGTGGACGAAGGGCTGCAACCCCCGGCCGTCGCACTGCAACGGCACGTCCAACCCGAGCCAGGTGCAGATGGTCGGGAGCACGTCGACGTGCTCGGTCACGACCTCGATCACGGCCCCCCGAGTACCGTCGGCTTCGGGTCGGGGATCGATGACCAGCAGCGGGACGTGGTAGCTCTCGTCCCAGTAGCCCAGCTTCTCGATCAGCCAGTGGTCGCCGTTCTGATCGCCGTGGTCCGAGGTCAGCACCACCAAGGTGTCGTCGAGCAGCCCCTGTTCGTCGAGCCAGGTCGTGAGCCGTTCGAGCTGGTTGTCGACCTCGGCCATGGCGCCGTAGTAGGTGGCGCGCAGCTGGCGGGCCTCCCGCTCGTCCTCCGGGCAGCCGACACCGGGAACGGGGATGGCCATGGCCGGCAGGACGTGCTGGGCCATCTCTTCGTCTCGGGAGGCGTGGCGGCGGAAGTCGGGCACATCGTCGGCCGAGTAGCGGTCGTGGTAGCCGACCGGGTTGCGATACGGCGGGTGCGGCCGCAGGAAGGAGGCGTGCACGAAGAACGGCTGGTCACCGTTCTTGGTGAACCAGTCCTGCAGCTCGGCAACCAGAAAGGCGGTCTCGCTGTGCTCGGCCGAGAAGCGGGTGGGCGCCCACGACTCGCCGTGGTCTCCGGCGCCGGGGAACCCGTCGAGCGGCCTGTAGAGATCGACCGGGTTGGGGGGCACGTCCACGCCCCTGGCGGTGAGCCACGCCGCCCATGCGGTGCGGGCTTCGGGGTTCACCACCACCCCGTCGAAGCCGGGCAGCACGCTCTCGTAGGTCGCCAGCCGCGGGTCGTCGGGATCGGTCACCGTCCGGGGGTCGATGGACGTGTCGGTGTAGCCGAACAGCACGGGATCGAAGCCGGCCATCCGGGCTTGGCGGGCGGTGTTGGTGAAGCGGTCGTCGAGCGGCGTGCCGTTCAGGACCGAGCGGTGGTTCTGGGCGTACATACCGGTGTGGAGGGTGGCCCGGCTCGGACCGCACGGGGCGATGTTGGCCCAGTGGTTGGCGAAGCGGACGCCGCGGGCCGCCAGGCGGTCCAACGCCGGCGTCTGCACCAGTGGGTGCCCTGCAGCCGACAGGCAATCGCCGCGCCACTGGTCGAGGGTGATGAACAGCACGTTGCCCGGTTCGCCCATGCTCGGCGAGCGTAGGGCCGTCAGTGCCGTCAGGCGTCAGGCCATCCGAGCTCGCACCACACCTGCTTGCCCCTCCCGGTGACCTCGAGCCCGGCCTCGATGCTCATGGCGTCTATGAGCTGCAGTCCACGGCCCGATCCGGCCTCGACGTCAATGGAATTGCGGACGGGAGCAGCACCGGCTTCGTCGGCCACCGACACTCGGAGGCGGTCACCGCGGTGCTCCAAGCACAGCTCGAACGGCGTGCGGGCGTGGAGCACGACGTTGGTGACGAGCTCGCTCACCACCAGCGTCACCACCTCCGCCAGCTCAGGAGCACCCTCGTCATCCAGCCAACGCTCGCTGAACCTTCGTGCCCGCCCCACGCTGGCCGGCGACGGGTTGAGCCGAAGCCGATCCATCGAGGCGAAGCCTAACTACGCCCCTGTTGCGGGAAACGTGATGGAAACGCCAGCGACGAGCCGGAAGCGAGCGCCGCAGGTGCTCGCCATCAACACGGCGCGCCGGTTCGGTCGACGCCGCACAGGGCTCGCCAGCCCTTGCTCACCCGGCCGTGGCGGAAGGCGCCGGCTTCGAGCAGCGCCTTGAGCACCGGTCGGGTCGCTTCGTGGCGTACCGCCACGCGACGCTCGCTGGAACGGACCTGCTTCCAGGTCTTCCAACCGTCGAGACCGATCGAGGCGTAAACGCCAGGGTGCACCAGCATGTTGAACATGTCCATGACGACGAAGGGGGCGACGCGGCGCACCGCCACCTTCTCGGCAAGGGACGCCTCTTCCCACACCTCGGGCAGCACGGCCCGGGCGTAGGAAAGGTGCCGGGCCTCCTCCTGGCGGTGGTACCTGTTGACCTCGCGGATGAACGGGTCGGTCTCGGGATGCTCACCGGCCCGCTTCTGGATGAGATCGGGGATCTCCTCGCCGGCCAGGACCAGCGTGTAGAGCAGCGACGGCAGGGCGGCGATGGCGTGCACGCCGGCGCCGAAGACAGTGCGCAAGATGCGCGATTTGCCCAGCGGATCGACGGCGGTGGGCTCGAGGTCCTTGACCATGCGGATGAAGAGGCGCTGGTGGCGGGTCTCCTCGCCGATCTCGTGGAGCAGGAACTCGACCCGGGGGTCGGTGACCTCGCGGCGCGACGCGATCTCGTGGGCGAAGCCGGCTTCGAGGACCGCTTCGAACCTGATGCCCGACACCGTGATCGATGCCACCTCTTCGCGGGACAGCTTGGCCAACTGCTCGGGGGTGAGGTCAAGGTCGAGCCCGGACGTGGAGAGCAGCTCGTCGGGAAGGATCTGGCCCGGGCCGACACGGCCGGGCACTTCGGCGTCGGGCTCGATGACCCGCTTGGCGGAGGCGGTGGAGAGTCGACGGACCTTGTCGACGACGGGGGAGGCGGTTCCGACCACGATGGGCTCCTTCAAGCAGTATGGGGAATCGAGTACCGCCGTAAGTTACCACGGGTAACACCGATTGAACAGGGGAAAGATCTGTGACTTCGCGCACATCCAAGGCCAAAGCGGCGGTGGCGGCGCCCCGGCGCCGGATGCGACGCGAGGAGCGGCGCGGCTCTTTCATCGACGCCGCCAAGGTCGTCATCCACCGAGAAGGCCCCGGTGTCTCGATGGAGGCCATCGCCAAGGAGGCCGGGGTCACCAAGCCCATCCTCTACCGGGTGTTCGGCGACCGCGACGGGCTGGTCAAGGCGCTGGGCCAGGAGTTCGGCGACGAGCTGACCGCCGGGCTCGACCAGGCGCTGGCCGGGGTCGGCGACCTCGACGATCCCGACGAGTTGGCCACCGTGGATCCCCGATCGGTGATCGTCGCCGCCATCGACTCCTACGTGCGCATGATCGATCGCGACCCCGCCCTATACCGCTTCATCACCGACCGCCTCAGCACCACCAGCCAGGAGATCGAGAACCTGACCGAAGTGCTGTCCCGCAACGTCGCCCTGACCCTGGGTGACGCGCTGCGGGCCGTGGGCGGCGACTCCGGTGCGGCCGAGCCGTGGGCCTACGCCATGATCGGCATGGTCCACGCCGCCGGCGACTGGTGGGTCGCCCGCCGCACCATCCCCCGCGAGCAACTGGTCGAATACCTGGTCACCCTCAGCTGGGACGGCATGGCCAGCCGCCTCTCGCTACCCGAGACCCCGACATGATGGGCCTTGGTACCATTTGTGCATGTCGTCTGGTACCCAGCTAGCAGCACGCTTCGAGAGCGTGATCGTTGAGCGCGTGGATGAACTGGTGGCCGAGGGACGGTTCACTTCTCGTGCTGACGCCCTCCGGCATGCGCTTTCGACCTACCTTGCCGACGAGCGGCGCCAACGGATGGGCGAAGCCGTCGCGGACGGTTACCGCCGGGTACCGCAGAGCGACGACGAGCTCGCCGGTGCCGAAGCCTCGGCGCGCGCGATGATCGCTGAAGAACCGTGGTGAACCAGCCCGCCCAGGGTGACATCTGGTGGGCGGAGATCCCGGAGTCCGGGCGACGGCCCTCGTTGGTCGTGACACGAGACGCCGCCATCCCGGTGTTGCGCACACTTCTTGTAGCCCCGATCACCCGCACCGTCCGAGATATACCCACCGAGATCGCCCTTGGCCCCGAAGATGGCTTGACTGAGCCCTGCGCAGCCTCGTTCGACAATCTGCGGCTGGTCCCAGCTTGGGTTCTGACCGAACAAGTCGGGCATCTGGCGGCACCCAAGGTTCTAGAGATCTGCCGAGCCTTGAGTGCAGTGGGTGACTGTTGATGGACGGCAAATTCAGCCGCCTCTCCACCGTCGACCTCCTCGAATCAGCGCCACGGAGTCTGTTGTGAGCCTTGGCCCAGCGGGTTGTCTTTGAACCGCGATTCGACCAGGTCTTTGGGCAGGCCCGGGCTGAGGCCCAACACATTCACCCGCGGTCGATGGCGTCGATTAATCAACGGCCACCGGCACGGCGCCGCCGGCCCGCCGCCCAAAGGCCTGGGTCCGGTGGTGCCATCCCAACATCCACGATGCACACCCTTCCGTCTGGCTGAAGCCACCGCTGGCCACGGCCTTTCCTTCGCCCATTGGAACTGCGAACTCCTCACCCCAAACCGACCTAGCCGGACCGCTCGCCGGTCGGCTGGGGCTCACCTACCCCGGGCCGCCCACCGGGAGGAGTACTGGGTGAATATCGTCGCCAGTCGACGACTGTCACTCAGTACCCGCGGCCATGGCGGCGCGCCGCCGCTCAGCCGATGGCGCCGGCTTCTCGAAGTCGGGCGAGGGCGGCGGCGTCGAGGCCCAACTCGTCGTGAAGGACTTGATCGGTGTGCTCGCCCAGCCAGGGCACGCGGGTCTCGGGGCCTTCGGCCACCTTGCTCATCTTGATGGGGTTGCCGGGGATCAGCACCGGCTGCTCCCCGCCGTCGGTGCGGGGTAGCTCTACCAGCATGTGGCGAGCGGCCAGGTGGGGGTCAGCCACCACGTCGTCGTCTCGCAGGCAGGGACCGGCGGCCAACCCCGCCGCCGCCATGTCCTCAGACGCCTGCACCTTGGTCCGGGTCGACGCCCACCCTTCTATGGCCGGGCGCAGCACGTCTTCCAGGCGGTCGATCCAGCCCTGGCGGGTGGCGAAGCGCTCGTCATCGACCCACTCGGGGTAGCCGATCAGTTCGGCCAAGGCGGCGAACTGGTGCTGGCGGCCCACCTGCAGGATGAACCACCCGTCGCTAGCCCGGAACCCGTGCATGATCAACGGCCCGAGCTCGCCGTTGCGCAAGCCCATCGACCAGAAGTTGGTGACCAGGTCGGTGATGGCGACCATGGAGTCGAGCATGGCCACATCGACGTACTGGCCTTCGCCGGTGCGGTCGCGGTGGCGCATCGCCGCCAGTACGCCCACCGTCGCGAAGAGGGCGGTGCCGATGTCACCCAGGCCTCCCATCGGTGCGGCCACCGGCGGGTCCTCGCCTTGTCGCTTGAACTCGTAGATGCCCGACATGGCCTCCACGATCGGGGCGTAGGCCGGCCAGGCGGCGTAGGGCGAAGGCACCATGTTCCCGAACCCCGACACCGACAGATAGATGGCTCGCGGGTTGGCGGCGGCTATGTCCTGGTAGCCCAGGCCGAGCCGTTCGAGGGTGCCGGACTTGGAGTTCTCGGCAACGACATCGACCCGTTGGGCCAGTTTCAGCACCAGGTCTCGGCCCTCCGGGTGCTTTAGGTCGACGGTGATGCTGCGCTTGTTCAAGTTGTTGCGCAGGAAGGTGGCGCCCACGGCGCGGCCGTCGGGATCGACCATGGCCGGCAACGAGCCTCGGCCGGAGTCACCTCCCTTGGGGTGCTCGACCTTGATGACGTCGGCGCCCAGACGGGCCAGCAACTGGGTGGCGAACGGCAACGACTGCATCTGTTCCAACGCCAGCACCCGCACCCCCTCCAGCGGCTTGCCGTACGGCTCGGCACCGGCGTTGGCGACCTCCCCTACCTCCATCGTGCTGCTGCCTCCCAAGGCCGGACCTGACGGACCGTCAGGCTACGGCGCGTGCCACCTCCCGATCACTGGCGCCTTACCCTGCCCGCCCACGCCGCCCTCCTGGACGGCCGACGCCGTCATTGATCTGACGGCCCGTCAGGTCCGCTATCCGTAGGATGCCGGCATGCGCGGCATCACCGGGTTCGGTGCGTACCTCCCCTACCGGCGGCTCGACCGGTCCACCATCGCCGCCGTGGCCGGGACCGGCGGCGGGAAGGGCACCCGGACGGTGGCGGGGTTCGACGAGGACACCACCACCATGGGCGCCGAAGCCGCCCGGCGCGCCTTAAGAGCCGCGCCCGACGGCGCGCCGGTCCCAGGAATGCTGCTGTTCTCCACCGTCGCGCCCGCCTACGCGGACAAGACCAACGCCACCGCCATCCACGCCGCCCTGCGCCTGCCGGCGGCAGCCGCGGTGCTCGACATGAACGGCGCAGTGCGCTCGTCGATGGGGGCACTGGGGCTAGCCCTGGACGGCTCGGTGGACACCTTGGTGGTCGGCAGCGACATCCGCTTCGGCCTGGCCGGAAGTGCCGATGAGGCCGCCGGTGGCGACGGGGCCGCCGCGTTCTTGGTGGGCGACGACAGCCAGACCAGCAGCGCCCCCGTGCTGGCCGAGCTGATCGGTGCCGCCTCGGTCACCCACGAGTTCCTGGACCGCTGGAGGACGCCCGGCGACATCCGGTCGAAGCGGTGGGAGGAGCGCTTCGGTGAACTGCAGTACGTGCCGCTGGGCACCGAGGCCTGGAAGGCGGCGCTGCACGCCGCCGGCCTGGAGCCGGAGCAGGTCCACCACGTCGCCATCGCCTCCACCCACGCCCGAGCCGCCCGTTCCCTGGGCCGGGGCCTCGGGCTGGCCGCCGGGGTGCTGGTCGACGACCTGGCCGCCACCGTCGGCAACACCGGCGCCGCCCACCCGCTGCTGCTGCTGCAAGCGGCGCTGGAACGGGCCGAGCCGAACCAGGTCATCGCCCTGGTGAGCCTGGCCGACGGCGCCGACGTGCTGCTGTTCCGCACCACCGACGCCATCGCCGGGTACGAGCCGGCCGTCCCCCTGACCGAGCAGGCCGCAGCCGGGGCCGGCGCACCGATCCCCTACGGCAAGTACCTGGCCTGGCGGGGCCTGATCACCCCCGAACCGCCCCGCCGGCCGGAGCCCGCCCGCCCCTCGTCGTCGGCCGCCGCCCGCAGCGACGAGTGGAAGTTCGGCTTCGTCGGTTCCCGGGACCGCGTCACCGGCGCCGTCCACCTGCCGCCGCAGCGGGCGTCGGCCCGCGGGACGGCTGTTGACGAGATGGACCCTGTCGCCATGGCCGACGCCCACGGCACCGTCGTGACCTTCACCATCGACAAGCTGGCCTACTCCCCCAGCCCGCCGGTGGTGTTCGCGGTGATCGACTTCGACGGCGGCGGCCGCCTGCCCATGGAGCTCACCGATGTCGATCCGGGCGAGGTCACCGTGGGTCAGCGGGTGGAGATGACCTTCCGCAAGCTGTTCACTGCAGACGGCATCCACGACTACTTCTGGAAAGCACGACCTCGCCGCGACGGCGCAAAAGGGGATTGACGACGTGAGCTCTCATGGGATCAAGGACCGGGTCGCCATCATCGGGATGGGCTGCACCCCCTTCAAGGAGCACTGGGACAAGGGGCTGGACGACCTGGCCCTGGAGGCGTCGCAGGAAGCGTTTGCCGACGCCGGGGTCGACAAGGAGACCGTCGACGCGTACTGGGTGGGCACCGCCCAGGGCGGCATGAGCGGCATGGTGCTGGCCAAGCCGCTTCAACTGGTGGGCAAGCCGGTGACCCGGGTCGAGAACATGTGCGCCACCGGCTCCGAGGCGCTGAGAGCGGCCGCCTACGCGGTGGCCAGCGGCGCTTACGACATGGCCATGGCGGTCGGCGTGGAGAAGGTCAAGGACTCGGGGTACCAGGGCCTCAACGCCTTTCCCGTGTCCGGTGACGGCACCGCCCGCACGTTGACCGCCGCCGCCATGTTCTCCATGGTCGCTCCCGCTTACGCCGATCGTTACGGCGTCGACCGTGACGAGTTGCGCCGGGTGCTGGCCCGCATCGCCTCCAAGAACCACTTCAACGGGGCTCGCAACCCCCGGGCCCAGTTCCGCAAGGAGATGAGCGTCGACGCCATCTGCAACATGCCGGCGGTGGCGGGTGACCTGGGGGTGTTCGATTGCGCCGGCGTGGCCGACGGGGCGGCCGCCGCCATCGTGGTGCGGGCCGAGGACGCCCACCAGTACTGCGCCGATCCCCTCTACGTCAAGGCGCTGTCCATGGTGGCCGGCAACGGCAGTGGCCTGACCGACCCCGATTACGACTACACGACCTTCCCCGAGATCGAGCGTTGCGCGGCTGACGCCTACCGGCAGGCCGGTGTCGCTGACCCTCGGTCCGAACTGGCCATGGCCGAGGTGCACGACTGCTTCACCCCGACCGAGCTGGTGCTCATGGAAGACCTCGGCTTCAGTGACCGGGGCCAGGCCTGGAAGGACATCGAAGCCGGCGCTTATGACCTGCACGGCGACCTGCCGGTGAACCCTGACGGCGGCCTCAAGAGCTTCGGCCACCCGGTGGGTGCCAGCGGGCTGCGCATGATGTTCGAAGCCTGGCTCCAGCTCCGTCGCCTCGCCCCAGCCGACCGCCAGATCGACACCGTGGCCCAAGGCCGAGACCTGGCCCTGACCCACAACCTCGGTGGCTATCCCGGTGAGATGGTCAGCTTCGTCAGCATCCTCGGCTCGCAGCTCGGCTAGATATGCCTACATGCCTGCTATCATGCAGGCATGGGGCAGATGACGATTCGGGCCGATGACGAGTTGATCGAGCAGGCGAAGGCTCGTGCCCGCGAATTGGGTCAGAGCCTCAACCACTACGTCATCTTCGCGATCCGCGCCGCAGTGGACCCTGAGCTCGAGGGCGACGAGGCCGAGCGGCTCCGTGCCCGCTTCCGGGCGGCTGGGATCCTTGACGAGACACCAATCCAGCCGACCTTCCCAAAGCCGTCCGCCGCTGCGCTCCGACGAGCTCAACGCCATGCGCGGGGTGGAACCTCCATCTCGGATTTGATCGTCGCCGAGCGAAACGAGCGTTGACCGCGTTTGTCGATTCATCTGCGTTTGCCAAGGTCTATCTGGCCGAGGCTGGCCATGCCGCGGTGCGACGGCTCTCTGGTGCATTTGTCATCTCGGCGCTCACCCGAGTCGAGGTGGTGTCGGCGTTCTGGCGCAAGCACCGGACCGGGGAGATCGAGTCGGACGCGGCCAGCGTATTCGTCGGGGCGTTCGAAGCTGACCTGCGAGCCCGGAGGTGTTCGACCGGTCAGGCCATTGTGACGGTCCCGATCGGACAGCCGATCCTCGACATGGCGGCCGCTTACACCGGGCTGTTCGCGCTCAGGGCCTACGACGCCGTCCAGCTTGCATCGGCCCAACGCGCTCGAGCCGTAGACCCACACTGCACGGACTTCTTGACCTTCGATCACGCGCTGGCTCGAGCGGCGCGTGCGGAGGGTTTTGCGGTCAGGCCATGAGTCGCCTGTTGTCTCACTCGCACGACTGACGGGCTGCCAGACTCCCGGGCCATGGCTTCCGACGCACGTGACTTCTCTGACCTGAGGGCCGTCTACCTCAACTGCACGCTGAAGCGGTCGCCGGAGGTGTCCAACACCCAGGGGCTGATCGACAAGTCGGTCGCCATCATGGCTGCCCAGGGTGTAGCCGTGAACCAGTTCCGCATCGTTGATCACGACGTGGCGACCGGCGTCTACGACGACATGACCGAGCATGGCGCCGCCTCCGACGGATGGCCGCCGATCCTGGCCGAGGTGCTGGCCGCCGACATCCTGGTACTCGGCATGCCGATCTGGCTGGGCGACAAGTCGTCGGTGGCCACCCGAGTCATCGAGCGGCTGTACGGGCACTCCGGTGAGTTCAACGACAAGGGCCAATGGGCCTACTACGGGCGCACCGGTGGATGCCTGGTGACCGGCAACGAGGACGGCGTGAAGCACTGCGCCATGAACGTCCTGTACTCGCTCCAGCACATCGGTTACGTGGTCCCACCCCAGGCCGACGCCGGCTGGATAGGCGAGGTCGGCCCCGGGCCCAGCTACCTCGACCCCGGCTCGGGCGGCCCGGAGAACGACTTCACCAACCGCAACACCAGCTTCATGACCTGGAACCTCCTGCACACGGCGCGGCTGCTCAAGGACGCCGGTGGATTCCCGGCCGGCGGCAACTCCCGCGCCGATTGGGACGCCGGCCGGCGCTACGGCAAGACCGTGGACGAGGTAGACGTCAACCCCGAATACCGCTGAGTTGACCGGGGGCGGCGCCGGCTGGCGTAGGCCCATGCGAGGCCGCGACCCGGAGGAGGTGCACCGAGCATCGACGCCGCTCGAGCTGTTGTTCGACTTGTGCTTCGTGGTGGCGGTCTCGCAGGCCGCCGCCCAGCTCCACCACGGTCTTCTCGAAGATCACTTGAGCAGGTCGTTGATCGGTTACGGCTCGGTGTTCTTCGCCATTTGGTGGGCGTGGGTGAACTTCACTTGGTTCGCCTCGGCCTACGACACCGACGACGTCCCGTACCGGCTGCTGACCCTGGTGCAGATGTCGGGTGTACTGATATTGGCCGCCGGCGTGCCGGCGGCGTTCAACAACATGGACTTCGCCACCGCCACGGTGGGCTACTTCGTCATGCGCATCGCCCTGGTGGCGCAGTGGTTACGGGCCGCCCATGCGGATCACGACCACCGAGAGGTCTGCCGGCGATACGCCGTAGGCATCGCCGTCCTGCAGCTCGGTTGGATCGGCCGCCTCTGGCTGCCCGACACCGCCGGGACCGTGGCCTTCCTGGCCCTCGTGATCCTGGAGGTGGTGGTCCCCCTCTGGGCTGAACGGAGCGGCCCTATGACCACGTGGCATCCGGAGCACATCAGCGAGCGCTACGGGCTGTTCACCATCATCGTTCTCGGCGAGTCGGTGCTGGCCGCCACCGTCGCCGTGCAGCAGGCCATCCAGACCCAGGGGGTGTCCGCCGAACTACTGGCCATCTCGGTGGGCAGCCTGCTGTTGCTGTTCGGGATCTGGTGGTCCTACTTCGACCAGTCACCCGAGGAGTTCCTGCGCAGAGATCGCAGTACCGCCTTCCCCTTCGGTTATGCCCACCTGCTGGTCTTTGCGGCGGTGGCGGCACTCGGCGCCGGCATCCAGGTGGCGGCCGAGACCGCTCACCGCACCGGGAAACTGAGCCCGGCCGCCGCCGCCTTCGCCGTCGCCGTCCCTGTCGTGTCGTACTTGGTAGTGGCCGGGGTTCTGTTCAACTGGCTGGACTCTTCTCGGCGCGATTGGGGCGCGCCGGCCGTCAAGGCGGCGTTGGTCCTGGCGGTGGCGCTAGCCGTCGGCCGATCGTCACTGCCGGCGGCTGTGCTGCTCATGGGCCTGGTGATGGCGGGGGGCATCGCCCACCACGTCTGGAGCGCGGCGCGAAGGGTCAGCTCTTGGCGGTGACGGTGAAGGCGCCGCGCATGAAGGGGTGGATGCGGCAGAAGTAGGTGTAGGTGCCGGGTGTCAGGTCGGCGGGGGTCTGCCACGTCTCGCGTCCGGCGGTGGGGACGCCCCGGTTGCCGAGCTGGCCGGAGTCGAAGTTCACGTCGCCGTCGGCCAGCGGGTAGGCGACACCGGTCTTCTTGTTGCACGGTGCCTTGCAAGCGGTGATCGAGTGCCAGGCGCCGGGCGCTTCGGCGTCGTCTTTGTTGTCAAAGGTGAGCGACTGGCCCTGCACGACCGAGGGGATCGGGGTGTCGTTGGTCATGTCGCCCAGCGTGTACACGTACTTGGAGATGTCGATGGCGCCGGCGGCCGGGGCGGACTTGCGCTTGGCGGGGTCGGTGTAGATCGCCTCGTCACCGCCGTGGTTGTTGTTCTCGGGCAGGTGGCCGTGGGTCAGGTGACCGAGTCCATCGACGGGGGTCTCGAAGGGGTTGGCCCCGTCGGTGCCGTCGGCCAACCACAGGTTCATGATCCCCATCGACTCGTACCAGGAGGCCCGCTTGGAGTCGTAGGTGGTTGACATCGACAGCACGTCACCGGGTTGGAGCGCCACGCGGTAGTCGGGGTTGGTGACGGTCATGGCCACGTCCCATGAAACCGCGCCGGCCGGCTCCCAGTAGTGGGCGGCGGAGGTGAACAGGCGCGCCTTGTCGCCTTGGACCGAGCCGGCGGCCGGCGAGCCGGGCGCGGCCGAGGCACCGTTGCGCTGGACGTACAGATCGTCGTGCAAGCCACCAGGGTGCAGATGGCCGCCGGCCCCGACGATGACGCTGGGCCGGTCGACGGTCCACTGGTTCAGCGGCTTGCGGCCCTTGTAGGGGTCTACCGCCTGGTCCGGGTAGGTGTAGGTGCCGTTGGTCCCACTGCCCTTGAGCACGTCGAAGACCGGGTAGATGCTGCCGTTCACCACGTCCATCCAGATCGGCCGAGCGGGGCGGATGCTGGCAGCGGCCGGGTCAGTGGCGGGCAGGAACACCATGTCGTAGGTGATGACGATCTTGTCCTTGGCCGGCAACAGGTTGTGGATCATGTAGTTGATGAGCCAGTTGTCAGTGGCCTTGAACGCGTAGCCGAAACCCTTGGGCAGTTCGATGGTGGTCTTCTCCTCGCCGGAGGCGAAGAACCGCTCGGGCAAGTGGGGCGAGGTCGGGTCCTTGGCCGAGAGGTTGACCCACACCCCGTGGTGCAGGTGGATGACGTCAACCGGCGGGACCGTTCCGTCGAGACGCTTGATGTTGGGCTCGATGCGCAGGATGTAGCCGTCTTCGGGCGGCTTGGGGACGTTGCGGCCGCTGTAGCTGATCTGGTTCTGGCCGGGCGCGATGTCGATGGGGCCGAACTCGAAGTGAAGCTTCTTGGCCCCCGGCGGGTAGTCGGCGGCGATCTGCTTCTCGGTATCGAACGAGGCCTGTTCGACCTTGCCCTGCGGCTTCCACGTCCGGCCGCCGGCGGCGTCGGTGGACGAGGCCCCCGACGAGGTCGACGTCTTGGCCGACGTGCCGTTGCCGTTGCCGCTGATGTTTCCGTTGCCCGACACGGCCTTGGTCGTGCCCCCCGAAGAGCAGGCCGCCATCAACAACGCCATGGAGGCCAGTAGGACTGCGCCAGCGGTGGCGCGCCGTTGAAGATGCACGGCGGGAGGCTACTGGCCGCAGCCGTCGGCCAGGAAGGCGGGAAGCACCCCCGAGCGGGCCAGCACCGAGGTCGTGCCTACGGTGTCGGCTATGTCCTTGATCGCCGCCGCTCGCCAGGTCGGCCCCGAGGTCGGCCAGTGCAGCGTCGCCATAGAGGCGAACCGGACGCTGCCCTCCGACGTCGTCGCACTGCTGGCCGGCGCCGGGCTGTTCAAGTCCTTCGTCCCCGCTCACCTGGGTGGCGCGCAGGCCCATGCCCTGGACGGCCTGGCCGCCATCGAGGAGGTCGCCTACCACGACGGCTCAGCCGGCTGGTGCTTGATGATCGCCGCCACCACCGGACTGCTCGGCGGCTTCCTGCCGCCCGAGCATGCTGCCGCCGTCTACGCGCCACCCGAAGCCATCACCGGCGGCTTCGCTGCACCCATGGGCCGGGCCACCGCCGTGGAAGGCGGCTTGCGGGTGACCGGCCGCTGGCAGTGGGGATCGGGCTCGCAGCACTGCACGTGGCTGGGCGGAGGCTGCTTGGTCGTCGACGCCGGCGGGGCACCGGCCGCCCGTCCGAGCGACGGGTTGCAGGCTCCGTTCGTGCTGTTCGAACGGGACCAGGTCGAGTTGCTCGACACCTGGTACGTCTCCGGCCTGCGCGGCACCGGGAGCACCGACTACCAGGTGACCGGCGCCTTTGTGCCCGAGGGCCGGTGGGTGCAGATCGGGTCCACCGAGCCGACGGTCGACTCGCCCCTTTACCGGTTCTCGTTCTACGGCCTGCTGGCGCTGGGCATCGCCGCAGTGACGTCGGGGCTGGCCCGCCGATCGGTTGACGAGCTGGTCGCTCTGGCCGGCTCGAAGCACCCGCAGGGCAGCGCCAAGACACTGTCCGAACGGGCACCGATCCAGGCCGAGGTTGCCCAGGCCGAAGCGGCCCAGCGCTCGAGTTGGGCGTGGCTGGAGCAGGTGGTGGGCGAGACGTGGGACGACCTGGCCGCCGGCAGGTCGCTCACCGACGAGGCCCGCCGGCTTCTGCGGCTGGCTGCCACCAACGTCACCGGCCAGGCGGCCATCGCCGTCGACCGCATGTACACCGCCGGCGGTGGCGCCTCCGTGTACGACGACAGCGCGTTGCAACGGCTTTTCCGCGACGTGCACGTCGCCACTCAGCACGCCATGGTCGCCCCCCGCACGTTTGAGCTCACCGGCCGCATGCGCCTCGGCCTGGACACCGACACCCGCCAGCTCTGACCCGTCGGCGCGGCCCTCGGATCAGAAGTGGCGGCCGGCCCCGGTGCTGGCAGCGAGCATGAAGGCGGCGGGAACGGCGTGGAGGGCGGCCACCGGTGCGCCATGCTTCGGGATCGATCGGGCGTGGAGGCCGAGCGCGGCGACGAAATAACCCTGCAGCGCCCGACAGGTGAGCCGACCCAGCCGTGGTTGGCGAAGCCCGACCAACAACCCGGCCGCCGCCGCCACCTTCACCACTGGCAGGGCGCGCCGCAGTCCCGCGGGGCAGTCGACATTGTCCAGCGCCCAAGTGATGAACGGGTTGGGGATGGCGCAGGCGACCGCGTCACCGGCTTGGAACGCAGCCAGCGCCAACACCTCCCGCTGCAACTTCTCGTCCATCCGCGGCACGGTAGCGGCGCCGGCCATTACCGTCGACGGCACATGGACTTCGCGCTCTCGGCCGAGGACGACCCCCGCCGCCTTCTGTTCCGAGCCTGGCTGGCCGACCATCCCCGGCCCGATCGCGCCGCCCTGGCCGCGGCCGGGTTGATCGCTCCGCACTGGCCGCCGCCGTGGGGGCTCGGCGCTGACGCCGAGCACCAGTTGATCGTCGACGACGAGTTGTGCCGAGCCGGCGTCCCACCGGCGGCCGCGGTCGATCCCGGCGGCCAGATCGGGTTGGGGTGGGCCGGTCCCACGATCCTGGTCGGCGGCACACCCGAACAGAACGAGCGCTGGCTCCCCGGGATCCTCGACGGCACCGAACCGTGGTGCCAGCTGTTCAGCGAGCCCGACGCCGGCTCCGACCTGGCGTCGCTGCGCACCCGGGCGGAGCGCGACGGTGACCACTACGTGGTCAACGGCCAGAAGATCTGGTCGACATGGGCCAACCACGCCCGCTGGGGGATCTTGCTGGCCCGCACCGACCCCGACGCGCCGAAGCACGCCGGCATCAGCTATTTCGTGCTCGACATGGCCGCCCCCGGCATCGAGGTCCGGCCGATCATCGAGATGACCGGCGGCAACCACTTCAACGAGACCTTTCTCACCGACGTGCACATACCGGTGGACTGCCGGATCGGCCCCGAGAACGGCGGCTGGGCTCTGGCCAAGGTCACCCTGGGAAACGAGCGGGTGTCGCTGTCGGAGGGTGGCGTCCTGTGGGGCATGGGCCCAGATGACGAGGCCGTGCTGGAGGAGTTGCGCAAGAGCGGCGTCCCCGATCCGGTACTACGCCAACAGGCTGCGGCGGTGGCCAGCGAGGCCGAGGTGCTGCGACTGTTGGGCCAGCGGATCGTCACCTCGATGCTGGCCGGGCGCGATCCCGGCCCGGAGGCTTCGGTTCGCAAGACCCTTTCGGACAGCCACGGCCAGCACGCCATGACCCTGGTCAAGGACCGGGCCGGTGCCCGCGGGATGCTGGGCCGGCAGGACGAGCACGCCGAGGAATCCGATGTGTGGCATTGGGGCTACCTGTTCAGCCCCGCCCTCACCATCGGGGGCGGCACCAGCGAGGTGCAGCGCACCATCATCGGTGAGCGCCTGCTCGGCCTGCCCCGGGAGCCAAAGCCGTGAGCGCCGTAGAGCCCGACGGCTTCGAGTGCGTCCGGTTCGAACGGCTCGAAGGCCACGTGCTGCAGGTGACCATTGACCGGCCCGGCGACCCGCTCAACCGCGTCGACGACCGCCTTCACGAAGAACTGGGCCGCCTCTTCGGTGTGCTGCGCGAGGAGAACGCCGCCCGAGCCGTGCTGCTCACCGGAGAGGGCCGAGCCTTCTCCGCCGGCGGCGACTTCGCTTGGTTTCCTGCACTGCAGGACCCGGAGATCGCCGAGCAGGTGCGCCGGCAGGGCAAGCACCTGATCTGGGACCTGCTCGATGTGCCGGTGCCCATCGTCTGCTGCCTCAACGGCCACGCCGTGGGGCTGGGCGCGTCCATCGCCCTGCTCTGTGACGCCACCTTCATGGCGGCGTCGGCCACCATCGGTGACCCCCACGTTCGAGTCGGGATCGTGGCCGGCGACGGCGGCACCGTGGCTTGGCCCTTGGCCATCGGTCCCATGGCGGCCAAGCGGTGGCTGCTCACCGGCGACCCGGTGCCGGCCGACGAGGCCGCTCGTCTGGGCCTGGTGACCGAGGCCTGGCCCGACGACGAGGTCCACGACCGGGCCCTGGCCTTTGCCCGCCGCCTGGCCGCCGGCGCGCCGCTCGCCATCCAGTACACCAAGCAGGCGGTCAACAAGTTGGTCAAGGACGCCTTGAACACGAGTTTCGACGTATCTACCGCCCTCGAGTTGTTGACCTTCCGCAGCCACGACCACCAGGAGGCGTTGGCCGCCATGGTCGAGAAGCGCGACCCGAACTTCGAAGGAATGTGAGGTGGACCTTTACGACGGGTTGATGACCACGCGGGCCATGCGCCGCTTCACCGACGAGCCGGTGTCCGACGGCGACCTGGAGCGGTGCCTGGCCGCCGCCGTGCAGGCCCCCAGCGGCGGCAACATCCAGCCCTACCAGTTCATGGTGGTCACCGACCCAGAGGTGAAGGAGCGCGTCGGAGACCTGTACCTCAGGGCCTACGACCGCTACGAACCGGTGGTGCTGGCCCAGTTCCCGCCCTTCGACGATGCCGAGGCCGAACGGCGCCACCGTCGCAACTGGGCGCTCAGCCGGAGCCTGGCCGAGTCCATGTCCACGGTGCCGGCCATGGTGCTGGTCGTCATGCCCCGGATCGAGATGACCCTCGCCGACGACGAAGGACCGCTCGATGTCGGCCCGACCTACGCGTCGGTTTATCCGGCGGTCGAGAACCTGATCCTGGCTGCCCGTTCGCTCGGACTGGGCACCTGCCTCACCACCGTCTTCCGGGTCTACGAGGCCGAAGTGCGCGCCGCCTGCGACATCCCCGACCGCTACGAGGTGGTGGCCCTGTTGCCAGTCGGCCACCCGGTGGGCGAATGGGGGGTGGCCCCGCGCCGGCCGGCGCCGACACTGACCCACTGGAACCATTGGGGCAACAAGCGCCGCTGAGCCTCTAACGTCCCGCCCACATGACCGCGAGGTGAACGGGTGGTGACCGATGGGTGAATGGTCGAGGCGAAGGTTCCTGCAGGCCGGTGCCGCCGCCAGCGCCGCTGCCGCCCTGGCCGCGTGCAGCGACAGCAAGAACCCGTCGACCGCCAGCGGCCCGGCACCGCCAGCGGCCAAAGGCAAGCTCACCGACGTCGAGCACGTGGTGATCTTCATCCAGGAGAACCGCTCCTTCGACCAGTACTTCGGCACCCGCCAGCGGGTGAGGGGCTTCGACGACCCCAAAGTGCCCAAGGGGGCCAGCGGCAAGCCGGCTTGGTACCAGCCCTCTCCCGAAAACCCGGACGGCTTCGTCCTGCCGTTCCGCTTCGACAGCCTGACCACCAGCGGGCAGTGCGCGGCCGACATCGACCACTCGTGGGAAGGCCAGCACGCCGCCTGGAACGGCGGTCACAACGACGGTTTCGCCCAACGGATGGGCACCAACGCCCTCGGCTACTTCACTGCTCAGGACCTGCCTTACTACGGCGCCCTGGCCGATCGCTACACGGTCTGCGATGGCTACCACTGCTCGGTCCTTGGGCCCACCAACCCCAACCGGCTGTTCGCCTTCACCGGCAACATCGACGCCGGCGGCCAGCACGAAGGGCCGGTCATCGACAACACCACCAAGCCGTTCACGTGGGAGACCTACGCCGAGCGGCTCCAGCGGGCCGGCGTCTCGTGGCGCGTGTACCACGAGGCCGACGACTTCGACGACAACACCATCAAGTTCTTCAAGTCGTTCCTGGACCTGAAGCCCACCGACGACCTGTATGTGAACGCCCTGCAGAACCGGACGGTGGCCGACTTCGCCAGCGACGTTGCCGCCGGTGACCTGCCGCAAGTGTCATGGCTGGTGGCGCCGACCGCCCTCTCCGAACATCCACCCTTCGCGCCGGCCGCCGGCCAGAACCTGACAGCGCAGTATCTGGCCGCTCTGTTCGCCAACCCCAAGGTGTGGGCCAAGACGGTGTTCATCTACACGACCGACGAGAACGGCGGGTACTTCGACCACGTGCCGCCTCCTGTCCCCGACGCCGGTGCCAAGGACGAGTTCGTGCGTGACCTGCCCATCGGTCTCGGCTTCCGGGTGCCGACGCTGGTGGTGTCGCCGTGGAGCGCCGGCGGGAAGGTGGTCAGCGACGTGTTCGATCACACGTCGACTCTGCAGTTCCTGGAGAAGCGCTTCGGCGTCGAGGTGCCCTACGTCAGCCCGTGGCGCCGCCGGACGGTGGGCGACCTGACCACCACCCTCGACTTCGCCACCTTCGACGCCTCGGTGCCGAGGCTGCCCGACGCCGCGGCGTGGGCGACCAAGGTGGCCGCGACCTGCTCCACCCTGCCGCCAGCTGCGCCCCCGACCAAGCAGGTCAAGCCGAAACAAGGCTGACCTTCAGCCCAACCGGCCTTGCACGAGGGCGTACAGCAAGGCGGTCAGGCCCAGTCCGTCCACCATCCTGCCGGCTTCGATCTCTGGCAGTAGCCGGTCGACCGGCAGCCACTCGATGCGCTCGGACTCCCCGGGATCGGTGGGCTCGGCCACCCGCTGGGATTCGAAACCCAGAAAGATGTGGAACAGCTGGTCGGTCGTGCCGTTGGATGGGTGGTACGACAACAGCGGCTCTAGTCGGTCGACGACGTACCCGGTCTCCTCGGTCAGCTCCCGGCGAGCGGCGGCCGCCGGTTCCTCCCCTGCCTCGACGCCACCACCCGGGATCTCCCACCCCCACCGGTCGGTGATGAACCGATGTCGCCAGAGCAGCAGCACCCCCCGGTCGGGATGGTGGACAACCACCCCGGCTGCCGACCGGGCGAAGCGCACGACGTGGTGCTCGAAGCGGGGACCATCGGGCACCTCGATGTCGACCAGCGACAAGCCGACCCAGTCACTGGTATAGATCGACCGCTCGCCGTGGACGGTCCAACGCACGCGTCAGGAGGCGGTGCAGGTGATGATCACGCCGCGGTCGGCGTAGGGGATGCGCTTGCGCTTCAGAGTGCCGCCGATCGAGTTGAACACGTTGGCGATCTTGGTCTGGACCCCGTACTTGGCCACGATGGCCTGGCGTATCGGTTCCACCTCCGCACCGGTGACCAGCCTGGCGGTGCCCTCGACGGGCGAAGTTCCTTCCTTCACCTTGCCCCGGGCGTCACAGGGTTGGACGGTGACCCGGTCGGTGTGGGCCAGGCGCTTGGCCTTGCCCGACCCCGAAATTGTGTAGAAGCCCACCTTGCCGCCCTCCACCTCGGAGGCCCATACCGGGGTTGCCACCGGCGTGCCATCCCGCTTGAAGGTGGTCAGCAGCAGGTACTTCTCGTCTCCAAGGCTCATGGGCAGGACGGTAATGGTCAGTCCGGGAGCAGGGGCATCGACATCGGCTCTGGTCGGCCGACCTGTACGGCGCGGGTGACGGCTCCCGGCCCGAAGCGCTCACGGACGCCGTCCAGCACCAGGTCGAGGTCCGACCCCTCGGCCCGCTCGAAGGGGATCGCCAACTGCACGACGCCGGCATCGAGCAGGTTGGTGACCGCCAGCCCGATCAGGGTCAGCCCCCGCTCCCGGATGACAGGCGCAGATCGATGAAGCAGGCCCCGGGCCACCTCCAGGATCGTGGCCGTGTGGTGGGTGGCCTGCGCCACGGTGTGGGACCGGGTGGCGCGGGTGAAGTCACCGAACCGGAGCCGGAGCACGACCGTGCGTCCGGCCCGGTTCGCCTTGCGCATCCGCCGGGTGACCCGATCGACCAGGGCCACCAGCGAAGCGTCGACGTCAGCGGCCGAGCGCGGACCGCGACCCAGGGCGTGCTGAGACCCGATCGAACGGCGCCGGGGCCGAACCTGAACTGGTCGCGGATCGCGATTGTGAGCCAGGGCGTGCAGGTGGCGGCCCGATGCCGGGCCGAGCGTCGACACCAGGGCGGCCTCGGGCAGGCCGGCGACCTCACCCACGGTCCGGATGCCCCGGTCGTGGAGCTTGGCGGCGGTCACCGGCCCGACGCCCCAGAGCCGTTCGACCGGAAGTGGGTGCAGGAAGGCCAGCTCACCCTCGGGCGGAACGACCAGCAGCCCGTCCGGCTTGGCCACCCCGCTGGCGACCTTGGCCAGGAACTTGGTACGGGCCACCCCGACGGTTATGGCCAGACCGACGCGGTCGCGCACCTCACGTCTCAACCGGACGGCGATCTCCACGGGGGTCCCGGAGATCCGCCTCAGGCCGCCGACGTCCAGGAAGGCTTCGTCTATGGACAGGCCCTCGACCAGGGGCGTGGTGTCCTCGAACACCGCGAAGACGGCCCGGCTGGCCTCGACGTAGGCAGCAAAGCGGGGGGCGGCCACGACCAGCTGAGGGCAGAGCCTCCGGGCCTGGGCGCCCCCCATCGCGGTGCGAACACCGAAAGCCCGGGCTTCGTAACTGGCCGCCAGCACCACGCCCCCGCCGACGACCACCGGTCGACCTTGCAGCCGGGGGTCGTCTCGCTGCTCGACCGAGGCGTAGAAGGCGTCGAGGTCGGCGTGCAAGATCGTCGCTTCGTCACTCGATGACACGAACACATGTTCGCACCATTTCGATGGTGATGCCCTACGCCCGGCGGGAGGGTCAGTGCATGCCGTAGGTGCGCAGCACTTCAAACTGGTAGATGAGACGTCCTTCGTCGACCATCGTCTGCAGGAACTGCTCCTCGCTGAGCTCGCCACCGAACCAGCTGAGCGGACCTTCCGGCTTGGCCTGGATCTGGCGCATGAACTTCAGGTTGAGCTGCGGTGCGTCCGGACCGTCGAGGAGCGTGACCGTGGTCTCCAGCGTGAGCCACGTGTAGCCCGGGTCGAAGATGAAAAGCGTGCACCGAGGGTCCTTGCGCAGACGCCGGGTCCGCACCCGGTCCTGGCGGCCGCTGCTCCACAAGTTGCCGTCGACCAGCGCCACCGACATCCGCACTGCCTTGGCCACACCGTCCTCGCCGACGGTAACCATGGCCGCTGAGTCATGGGACTCGAGGAAGGTCCGGTCCTGATCGGAGAGCGTCATGGCCCGAAGGGTAGGCGCCCCCTGGCCCTGGACCCCCGGCTCCGGGCCGGCCGTTGGTTACCGTGCGGGGCTTGCCGGACGACGCTGACACCGACGCCGTCGAGGCGACAGAGACCGCCCACGAGATAGCGGCCAAAGGCGGTGACCCCAAGGACGAGCTGGCCAAAGCTCTGCAGCGCACCATCGACGAAGGCGAACGGCGGCTCAACCGATCGTGGCCGTCGTTGCTGGCCACCGGAGCGGTCGGCGGTCTGGACGTGGGCACCGGCGTCTTCGCCCTGCTGCTGGTGGAGCAGGCGACCGGCAGCAAGATGCTCGGCGCGCTGGCCTTCGGGATCGGCTTCGTGGCGCTGACATTGGGCCAGAGCGAGCTGTTCACGGAGAACTTCCTGGTGCCGGTCGTGGCCCGGGTGGCCAACCGGTCCGAACGCCGCGTCGCCGTGCTGCGGCTGTGGGGCGGGACGCTGGTCACCAACCTGATCGCCGGTTGGCTGGCCATGGCCCTGGTCATGATCGGCTTCCCCAAGCTGCACACCGTCGCCATAGAGACCGCCAGGCACTTCCCCGAACAGGGCATCGGTCGGGAGGCCTTCGCCCAGGCCATCATCGGAGGCATGGTCATCACCTTGATGACCTGGATGGAACAGGGCACCGATTCGATGATGGCCAAGCTGGTGGCGGTGGTGGGCGTGGCCTTCCTGCTGGCCGCCGGCCCGCTCAACCACGTGATCGTGATCTCGCTGGAGATGTTCGCGGCGCTGGTGGCCGGCGCCCCGTTCGGGTACGGCGACGCCGCCCGGACCGCCGCCTTTGCCGCCCTGGGCAACATCATCGGCGGCGTGGGCCTGGTCACCGTCCTGCGGCTCATCCAGGTCGGTCGCCAGGCCGTCGACGCCCACAGCGAGGACGCCGTCGGCGAAGTCCGCCGGAGGCGCGACGGCTAGGACATCAGGCGGCCCGGGTCGGTGGCGGATGGGTTCCGGTGTGCTCGAACAGGGGTGGGCGGCCGTCGGCGCACCGATCGCAGTTCGGTGCCGTCGATCCACCGTCGGGGGACAACTGCGGGTCGTGGCCGTGCGAAACGATGCGGTGTGTAACGCCAGAACCGGCGGTCAGGGTTGGAGAAGCAGACCCAGGCGGCGGCCGGCGACGCGGACGCCCACGGCGCCCATGGTGGCGAGGTAGGCCACGTGCACGACGATCACGGGCTCGATGTGACCGAGCACCAGCGCCCGCTCCAGGGCCACGCCCTGGTACAGCGGCGTGCACCGCACCACCCACTGCAAGACCGCCGGGTACCGCGAGAGCGGGAAGAACGTGCCCGAGAACAGGAACAACGGGATGAGGGCCAGGTTCACGTAGTCGAAGTCGACGAAGGAACGCATCCAGGTGGTGGCGGCCATGCCCGCGCCGGCGAAGCCGAACCCGATGAGAGCGGCGGCGGCCAACCCGAGCACGGCCCACGGGGAGGCGGTGAGGCCGAGCAGCGCCATGGTCAGCAGGAACACGCCGGAGTAGGCGGTGCCCCGCAGCAGCGCCCAGGCCAGCTCACCGCGGGCCACATCGCCGGTACCGAGGGGCGTGGCCAGCATGGCGGCGAAGCTCTTGGAGTACTTGAACTTGAAGAAGAAGTTGAAGGTGGCGTCGAAGACGGCGCCGTTCATGGCTGTGGCCGCCAGCAGACCGGGGGCCACGAAGATCTGGTAGTCCACCGTGGCACCACCGGGGCCGCGCACGCCGCCCACCAGGTGGCCAACGCCGAGACCGATGGAGAGCAGGAAGAACAGTGGTTCCAGGAACCCGGTGAGGAAGATCAGCCACATCCGCCGGTAGGCCATGGCGTCGCGCTCGACGACCTTCCAGTACAGGGCGGTCACGACGCCAGCTTGCGGGTGAAGGAGCGGCGACCCCACAGCCCACCCACGATCACACACGTGGCGAGCGCGGCTACGTGGACGATCACCGAGGCAGCGCTGATGGAGCCCGTGGTGGCGCCCCGGTCGAGCTCCACGCCGTGCCACAGCGGCGACAGGAAGCGCACCGGCCGCAACCAACCCGGCAGTTGGCTCACCGGGAAGAACGTGCCGGACAGCAGGAACAGCGGCAGGATGCCAACCCGCATGATCACCGGGAACGCCGAGTCGCTCTCCTGGGTAGCCGAGAAGGCCGCCAGCAGAGCGCAGAAGGCGCTGGCGCACAGCGCCGTGGCCGGGATGGCCAGCACCGCCCACGGCGACGGCACGGCCCCGAGCAACGCGGCTACCGCCACGAACACCGAGGCACCCAAGGCGGCGCGCGTGGCGGTCCAGACCACCACCCCTGCATACACGTCGGCCGGACGGATCGGCGTCGACACCATGCCGTGGTAGGTGCGGCCCCACTTGGTGCCGTACATCACCGGCCACATCGACTCGGCGGCAGCCGCCTGCATGGCCCCGGCGGCGAGGAGGCCCGGTGCGACGAACACCAGGTAGGACACGCCCGAGACCGTTCCTGCGTGCTTGTCGACCAGCCCGCCCAAGCCGAAGCCCATGGCCCCCAGGTACATGATCGGGTTGAGGATGTAAGCGAAGACCGACGTCCGCCAGAACCGCCGGAGCAGGCGCGACTGGTACTCGACCACCCGCAGGGTGAGCAGCCGAGGGCGTGCCGATCGGTCGGACGTAGGGCTGCTGGTGACGGCCACTGGTGCGTCGCTCACTCTTCCAGGGCACGGCCGGTGAGGGTCAAGAAGACGTCCTCCAGTGATCCCCGCCGCACCAGCAACGACTCCGGCCTCACGCCCATGCCGGCCAGGCGGTCGGCATCGGCCTCGCCGTTGGCGCTGTACACGAGGACCCGGTCGGCCACCACCTCGAAGCGATCGGCCACCTTCTCGATGGCGCGCATGGCGGCGTCGCGCTCGTCCTCGCCGGCGAAGCGCAGCTCGAGCACCTCCCGGGTGGCGTAGCGGTCGATGAGCTGGCGCGGCGATCCTTCGGCCACGATGCGAGCGTCATCCATGATCACCAGCCGATCACAGAGCTGTTCGGCTTCGTCCATGTAGTGGGTGGTGAGCACCAGGGTGACGCCTTGGCGCTTGAGCCGGTAGAGCCGTTCCCACACCAGGTGCCGAGCTTGGGGATCGAGGCCGGTGGTGGGTTCGTCGAGCAGCACCAGCTCGGGCCGGTTCACCAGCGCCCGGGCGATGGTCAGGCGCCGCTTCATGCCCCCCGACAAGGCGTCGACGCGGTCCTTGCTGCGGTCGGTGAGCTGCACGAAGTCGAGCAGCTCGTCGGCCCGCCGGCGGGTCTCGGCGCGAGGCAGGCCGAAGTAGCGGCCGTAGATCAGCACGTTGTCCCGCACGGTCAGCTCGAGGTCGAGGGTGTCCTCCTGGGGCACCACTCCGAGCCGCTCCCGGATGCTGGGGCCGTCGACCGCGGGGTCCATGCCGAGCACCGACAGCTCACCGCCCGAGCGCGGCGACACGCACCCGACCATGCGCATGGTGGACGTCTTGCCGGCGCCGTTGGGGCCGAGGAACCCGAACGCTTCACCGGGCGCGACGGCGAAGTCGATCCCGTCGACAGCCACGAACTCACCGAAGCGCTTGCTGAGCCCCCGACCCTCGACCAGCGGCGCACCGTCGGTCTCGGACATGACGACCGACGCTACCGATGGCAGCGCCTTCGCCCGACCTCGATTTGCGGGAGGCGGAGACGGCGTGCGGACCATGACTGCCTCAGCTCGACAACCAGCTTCGCGGAGCGCGAGCACTGCGGAGTGTTTGAACCCGTCAGAGATGGTCGTCTGTACCGGGAGCGAATCTCGGCTGTCGAGACCGGACTAGTGCGCCAATGGCGGCCCCACCGCCTCATGCCTCGGCGGTCGACGGCTCTGGTGATTGGTACGTTGCGACGGTGTCGGCGCAGCTGGAGGACCTGAAGGCCGGGGCGGTCCTCCGCGGCCGGCGGGGTGGTGGCGCCCGGCGGTTGAGCGAAGGACCTACATGGCCATCAATAGTTATCGCGCCATCAGCTGTATACAGGCCAATCCAGAACGCGTCGCAGCAAGAGTTCCCCTTCCGGTGTTCCGCTTACAGCCCCTCCTCTTCTGAGCCGAAGTCACCCACCAGGCTGGCTCCTCCACGGCAACCATTGACTCGCTTGGGCGCAGCCTAGCGCAACACTCTCGCCGTAGCCGAACAAAGGAGGTGTTACCAATGCCCTTGGATTTCTTATGAAATGCCCAAGAAGTATGTTTCAATCGTAGCAAACAAGTGTACGCTACTACTTATGAACGGCGCGTTAGCGAAGGCGATCGAGGAGCTCGACATTCCGGTCGATCCTGACGCGCTGGTGGAGGTGTTGTGGCTGTCGGACCGGTTGGCGGCCAAGGTGTCCCAGGCGGTTGGCGCGGTCGACTCGGCCAAGCTGTGGGACCTGTCTGGGGCCACATCGATGCGGGCGTTCCTCAAGGACAAAGCCGGGCTCACGGGCGCAACGGACAACGGTTACGGCCAAGAAGCTCACCCAGCTCCCCGTCACCGCCCGGGCGTGGCGTACTGGTGACCTGTCGGGCGGTCAGGTCGAAGCGATCACCGCAGTCATCCCCGAACGCCATCTCGCCGCCTTCGCCCAAGCCGAGCCCGACCTGGTGCCGGCCTTGTCGGCCTGTTCGGTGGGTGACACGTCGATCGCCATCCGCGAATGGCGGGCCCGGATCGACGCGCTGGAGGACCAGGCCGAACCCGACGAAGCGAGCCGCGAGCTGCATCTGTCGCCGTTGCTCGACGGGCGAGGCGCACTCAACGGCAACCTCGACCCCGAGCTGTACGAACTGGTCCGCATCGCGTTGTCAGCGGCAGGCCGGCCCGACACCGACGTAGAGAAGGCCAACGGCCTGGAACGGACCCCGGCGCAGCAACGGGCCGACGCGTTGGGCGACATCTGCCACCACTTCCTCAACACCCAGTCCGGCGCCGGTGGGGCCATGGCCAGCCGTCACCGGCCCCACGTGAACGTGATCGTCGACCTCGACGACTTGGCCCACGGCGAACCGCGTGCCCGCTACGCCAACGGCGGTCCCGTCGCCAAGGATTGGTTGGCGGCCACATTGTGTGACTCGTGGGTCCGGTCGGTGTTCATGGCCGGCCACACCCGCGTCCTCGACTACGGCACCCAGACCCGCACCGCTCCCAGCGACCTGTGGCACGCCATCGTCACACGCGACGAGCACTGCCGCTTCCCGGGCTGTGACCGGCCCGCCCCGTGGTGCGACGCCCATCACGTCATCCACTGGGAACACGGCGGCCTCACCCGTGCTGACAACCTCGCGTTGCACTGCTGTCGTCACCACCACCTCATCCACCGGCCCGGCTGGCACGAGAAACTCGAACCCGACGGCACCCTGTGGGTCACGGACCCCCAAGGCAACATCCACACCACCAGCCCGCCCCGAGTCATCCGACCACCTCGCGCCGGACCCGCTAACTCCTTCGGCTAGCACTCATCAATCGCTCGAACCTGTGAGGCCGCGCACCCTTACAGTGGCGGCATGAGCGAGGCGGCTGGGATGGCGACTTCGGTGGTGGAGGAGGTGCGGCTCACCGCGTTCAAGAGCTTTCGCGATGCCGTGCTGCCGCTGGATGAGCTGACCCTGCTGGTGGGACGCAACGGCAGCGGCAAGTCAAACGCGCTGGACGGGTTGTGGGCGCTCACCCGGCTAGCCCACGGTGACGATGTACGCGACGCGCTCGACGGTGGCCGGGAGGGACCAGCCGTGCGGGGCGGAGTGGCTGGTTGTGCGCCGTTCGGTATGTCGGCGTTCACGGTGGGCTGCCGCGTCCGTACAGGCGAAGTGGCGATTGACCTCGACGTGACCGTTCAGACCGAGCCGGTCGTCCAGATCGCGGCCGAGTGCTTGGCGATCGACGGCCATGAGCTGTTGACGACCGATCCTCCCTCCGAGGATTCGAGTGACATCTCCGCCCGATGGGACGACCGCAAGCAGGGAGAGAACCCAGTCCTTCGCTTCCGGGCCGACCACCTGCTGGCTAGCCAGGTCCTGTCGCGAGTCCCGGCCACCGACGCCGGGCGCCGGATCCATCTGGCCGCCGCCCAAGTGCTCAACGCCCTGCGGTCAGTGTTCGTGCTCGACCCGGTCCCGAACCAGATGCGTGGCTACGTGCCCCGCCGGGATGTCCTCCTGCGCCGAGAAGCCGACAACCTTTCGGCTGCGGTGGCATCGTTGCTGGAGTCACCGGAGAACCGCGACCTGCTGTGCGCGGCAATGGGCCGGCTCAACGAGCAGCAGGTGGTCGACGTGACGACCAGCAGCTCGGACCTCGACGACGTCATGCTCGTCCTGTCCGAACGCCACCGCGGCGACGAGCATCCGGTGCCGGCTCGGGTGATGAGCGATGGCTCGTTGCGGTTCCTGGCCATCCTGGTGGCGTTGATGCAGGCACCCACCGTCGACACCACGCCCGAAGCGTTGGTGTCGGACGACGCGCTGGGTCAGACCATGGTGGTGATCGAGGAGCTGGAGAATCGACTCCATGCCTCCCAGGCCGCAACCCTCGTCGCCTTCATCCGCGATCAGGTGACGCGTCGGCGGGTGCGGGCGTTGGCCACCGCCCACAGCCCCGCCGTGCTCGACGCCCTCACCGGCGACGAGCACCGTCACGTGGTGGTGTGCCAGCGCGACCGCGACGGCAACAGCACGCTGAGCCGGCTGGTCGACCTGCCGAACTACTGGCGCATCGCTGCGGTTGGAAGCCTTGGCCGGGCCGCCGAGGAGGATCGCCTCCGAACCGAGGAGCCAGCCGAGGACCCCATGACAGTGCTGGACAAGGTGCTGGGCAGCTCGGCATGAGCTCCACGGCAGAGCGATGAAACGGGTGACCTTCATCGACACGTCGGTGCTGTGCGAGCTGGTGCAGGTGCCCGGCAAGAGCCAACGGCCGGGCGAGGTGAACGCCGAGTTCCGCCGCCGCGTGCAGGACGGCGAAGGATTCGTGTTGCCGATCACCGCGTTGATCGAGACGGGCAACCACATCGCCCAAGCCTCAGGCAACCGGCGTGCCGCCGCTGAGCGGCTCGCCAACCTGATGGATGCGGCTGCCCGCAACCGTGAGCCGTTCGTGTTGCACCAGACGGCGTGGGACGCCGGCTTCCTCGACGATCTCTGCGCCGGTGACTCGACCGGTCAGCCGTTCGTCGACTTGGCCGGCAATGGGCAGATGGGCGCCGGCGACGTAGCCATCCTGGACCGGTTCGGGGCGGTTCACATCGCGCCATCAGATCCGGCCGACGTGAGTGACACCTCCGAGGCCCGCTTGGTGATCCTCTGACCAAATCGATGCCACCAACCACGCTCGGATGCCTCCAATGCGCTCGGGTTCGCTAAGGAGATCCTGGCGTCGAGGGGCTCTTCGCCCCGTGACTACCGGAACATGTTCGTCTTTCTCGCCGCTGACGATCGCCGTCGAAGACCTTCTGCAAGCCGTGGCGGACTACTGCGCTTGGCAATCCGTCGTCGAAGAAACCAAGCCGCTCGCCCTCGACGGGCACCAAGAGAAACAAGCCACCGATCGTCTCGCCGACGCCGACCATACCGTCGACCTGCGATTGGCCGAGACCTACCAATGGCTTCTGGTGCCCCCCCAACCCGAACCCAACGGACCGGTCGAGTGGGGGACGGCCTGAGGGTTGACGGGCACGGCAGCCTGGTGGAGCGGGTCGTTCGCAAGCTCGAGGCGGATGGTCGCTTGTTCAAGCGCTACCCGCGCGAGTTGCTGAACTTGGAGTTCAACGGTCCCTTGGCCCCGCTGTGGGAATGCGGGCACGTCGCCCTGGCGGAGCTCTGGGAGGCGTGCTCACGGATTTGAACAGGACGTGGTCCCATCAAATAGTTGTGAGTGAGACGGCGATGCCGATCGATCTTGCTGCGGTCCCGAGGTTGCGGTCACCGGTGACGAGGACGAGTTCGTCGTCGGTCGCCAGCGCCGCAGATGGAGGTGGACGGCGTCGTAGCCACGAAGTGGTTGCGCCTGGGCGAGCGCGGCGGCCGATTCGGTGACGTTGGCGGTGATCTCCAGGTAGTCGATCTCCAACGCGAGCAAGTCCAACTCCTTGACCGCGGCGACCAGCTCCGGGGCGCTGAGCCGACGCATTCGCTCGGCCTGGGCCAGGGCAGCTCTCGCCTCCGGGTAGATCAGACGAGAGCTGATCGTCCGGGTCGCCTCGTTCCACAACCGACTGCACGTGTCGGAGGGGGGCTCCTCGACGATGAGGGGGATGAGCGCAGACGTGTCGAAGTACGCGATCACCGTCGTTGCTCGGCTACCAGGTCGCTGACAGGACCGCTTGCGTCGATCCGTCGCCCGGCCCGGGGACGCTTGGCGCGCTGCGCCGGCGAGACCAACCCTTCCGAGATCAGCCGGTCGATCGTCCGAGGCTGATCCAGCGGCACCAAGCGAGCCACCGCCTTGCCGTGATCCGTCACCGTCACCTCCCGCCCGTCACGCACGGCCTCCAGATAGCGGCTGAGGTGATCTCTCAGCTCCCGAACTCCAGCTTCCATTCCCCCAGTATGGCGCTTTTTCAACGTCTACAACTAGCCACATGTCGCGACCGCTCAGCTGCGAGTGTGATGGTCTGACCTGGACCTTTGTTCGAGCCACGCACGGGTGCGGTCGGCCCGCAGGTCGAGTAGGCCGGCGGCCTCGGACACGCCGTACACCGGGCGTTCGAGGATCGATAGCGTCGTGGTCACGCCACGCGAGAGATTGCCAAGGGCTACGACCTCGACGACGAAGCGGTCCGAGCCGCCGTCGCCTACGAGGAGCAGTTCCGCTCGTGACGCGAGCCTTGGTGGTCGGCCTCTGCGCAATCGGCCTCGGCACCGCCCTGGTCCGTGTGGTCCAGGCGGGTCTTCGGCGCCGACGAGGCGAGCCCCCGTTGCCGAACCGCGACGAAGAGTCCGATGGGTACGACTCGGCTTCGCCGTGCTCTTCGGAGTGGAGACAGGCGTGTTCCTCGCCAACGGCTCCACCGTCATCGCCGTGCTCAACCTCGCGGCGTGCGTGGGGAGCCTTGTATTGAGCGCTCGCGGCTTCCGCGAAGCTCGATCCCCTCAAGGCTCCGGCTCGAGAGAGTTCTAGGAGCCGGACGGCAAGAGGCCTCAGGCCGTCACACCGCGCTTCTACGATGGCTTCCATCCCATCGAACCGGAGCGTGCGTGACCGAAGATCCGAGATTCACCCGACCGCTGTACACCGTGGCCGAAGCGGCGCGGTACGTCGGCATGCCCCCGTCGACCCTGTCGGCCTGGGCGAAGGGCTACCGGAAGACGTTCGCTGATCGGCCAGCGGTGGACCAAGGGCCGGTCATCACCTCTATAGCGGAGACGAGGTCAGGCAGCCCGTCGATCCCTTTCATCGGCTTGGTCGAAGCGACGGTGGTCCAGGCGTTCCGCCAGACCGTTCTGCCGTTGCAGCGAGTGCGCCGGGCTCTCCGGGTGCTCGCCGACCAAGGTGAGCTTCCGCATGCGCTGGCCTCCGAGCGCATGTACACCGACGGGGCCCAAGTGCTCTACGACTACGCCAGCGACACCGGCGATCAGATGCTCCGGCTCCTCACCGTCGTCGACTCGGGCCAGCGGGTGTTCCACGAGGTGATCGTGGACTACCTGCGACGCATCACCTTTGACGACACCTGGGCCACAGGCCTGGTGCTCCCGGTGACCGAGAGCGATCTGTTGCGCGTGGTCCCGACGGTTGCCTCCGGTGATCCGATCTTCCTCCACGGCGGCGCACCCCTCTCTGCGGTCATCTCCCGATCCAAAGCCGGCGAGTCGATGACGTCGATCGCAGAGGACTACGAGGTCCCGGTAGCCGACATCGAGGAGGCGCTGGGTGCGGTCCTCGCGGCGGCGGCCTGAACCTGACCCGCCGACCTTCTTCATCGACCGCGGGCTCGGCAAGCACCACGTCGCAAGGGTCTTCGCCTCGGCGAAGTACACCGTCGTCTTGATGCGAGATGTGTACCCCGACGATGGCCAACGGGTCGACGATGAAACGTGGATCGAGCGGGCATCGGCCGAAGGTTGGGTAGCGCTCACCAAGGACGCCGCTCTTGTCCGGGATCACGCCGCCGCACTGTCCACCTCCACTCTGCGGGTCTTCTCGCTGCCGAACGCCAATCTCACCGGTCCGGAGATGGCCGCCCGATTCGAGGCGAACCTGCACCGCATCGCGCAGCAAGCGCGCCGGCCAGGCCCGTTCGTCGACGTCGTACATCCCGACCGAGTCGTGCGACGGTGGCCGCCGCCGGCCCGGCGTAGCCGGGCCATGTCAGGTTGTTGGGACCGGCTTCAGGCACGTGAGGGCCGAGGCTGCCCTTGCCGCCTTGGCCGTACCGCGCCGCCGGGCCATGCTGCTACTGATCCGCGACGAGGCGCGATCAGTCGGAGAAATCGCGGACCACTTCGACATCAGCCAGCAGGCGGTATCTCAGCATCCCAAAATTTGCGTGAAGCGGGCCTTGTCGACGTCCACGCCGACCGGCAACGTCGCTTCCACGTCGTGCGACCCGACGGCCTCGGGTCACTCGAGGCGTTCCTCACCGACCTATGGCCGGCAAGCCTCCAGCGACTCAAGAGAGCGGTGGACGGTGGCGATGACCGCTGACCCAATCACCGCCTCTGTCCACATCGACGCAGCCCTGAGCAGGTCTTCGAGTTCTTCACCCGTGCCGAAGCGCTCGTCGCCTGGATGGGCGAGCACGCCGTGGTCGACCCACATCCGGGCGGCGAATTCACCGTTGACATCCGTGGCGTACCGGTCCGCGGCCGCTACCTCGAAGTTGAACCACCCCACCGTCTCCTCATCAGCTGGGGTCACGCCGGTTCCGACCACCTACCGCCAGGCGCGAGCTTCGTCGAGGTGCGCCTCTACACCACCGGCAACGGAACGACCGTAACCATCTCCCACACAGGTCTCCCCGAACCAGAGGCCACCGGGCACCTACCGGGTTGGCGTCTCTTCCTCGGTCAGCTCGCCACGGTCATCGAGAACCATCCACACCGTACGGGGCGCCCCAGTAGCGGCCGCGAGGGGGTCGCTTTAGGGACCGTTCGGCGCTACGTGTGGGCTGACGGGAGTGTGCCGCCGACGGCGCGCCAGACGAGTGTGGCGGTGCGGTTTGGCCAGTCGTGGGGTGGTAGCGGTTCGGCGAGCGCACGGGCGTACCAGGAGCCGGTGCACAGCGTCACGGCGACGTCGAGGTCGGCGTCGGCGTCGATCAGGCCGAGTCGCTGCGCGCGTTCGAGGATGGCGCGGATGCGGCCGCGGCGTGGGGCGACGACCTGGGCCCGGTAGCGGGCGAGAACCTCGGCGGCGGTGTTGTCTTGCAGCATGGTGCCGACTAGGGACAGCCGTCCGGGTCGGGAGACGCCGCGGGCGAAGGTGTCCAGCTCGGCGGCGAGGTCGGCTAGCGGGTCTTCAGTGGCTTCGCCGGGGCCGGCGTCCACGGCGGCGTGCAGTGTGGCGGCGGCCAGGCTGGCCTTGCTGGGCCAGCGGCGGTAGAGGGCCTGGCGGGTCGTCTGTGCTTCGTGGGCGATGGCTGTTAGCGACATCGCCTCATACCCGTGGGCCGACAGGTGCCGGTTCGCTGCTGCCAGGACTCGGGTGTCGATGTCTGGGTCGCGGGCTCGACCCCGCCGCTGCTCAACGGTTGACGCCTGGTCGGTCATGATAATACCGTACTGTATTGTATTGTGTTCCCACATATCAGATTGGCTGCTCATGATCGTCGAGTACATCCGCTACACGGTGCCGTCGGCCCGGGCCGAGGAGTTCGAGGACGCCTACCAGCGGGCGGGGCGAGTCCTGAACGCGGATCGCCACTGCGTGCGCTGGGAGTTGGCCCGCGGGGCGGAGGAGCCCGAGCACTTCGTGGTCCGCATCGAGTGGGACTCGATCGAGGGCCACGAGCGGGGCTTCCGGGCGAGCCCGCAGTTCGGCGAGTTCTTCGCCGCCGTCAAGCCGTTCTTCGACCAGATCGAGGAGATGAAGCATTATCAGGTGCAGTCCCCGGACCCGGCGCAGTGATCTGCGCCTCGATCAGCATGCGGCCCTCTTGGTTGGCCATGCACCGAAGCATCCGCTCGTGGAGGAGGAGCTCGTGACTGATGTCGAGGGCACGGTGCGCTGGCTGCTGGGCAGCACCGACGGCCTCATCGCCAATCTTGATCGGGCCGGCGGCGATGCGGCTCGGTCGGCCAGCGAGCGGCTGCGGGCCAGTGTCGCCGGGCCGCTGCGGCAGGCGGCGGGGTCGGCGGACGCCGACAGCGGCACGCGTGCCGACAACGAGCCGGAGCTGCCGCAAGACTCCGTGCGGACCGGGTCGACGGACCACAGCTCGGCTGAGCAGACCGGCGATCGGCTGTGGGAACTGGCCCGCGCCGCCACCGAACTCCACTGTCAGCGCTTCGATGTTCCCGGGCTTGGTGAGGCGGCTGCGGCCCTGCAGGACCTTGCCCTCGACCTGACCGACGCGCCTACCAAGGCGACCCGGGCCGCTGAGCTGACTGCCCTGCAATCGCACCTGACCCCGCGGATCCAGGCTGTGCCGGAAGGTCCGTATCTGGTAACGAATCCCGCCCATTTGTATGACCACCTCGGCGTCCCGATCGCCACGCGGCCACTGACGGCGCTGTGCCGGTGCGGGGAGTCAGCGATCAAACCGACCTGTGACGGCACGTGTCACCGGATCGGGTTCAGCACCGAGAAAGACCCGGACCGGGTGGCCGACCGCCGCGACAGCTACGTCGGGCAGTCGGTGACGGTGCTGGACAATCGCGGCACTTGCCAGCATTCCGGTCGGTGCACCGACCGGCTGGCGTCGGTGTTCCACCTAGGCGAGGAGCCGTTTGTCACCCCCAGCGGCGGGCGGCTGGACGAGATCGTGCGGGCGGTGCGCGACTGCCCGTCCGGGGCGCTGAGCTTCGCTATGGACACCGTCGAGGCCCGCGAGCAGGTCGACTACGCCGACCAGCGTGAGTCGGCGATTGGGGTGTCCAAGGATGGGCCGTACCGGGTCATCGGCGGCATCGCGCTCCTCGATGGGGACGGCGGCGACGTGGCCCGCAACGCGGGCGCCTCCTGTGAGCACTATGCCTTGTGCCGGTGCGGGCATTCGCAGAACAAGCCGTTCTGCTCCGGGATGCACTGGTACGTCAACTTCACCGACCCGGTGCCCGACCCGGACCACACGCCTTCGATCTTCGAGTGGTGCGGCGGACTGCCGGCGCTAACTCGAATGACCCGGCTGTTCTACGAGAAGTACGTTCCGGCCGACCCAATGCTCGCCCCAATCTTCGCGAACATGTCCGCCGATCACCCGCAGCGGGTCGCCAAGTGGCTGGGCGAGGTGTTCGGCGGCCCCGCCTGTTACAGCGGCGACTACGGCGGCTACCCGCGGATGATCTCCCAGCACGCCGGCAAGTGCCTGACCGAGGAATGGCGGTCCCGCTGGGTGGCGCTGATGATCCAGTCCTCGCAGGAAGCAGGGCTGCCCAACGACGCCGAGTTCCGCTCCGCGTTCAGCTCCTACCTGGAATGGGGCTCCCGGCTGGCGGTCGAGAACTCCCAGACCACCTCCCGCCCACCCCAACACATGCCGATGCCGCACTGGGACTGGACCACCGCCGCCGGGCCACCCGACAGCCGAATCTCCGCGCTGGCCACCGTCGAGGAGGACGAGGCGACGGTGGTGCTGCCTGCCGCCGACGAACCCGTCCGCTTCGAAAAGCACATCAAGCCGCTGTTCCGGGCACGCGACCGGCAGTCGATGACCTTCGCCTTCGATCTGTGGTCCTATGACGACGTCCGCAACCACGCCAAGGCCATTCACGCCCGGCTGAGCAACGGAACCATGCCCTGCGACGGCGGCTGGCCACCGGACCGGGTCGACGTGTTCCGTCGCTGGATGGACACCGGCACCACCGCATGACCCCATCCGAACGGAACGGATCAGGGCCGACGAAGCCGGGCCGGCGACCGGCACGCAGCTGGTGGGGCGGCAACGCCGACCGCGGCGACTCCGTCCGGCTGGAAGCGTTCAGCGACGGCGTCTTGGCCATCGCGATCACCCTGCTCATCCTCGAGGTCCGCGTAGAGCAGCAGCCCGGCCAAACCCTCGCCGCCGCCCTCGGCCACGCCGGACCCGAAGATCGGCGCCTACGCCGCCAGCTTCCTGCAGATCGGGATCATGTGGGCGATGATGACCGGCTGGTCGGCGACATTGGAACCGGCGTCGTCAGGCGGGTGCTGGCCTGACCAACCGGTTCCGCGCTTCGAATGTGGAACCCGCTGACGTGCCCGGCCCAAGCGAGCGAGGGCTCTCTGCGAGATCGCCTTCCCCGACGCATGCTGCCGGCGCTGTGCACCAATCGCTATCCGCTGAGCAGATCGCCGATCGCCTCGGCAGCTTCGGCGTCCCCTCGGTGGCCCTTGTGGGCGTACACCTTGGCCAGTGTCTCGACGTGATCGCCGATTCGGGCCGCCACCGCCGGAAGCGGCTCTCCGGCGTCGAGCTGGGTGCTGGCGTACCAGTGGCGCAAGTCGTGCAGGCGCAGGTCCTCGGCGCCGGGTACCCGGCCGCGAACCCGCATGAAGGCTTGGGTGAGTCGGTTGGGCGGAACCGGCGTGGCGCACGTCGGGTCAGCGACCAGATCCGCGAACACGAAGCCGTCGGCCGGTACGGCGATGCTGGCCGTGCCAGATCCTCGACCTGCTTGGCACGGTGAGCGCACAGCAGCTCGACCGTGCGGGAGTCGATCACGAGCTGGCGCTGCTGGTGGCTCTTCGGCTCCTTCTCGACCAAGGTGCCGTCGGCCAGCTGGGCGATGGCCGAGCGGATACTCACGGCGCCGGTGTCGAGGTCGACGTCGTTCCAGCGCAACCCGCAGACCTCACCTCGTCGGGCGCCGGTGGCGGCCAGCAGGCGGAGGGCCATGCCGTTCTCCTGATGACGGCTGGACAGGGCCTCCTCGATCAGTGCAGCCACGACCTCGGGACGAGGTATCCGCCGGCCGACCCGGCGCGCCGATGGCGGCGTGGCCAGCTGCACAGGGTTGCGTGGCACCCAATCCCACGCCATGGCCTGACGGAACGCGGCCAGCATGATGGCGTGGTAGCGCTGCACCGAGCCGGGGGCGAGACCGTTGGCCTTGAGCCGGACGTAGTAGTCGTCCAGGGTCTTGACGCCGATCCTGGCGACCGGCGTCCGGCCGATCTTGTCCTTGGCGACCTGCTGGGCGACCGACCGGTAGCCCTCGATCGTGCGAGCCTCTCGGCCCCCTCGAGGTGGTTGATGTGGGCGGTGAGCAGCTCGTCCAGGGTGTGACGGGTCGTCGGCCCCTCGACGTCGAGCTTGGCGACCAGCTGCACGAGCAGCTTCTCGGCATCACGCCGGCGGCCGCGGATGGTGCGGCTCGTGTAGCTGTCCCGGCCGGTCACCGGGTCACTCCCGGCGTAGGCCCGGACCCTCCCAGTAGTCCGGCTCACGCTTGAGGCGAATGCTGCCACGGCTCCGTGCCATCGCCCGAAGCTACCGCATTGTCATGGGACAAACTGTGGTCGACCTTGCGAGCGAGTCCCCCGTAACGCCGTGACCTGCCTTTTGCTGGCGCCCTCGGCGTGATTCGAACACGCGACACACGGTTTAGGAAACCGATGCTCTATCCCCTGAGCTACGAGGGCTGGCCCCTGTGAGTTTCTTGGTGACTGTCTCGGTGACAATCTCCGGGAACGTCGTTTTGGTGGCCTGGGGAGGGTCACGGTAGCCGTCTGCGGGCGGTCGGCCGGGGGTGATCCGGGCTGACTGCTGCGTGTTCGGAGCATCCCTCTCGGCTGGGGCGCGTCGATCAGGTTGTGCGTCCGGTCGTGCCGGTCGGGGTCAGGCTGCGAGTGCCTGTCGTCGTCGTGAGTACTTCTTGCGGCAGATGGCGTTGGTGACGAAGGCGAAGGCCCACCGGTCGAGGGCTTGGCGGGGTCCGCCGAGGCTTCTGGCCTTGCGGTCGTCGAGGGCCTTGTCGGACATGTTGTTCACAGTTTCGGAGTCGCTGCGGCGGCCGTAGAGGCGCTGGTGCTCTCCGGAGCCTGGCGGGGAGAGAAGGATGTTCTCGGGCCGGTTCAGGCCGCAGGCGTCGTCCTCGGCGGTGTTCCATGTGCGTTCGTAGATGGTGTGCGGTGGGCCGCCCCGGGGACATGGCAGGTCGTAGATGACGTTCATGCGGTAGCCGCCGCTGTGGTTGCGGGTCCGCTTGTGCCCGCGATGGGTGAGCCGTTCGAGGGCGGTGGTGCCGTCGTCGAGGACGATCCTCTGACAGACCCAGCCGCCCTCGTACCAGAGGTCGACCTCTTCGGTGGTGCCGTCGTTGTAGGTGAGTTCGTGGAAGCGGAGGTGTCGGGCCTTCTCGACTCTCTTGTCGGTCTTGGGGTTGACGGACTTCGCGGTGATGGGGGCGTGGGTGTTGACGCCGTAGTCACGTTGGACCTCGTTGCGGTGCACGCCTTTCATGGCGGTGTCCCAGTTGACGTCGCTGATCCGTTGCTCGCAGGCCAGAGTCCGGCGCATGAGGCCCATGCCGAGGTCCATTTCACTGTTGTGCTGGCCCTTGTCATCGGGGACCCACTCGACGCCGAGGGTGACCCGTTCGTGGGTCCGGCCGCCCCGCAGGTAGATCATGACGAACTTGTTGCCGTGGACCTGCTTGTGATCGCCGGTCCAGTGCGTCTTGGCCGTCGGATCGCAGTTGACCACCGGGACCCGGATCTTGACCGGCTCTCCGTCCACGACCGACGTCACCCAGCGCATGTCGCCAGGCGACGTGCTGTAGCGGGGGGTCTGCACCTTGCCGTCGCCGTAGAGGATCACGTCCGGGGCATCGAGCAGGCCGGTCTCCTGGGCGACCGAGAGCCCCATGGTGAGCAGCAGGTCATCGAGGCCACGCTTCACGTCGTCGGTCAAGTGGCGTTCGCGGGTCTTCGCGAACCAGGTGCGGCTCGGCGGCTTGCGGGGCAACGGGTAGCCGCGCTTTTTGGCCTTCCGCCGGATCCTCCTCCACACGCTGTAGTTCAGCGACGAACTGGCCTTGCGGTTGCTGAGATAGACGTCATTCATCAGCAGGAAGAGCACGAACACCCAACGGGGATAGGTGAGCGGCCGGGTGGTCGCCTCAGCGAACAGCAACCCGGACTCGTACAACTCCGGGCATGCCATGATCGCGTCGAGCTTCTCGTCGTCGCTGATGGTGTCTTCGTCCTGGGCGATCGGGTCGGTCACGACACGATCCCCAGAATCCTGGCCGTCGCGTCGAGCGACGCCACCCCGATGCGCTCCGACGTGGCCACAAGGTCCTGGCCGGACTCTGCGTAGATACCCGAAGCAGCCCAGCCGACCACCGACGACGGCTTGACCAACGGATCCAACGCCAGCCCGGCACGCCGCAGAATCGACGCGAGGAGCTGACTGCCGGTCGACTGGCGGCTCGTCCCGCCCCTCGACCCGTCATACAGCAACGGAAGCTCCGAATCGTCGCGGACGTCCAAGTCCGCTAACCGAGTACGTAGCTGCTGGGCTCCCCACTCGTCGAGGTGGCCCCAGCGAGGGCGGCGCTTGCCACCGTCGAGCCACACACGACGCTGGGTCCAATCGACTGACGCGGCGTTGGCGGCACTCAGCTCGGCGGTTGTCGCGGTTGCGCAGGCCAGAGCCCACGCCGCCGGACCACGAGTGTCGCCAGCGAACCTCGTCGATGCCGACCGCCCTCGACGCTGCTCAACATCGGTAAGCGGACGCGCCCGAGGAACGTCTCCCCGTCGCACGCTCATCCCCGCCACCGGATCCCCTACGCCGATACCCAGCTGGCGCAGTACCGCGAAGTACGAACGCACCGCCCACAACCGGTTGTCCATCGTCCGAGCAGACGGCGACCTCAGGACCCCGGTGCGATCCTTGCTCTTCGCGTTCACGAACCGTCGGACGTCATCGCAGGCGATGTCACCGAGGTCGTTGATGCCGTGCCCCCGTTCCAGGAACAGGACGAAGCGGGCCTGTATTTCGGCCGCCTTGGATGCCGATGAGACCGCCAAGTCCCCGCGAGCGCAACGGTCGTTGAGAACCGACACCACCAGAACCAGCGCCGCCGTCGGGGAGAGCAGCGCCACGATCACCGCTTCCCACAGGACATCTTGCAACGCCAGCAGTTCGCACCCGGCGAGACGGACGCCTGCCATGAGGTCGTCGACCAGGAGTGCACCGACCATGCCAAGTGCCTCAGGGGAGGCTCCGCCGGCCAGCGACGTCCGCCACCGCTCCTGAACCCGGGCCGCCTGATGGCGTCGGACCGGATCCGACCCAGCCGGGCCTCTCTGATCGCTCGGCCCAGCTCACGCTGACGGCCCGGCTGCGCAGCGGCCGCTTCGGTATGGTCTTCCATGTCAGGACCCCCTATAGGTTCTGGCCGGGCCCCGGGGTGTGTCAGCACCGCCGGGGCCACTCCTGTTGTCAGGTGACCATATCACCAGTATTGCGCGTGGACAACAGCTAGCTTGCTCGACGTGCTCGACCTAGTCGGAGTGGCGGAGATAGCGGAGATGTTGGGAGTGAGCCGACAGCGGGTCGACGCGATCTCGCGGACGCATCCCGACTTTCCAGCGCCTGAGGCAGAGCTCGCAAGTGGTCGCATCTGGCTTCGGGCCGCGATCGTGTCGTGGGCACGATCGACCGGGCGGTTGCCGTGACGACGCAGCGTCCACGAGTGATGGCTCCAATCGGGATCGGACGTCCGTCACCCAATACATCCCCTCCTGAGAGCCGTTCGGAGAGTGGGAGTGCGGCATGCCGGTGAGACTGGATGACCGAGCGGCTGGGCATCCTCCGCCCCCGGATCCGCCCAACCCGCGAACAACCTTGGCCTGAGCCTCCCGTAAACGCGTCGTCCCTGGTCAGCAACGTAGAGCCCCTTTGGGGCTCGCCGTGGCGAGCGAAGATTGTGTGGAGGTCGGCCGTCGCTCGGCGGGCGGGGGTGCTGGTGGGCCAGGAGGGTCGGGTCTGCCCTAAGCCTGCCGTAAACGCGCCGTCCCTGGTCAGAGCACTGCGATGAGTTCTCGGCACCCTCAGGCGCCAAAAGCGGGTTCTGTCCGGTCGGGGTTGCGGAGCCGTACCGTCAGGCGTTGACCCGGCCAAAGGCGAACCGCATGTCTATCCACCACTGGTCGACGTTGACCTTCTCGACCGTGGTGCTGGGGTTGGGCGAGTCGATCATGTAGCCGTTGCCGACGTAGATGCCGACGTGTTGGATGTCGGCGCTCGATGTGCCGTAGAAGACAAGGTCACCAGGTTGCAGCTCCTGGCGGGTGACGCGGGTCGTGGCCCAGTACTGATCAGTGGCGGTCCGCGGGATCGTCACGCCGGCCTGCTTCCACGACCACATGGTGAGACCGGAGCAGTCAAACCCCGTGGAGGGAGAGGCGCCCCCGTAGGAATAGGGGGCGCCCAGTTGGGTCGCGGCAGCATCGGCGGCTTGCTGACCACTACTGCTGGTGGGATAGCAGGCGCTGGCGCCGAGGGCGATTAGCAGCCCAACGACGACGGCAACGGTGCCAGTTCGAATACGGGGATTCACGCTTGGACCTCCAGAGTCCTGATTCATGGAGGCCGTTAGGGTCCACCGCACGATTAGACGCGCGGGCTAGTGTGTATGCGTGGAGGTCACGCCTGAGGCGCTCGCGCGGTTCTTTGATGTCGTGGGGCCGTTGGTGGATGAGCGTCAGCGGCGGGTGGTGGC
>JAABUM010000282.1_pt1:0-37500 | contig 98313 bp, 92 predicted proteins | sample 5559161 | NCBI WGS metagenome assembly JAABUM01 (sample SAMN10711868, study PRJNA513369) | rock metagenome | isolation source: Antarctica rocks | place: Antarctica: Victoria Land, Siegfried Peak nord
GAAGGTCTTCCGCATCCTGTCCGAGCGCTACCGCAACCGGCGGCGGCGGTTCGGCCTGCGGTTCAACTTGATCGCGGCCCTTTACAACCATGAACTCAACGATTGACCCTTATGCAAGAGGTCTATTCTGGATCCGCGCTTCACCAAGGTCGGCGTCGGGCTGTACCGCGACAGCCAGAGCCGCTTCTGGGTCACCGAAATGTTCCTGCGCGACCGGGAGTAGCCAACGACTTGAAACGGAAAGAGAAGGCAGGCCCGCCGCGAGGAATTCACGTCGCGCGCGGCGGGTCTTTTATCAGCGGTTATGATCTCCCGCCGCCTCGCCACGCTTGATGACTTGCCCGTGCTGCGGGCGCTGATTCCGCTTTCGGTGCGCGCCTTGAGCCAGGGCTGCTACACGGAGGCGCAGATCGAGAGCGCCCTCCGCTATGTCTTCGGACCAGACACGCAGATTATCGCCGATGGGACGTATTTCGTCGCCGAGGCGGACGGGAATATCATCGGGTGCGGCGGCTGGAGCCGGCGGCGGACACTGTACGGCGGGGACCAAAGCAAGGCAGGTGAGGATGGTTGGCTTGACCCGTTGGGGGAGCCGGCGCGCATTCGGGCGTTCTTCGTGCATCCTGATTGGGCGCGGCGGGGTATCGGCTCACGTATCATGATCGCCTGCCTTCAGGCCGCCCGCGAGGCTGGGTTTCATCGCCTGGAGCTGATGGCGACCCTACCGGGAGAAGCCTTATACCGCGCGTTTGGGTTCGCCGTGACGGAGCGTGTGGAACTCGTCCTGCCCGATAGTGTGCCTATCCCGTTCGTCCGCATGATGCGCGCAATAGACGGTCGCGGGGAAAACTTGTAACCCTGTATTAATTTTCGCGCTTTTAGCCGCCCGCTCTTGTTGGTATAATCCAGTGAGGTAGCGACCATGCGAAAAGATCGGCGCAACAATCCGCACGAGAAGGACGGCCCGAGAGACACCCTCCCGGACCTGCCCGGCATCAGCCTGACCCCCGAGCCGCTCAGTCGCGGCCCGCTGGGGACCGTCTACCGGGGCTGGGACCATGTCCACGGCTGCGCGGTAGTCGTTAAGACGCAGCACGGCTCACAGGACCAGGTCGCTGCCGACCGATTCCGGCGCGAGGCCGCCGTCATGGCCCGCATGCGCCACCCCAACATCGTCGCCCTGTACCAGTGTCGTGACGGCTCCCCCTCCGCCCTGGTCATGGAATATGTGCCGGGCCGGACGCTGGCCGATCTTGTCACGGCGGACGGGCCACTCCCTCCCACACAGGCCGCCGGGATCATCGAAGGGGTTGCCGCCGCCCTAGACCGCATCCACCTGGAAGACATTGTGCATCGGGACGTCAAGCCGTCCAACATCCTGCTCCCCCCGCGTGGCCCGGCCAAGCTGACCGACTTCGGCGTGGCGCACACCAACGAGGGTGTGCCCCTGACGATGGTCGGGGACATTTTAGGGACGATTGAGTACGTCAGTCCCGAGCAGGTCCACGGCGAGACCGCGCCCGACGCCCGCAGCGACGTGTACTCGCTGGCCGCCGTCACTTACTTCGCGCTGGCCGGTACGCCGCCGTTCCCTGCCGCCGACAACAGCACGCAGGCGCAGCTCTCGGTCATGCACCGGCAGGTGTTCTCGGACCCGCCGCCGTTGAGCCGGGCGGGCCTGTCCGCCGAGATCGAAGCAGCCGTGCTGCGGGGTCTTGCCAAAGCGCCGGAGGCCCGCCCGGCCTCGGCAGGCCAGTTCGCCGCCGGCCTGCGCTCGGCGGTGGAGGCCGGAACGGGAACGCCGGAAGAGCGGGCGACGGCAGGCATTGACCGCCGCGCCGCCGCGCCGGTCAGCACGGACCGCCGCACGACGGCGCTGGCCGGCGCGGCCGCCGGGGCCACCCTGCTCCTGCTAGGCGGCATCGCCGCGTGGAAGATGGAGACGCCGTCCGCACCCGTGGGGCAGTCACCTTCCCCGTCCAATCCTTCCCCGTCCAATCCTTCCCCCGTGGCCGCCGTGCCCTCCCCGCCGCCAGCCGCAAAGCAAGCCGCAAAGCCGGCCTCAACGTTGACCGCGAAGCAAGCCGCGCATCCCGTGGCGTCGTCCCATCCGGCTCCCACGCCCGTGCGGGTCGCCGTGGCAGCCTCGCTTCAGGAGCGCCGCTCGGCGCCCAGACTCGTTCACAAGGCGCCCGTGACCCAGCGCCCCCGGTTTCGGCGGCATCCCGACGTCGTGGCCCGCGCCGTCACTCCCGCCGTGCCCCGGCCTGCCCCAAAGCCGGGCAGCCTCGTCGCCGTCAATGATCATCCGCCTGTCCCCCCCAGCCAAGCCTGGCTGTCCGTTTATGCCCGCCAGAACGCCGCCGCCGTCCCCGCGCGCACGGTCATGGTGGACGGCCGGCTCCTGCCGTCCCTCGCGGCGGGCGGATGGGCGGCCCTGCCCGCCGGGAAGCACTTGATCTCGTATGTCCCCGACAGTGGCAGCGGCTTCAGCCCCAACCCCGGACTGTGGGTGACGCTGGCTCCCGGCGCGCATGTCACCCGGCAGATTCCTTTGCCCGCCGCTCCGCATCCGCCCGCCCTCCTGGCCGCCGCCCCGCCCGCTGCCGAGACGCCGAAGCCTGCCACCGTCGCCGCCGCCCCGCCCGCCGCGGCCCCGCCCGCCGTCGGCTGGTACACCCTTTCCGGCTGGGCCGCGTCCGCCGCCACGGACGGGGGCAAGCCTGCCCTCGTCCGCGCACCCGCGCAGTGGGTGAAAGTGGACGGACAGCCGGTATCCGAGCTGGCATCAGGCGGGTGGGCGACACTGCCCGCCGGCAGGCACACCGTCACCTTCCAGCCCGCCCTGGGGCTTGGCGTCGGCGCCAAAACCTGGGATATTGACCTTACCTCGCAGAGCCATCTCCAGCAGCAGATCCCCCTGCCGCCCGCTTCCGCCGCCGCCGTCGGCTGGTACACCGTTTCGGGCTGGGTCGCCCGGAACCCAGACGCCCCGAAGCCGAACCTGGTCCGCGTCTCGGCCCAATGGGTCAAGGTGGACGGCCAGCCCGTCCTCGGCCTGGCCCTGGGCCAGTGGGCCACCCTGCCCGCCGGGAAGCACACCGTCACCCTCCAGCCCGCGCCCGGACTGGGCCTCCCTCCCAAGACATGGGACATTGATCTGACGCCGCAGGCCCATCTCGATCAAAAGATCCCGCTGCCCGCCGCCGGTGACTCCAATGTCGGCGCTTCCTAGCAGCCTCTCAAAGCACCTGTTTCGCCCCCCTAACCCCCAATCCTGGGGGAACCGGAAGGGAAAAGAGCCTTGTCTTCTCCTACTCCCCCAGGATTGGGGGTCGGGGGCGAAACCTATTGTCCGAGATGCCTCGCCTCTTTAGCAGGAAGTCTGTCCTTCGCCGCCGAACTAACCCAAACCGCCCGCCCACCTTCCCGCGACAAAGAGGCAGCCCAAGTGACCACTCACCGACACCCATCTCAGGCCGCCCCTGCCTTGACCACACTCGCGGCCCTTCTCGCGCTGGCCGTTCTCCCCCCTGCACGGGCCGATGCGCCCGCCGCGCCCCCGGTGAAGCATTTTCTCAGCCTGACGCCCAATGCCCAGGGCCGCGTCGGGGCGGGGACAGTGCTGCAAGGGGTTCACCGGATCGTCTGTCTTGGCGACAGCATCACGCAGTTCGGGGACGGCCCGAGCGGCTACGTCGGGCTGATGCGGGCGTATCTGGCCCAGGCATACCCGACGAACGCGATCCAAGTCCTCAACGCCGGGGTGTCCGGGAACACCTCAAACGATGAACTGGCCCGCTTCAGTCGGGACGTGCTCCAAAAGAAGCCCGACCTGCTCACGGTCAGTGTCGGCGTCAACGACGTTTGGCACGGCTTCAATGCCCAGCACCCCTTGGGCGGCGGGCCGGGCGGCGTCCCCCTTCCCCTCTACCGCGCCAACGTCGAGAAGATGGTCGGCCAGGCCCAGGCGCAGGGCATCGTCGTCGTGCTCCTGTCGCCCACGGTGATCGGCGAGGACCTAAACGACCCGCGCAACCTCATGGCGGCGGGCTACACCCAGGCGCTGCGGGGCATCGCCCGCCGCCGCAAGTGCCTGTTCGTGGACTTGCAGCGGCCCTTCCAGACGTACCTGGACCTGTCCCGCACCACCGGCCACACCGACAACCTGCTGACCGTGGACGGCGTCCACATGAACGACTGGGGCAACCGCCTCATGGCCGCGACCCTCCTCTCCGCCCTGCTGTCCCCCGCCACCGAAGGCGTGACCCCGCACACGCCTTGACCGCCGATGGAGCCGCAGTCCGAGAGCTTCATCTGAGAAAAAGGCAAAATAGACATGGCAGACACATTCCTGGAGCAAGTCCAAGCCAAAGAAGCGGCACGGAAGGCCAGAGAGAAGCACACGCAGATCATGTGGCTCTTGCTGATCGGCGGGATATTCTTGGTCTGCTTTGCCTCACTGCTCGGTCAGGGCCTTGTCCCGAAACACGAGTACGCACCCGGAAACTTTGAGTGGAGTCCCGATGACGGGCGCGAGATCGCGGTCGTCGTCCGTCTCCTGGGCCTCATGGCATTCGCCGCCGGGCTGGTCGAACGGATAGTCATCAGCATCAGGCACGACCGCGAACCCCCTGCGGCGTAATGCTTCTCCGCGCCCGATGCCGATGCTGCCATACTCTACTCGTATTCGGCAGGAGAGTGTCGAGGACAAAAAAGATGATGTCGAAGACCAAAAGTGGGGTGATTCTCATCGCCATTGGTGCCGGAATGTACCTGATAGGGCAAATGTTCGCCTCGCTGCCTTCCCCCATCCCGTGGGCGCTCACCTTCGCGCTAGTTGGGCTACTGGAATTTGCCTCAGGAGTGGTGGCGCTGTTCGGCTTCTTCCGCCTGATCGTCGGCCTGTTGAGCCGGAAGAAGCAGGCCAAAATCACCAGCGAGCCACCACACGCCGAGGGCGTCTGGCCTCCCGCGCCGAAGAGGCCGCATTATGAAGAGAGGGAGAACTGATGGCCGACGAACCATGCCTGATCTGTGAACGGGTTCAACTTTGGCGGGAGGGGCGCAACCCGTACTTCATCCACGAGTTCGAGCACTCCCTGTTCGTCATCGGCGACCACCAGTTCCATCCGGGATACTCGCTGGTGCTGCTCAAAGCGCACGTCCGGGAACTTTATGAGCTGACCCCCGCCGTGCAGACGGCGCTGTTTGGGGAGGTCATGGCGGCGACGGACGCGCTGGTGCAGACCTTCCAGCCCTGGAAGATGAACCACGCCTGCTACGGCAACGCCGAGGCGCATGTGCATTGGCATCTGTTCCCGCGCTACGACACGCTGCCGGACCACCGGAACAACCCCTGGCTCCACGCCGCTGAGTTCGGGAACCATAAGATTGATGCGCCGACGGCGCAAGAATTGGCGCGGCAAGTACGCCAAAATCTGATCTCGCCGGGTACAATAGTAGACAGGTGAGTTTAGCTTCGGGAAGGTGCGGCGGAAGATACGACGCAATCGCGACAACGAAATTTGCGAAAACGAACTGGCGGCTAGGTAGGGAAAGGGGACAGCAAGGTTTTTGCAATGAGAAAAATGTCAAAACGAACTCCCCACAGCTCTCACAGAGGATGGCTCGTGCTTGCTGTGGCCTGCGGCCTCCTGGGAGTGGGTCTGCGATCCACCGCCGCCGCCCCTCCGCCCACAGGACGGCCCGCGTGGGGGCGGATCGCCAACAGCCTCCACCACGGGGAACGCCTCCTGAGCGCCCTGTTCTTCGCGGGGCCGCCCAACCCCGGCTCCGTGCCGCTGTATACGCGGCACCCCCTGGCGGCAGGCAAGGGGCCGGGGGAAGGGAAGGGAAGCGCGGACGGGGGCATGGACGACGCGCTGGCGCAGATGGCCTCGGTTGGGCTGAACACGATCAAGCTTTCCTACTGGGGCCATGACGGCGAAACCGACTCGTCCGCGCCCGCCTGGCTGTTCTCGCTCGCGCGCTGGCCGGGCGATCTGAGGGGAGGCAAGTATACCGAGGCGGAGCAGGTCGCCCAAGCGCGTCACTTCTTCGCGCAGGCGCAGGCGCACGGCTTGCTGGTCGCGCCCATGCTGGAGGTCGGCCCCCGGTTCCCGTTTTATGCCGATTTCCCCGGCAACCTGGACTCACTGGTCGGACGGGCGGCGTGGCTGCTCCAAAACTTCGGGGACGAGCCGAACTGGCTGCGCGTCAACGACCAGAACGGCCGGCCGCGCCACGTCCTGTGGCTCATCGAGAGCATCCACGGCGGCGCGATTGATCCCGACACCTTCGCCCAGGGCTTCGGCGCGGCGGCGGTCCGGCTAAAGCGGCAGACGGGCTATGACGCAGGCTTTATCCTGGACCCGACGCCGCTCCCCGCCTACGGGTCCGAGGCCGGACCGGACCCCGAAGCGCTGAGGCGGCAGGACTCGGTGCTGGCGATCAACCCGTTCAACATCACCTCTCAGGGCATCGCCTATCAGGCCGATCTCGCCGCTATCACCGAGGAGGAGCGGCAGGGGTATGCCGAGTCGGTCCTGCGGCGCTGGGCGACTTCGGGCATCCCGCTGATCGCGCCGATCCTGCCCGGCTATGACGCCCGCCATGTCTTCCCCGGTCTTCCCGTTTACGGCTTCAGCGCGGCCTGGCGGCAGCGTCAGAAGGCGCTGGCCGTGCGCTACGAGACCGATGGCATGTCCGTGGACATCTGGAACGGCTGGACGGAAGGCTACGCCATTCCGCCGAGCGTCGAGGACGGGGACGTGAACCTCCGGTGGGTACGGGAAACGGTGCAGGCGGTCAAGGCGACGCCGTAACAGGGGCAGGAGGGGGCCGCGTTTGGGTAAAGCTCTTTGGCGTTTGGCGGGAGCGACGGCGGTGTGGCTGGGCGTTCACAGCCTGCTGGCGAGTCGCCGGGTCAAACAGGCCGCCGCCCGGCTTCTGGGCGAACGGCGGCGGAATGCTTTCTACCGCCTGTTTTACAACGCCTTCGCCCTCCTCTCCTTTGGCGCACTAGGGATGTACGCCGCCCGCCTGCCCGACCGGGAGCTGTACCGTGCCCCACGTCCGGTCGCGGGCCTGCTGCGGCTGGGGCAGATCCTGTCCCTGCTCCAAATGCTCGGCGGCGCCCGGCAGGTCGGATTGGGCCGGTTTTCGGGCTGGGCAAGTCTGGCGGCCTGGGCGCGAGACGATGCCGAGGTCCCCGACGCGCCGGAAGCGCAGGGGCCGGCGCCCGATGAAACCGGAGGGCTGAAGACCGGCGGGCCGTTCCGCTGGAGCCGCCACGCCCTGGACTTCTGGATATTGCCGGTCTTCTGGCTGATGCCCCGGATGACCGCGCGCCTGCTGCTTTTCAACGCGCTCATCACCCTGTACACGCCGCCCGCCGCCCGGCACGAGGAGGCGCGGCTGCGGGCAGCGCATGGCGAAGCCTATGCGGAGTACCAGAAGAGCGGCGTCCCCTTCCTGTTGCCGTGGCTGCCGCGCCGGTAGCCGCGTCCCCCGCCCGTCTCTTTCAGCACCGCACGAGACAAAACGGGGCGGGATGGGTATAGTGTTCCGGCATGAGCACGGGGGAATCAACGAGGCCGCGCGGGCAGGCGGCGGGACGGGTGGGGCTGAGTCTGCTGCTCGTCGCGGCGGCGATGGCCGGGCTTTGGGCGGCCCAGGCGGCCTGGCGGCAGCAGCGGCTCCAGCGACGGGAGGGCTTCGACCTGCCCGCTCCACGCGCCCTGGCGAACCCAAAGACGCTGTGGGCAACCTGGTACTGGACGCCGAGCTACCAGTCTACGGCAGGAGTCCCGCTGCTGGACATGGACGAAAAGCCGCTCGGCCAAACGCCGCGCGGCCTGTGGCTGCCGCCCGAGTCGTTCTGCCGGGCCGCCGTGGAAGGGGCGGTGCGGATGAACGGCCAGGTCTACACGTTCGCCGGCATCGGCCCGCGCCCTCTCACCGACTGCAAGCCGTACTGGCCGGCGATGACGCAGGCGCCCTATGTCCGCTTCGAGAAGTCGGACTCCCCCTACGGCGAGGGAGTGGACGACTACCACCTGGTCCCGTACCGGACAATCGCCGTGGACGAGGCGCAGATTCCCATCGGCACCGTGCTGTACATCCCGCGCGCACGGGGCTGTCTGCTGACCCTGCCGGACGGGACGCGCGTTCGCCACGACGGGTACTTCTTTGCCGGGGACGACGGCTACGGCGTCCATGAGAACCACATTGACGTCTTCCTCGGCATTTCCTCCGACTGCCCCTTCCCCTGGGTCGTCAGCCGCCCCTGGGGAACGTTCCCGGCGTATGTCGTGACCGACCCTGCCATCATCCGCGCGCTGCGCCGTCGGCACCTGCCGCCGGGGTAGGGCCTCTCCCGCCTCAGTGCCCCGGAATCAGATTGGGGGCGGGGACGGCTCTGAGGTTCGCCAGCACCAAGCCTTTTTTCTGAACGACAGGCAGGGACGGCAGGGCGGGCAGCGCTTCTTCGGGCCGGCGCGTCGTGCCGTGCAGGTTCTTGCCGCCGGCGGCGAAGGCCGCCCCGTGGCAGGGGCAAACGAACTGGCGGCTGTCCTTGTTCCAGCCGACCTCGCAGCCCCGGTGCGTACACTTGGCGGAAACGACGGAAAGCGTGTCGGCGGTGAGCCGCGTGACATACAGCACGGCCCCATTCGCCAGAGCCGTCCGTCGGGGCTGCCCGAGGACGAACTGCCCGGCCTTGCCGATGACAGTCCACCCAGTCGTGTCCGGCAGGGCCGCGCCCTTGCCCGTGTCGGCGCTGGCCGCCTCACGCCCCATCGGCAGCAGCAGGAACAGGCCCGCCCCGGCCGCCTTTTTGACCGCCGTCGTCAGCACCTGGCGGCGCGTCAACACGCTGTCCTCGATTTCGGCTTCCGCCTCGTGAGCACTGGTCGTCTTTTTGTTCATTCCGGCTCCTTTGCGGCGGGCAGCCGTGCGCCTGCCCGCCTGATGGTGTCCCCATTATATCACGGGCATTATGAAAACGACATGAAAACAGGTGGCTGATGGCAGGAGAATACGGGGCGAAAGCCGAAGAGACTGCCGAACACTGAGCCATGTTAAAGGAAACCGCCATGCGAACTGTCGCTGTCTTGTCTCTTCTTCTGGGCGCTGCCGTTTCCGCGCCCGTCCGCGCGCAGGCGCCGGACGTCGCGACCTTCGGGCCGGGGCTGACCCAGACAACCCCCTCCCCGGCCCGGCCCCTGCCGATTCCGCTCCCACCCGGCGCCGCCGTGCAGATGGAGATGGACGGGCAGGACGCGGACCTGCTCGGCATGGTCAAAAGCCTGCTGGCGGGCACGGCCACGCCCAAAACGGGCGCAGGGGCGGGCGCGGCTGCCGGTCCTGACGCGGCGGGCGCCAACCCGTTCCTGAGCTTCCTCGGCGACGGCCAGCTCACCGCGCTGCTCAAGGACATCCACCACCTGCACGTCCTTTCGTTCAAGCCTGCCGACTCGGCGGCCCCGACCGACTTCCTGGCCTTCTACGAGAAGCCGTTCGAGGCGGCAGGGGGTCATCGCCTGCTCTACCTCAGCGGGGGTACGCCGGTCGTGACCGTCGGCTTCGACCAGCCGCGCGGCTTCGCCGCCGTCTTCCAGTCTTCGGGGACCGTGTTCGTGATGCGGGCAGACGGCTACCCCGACATGACCGTCGTCGGGAGCCTGCTACAGACCTTCGGAAGCGCGATGCCGATGCCGAACATACCTGGCGTGGCGTCCGCCCCGGTTCCCGCCGCGCCGCCCGCCCACAAGGCCGTGCCGAAGAAGGCTGCACACAAGAAGTCCCCCTGACCCCCGAATCTGGGGGAACAGGTGGGGAACAGAAAAGGCAGAGGAGTGAGCAAGATCGTGAAACAGTCCGTCGCTTTCTTTCTGCTGGCGACTGTCCTCGTCGTCCTCGCCTGGCGGCTGTGGCCGGACGATGGGCAAGCGCGCCGGCAGCAGCGCGACCGCGCTTTAGTCCTGGCGGCGCAAGGGGACGACCTCGCCGCCGCTACCCGCCTGCTAGGCGAGGGCGCGGACCCGAACGCGCAGACGCCGCCCACCAGCATCGGCCAGAAGGTCCGGTACTACCGGTTCATGGTGTCCAACGGAGTAAAAGTACCGCCCTGGGGACACATGGGCGATCGGAACCAGCACTACTCCGTGCTGGAAGTCGCCTCCATGCGCGGCAACGCGGACATGGCGGGTCTGCTACTGGCGAAGGGGGCGGACGTCTCGTACAAAGATCGGGCAAAGGGCACGGCGCTCGGCTGGGCGCTGTCACTGAAAGGCCTCTCACTCTTCGGTCGGCAGGATAGCCGCGACTATCCTCGTGTCGTTGCACTGCTCAGAGCGGCGAAGGCAAGGAGAAAGGCCCCCAGCCCTTAATGATGGGGGAACCAGAAAGGGTTTGTCTTCTCCTACTCCCCCAGCAATGGGCGCCAGAGGGAACCTCACCCCGCCCCGATCTTGCCGAGCCACAGGCCGATGGCAAAGACGATGCCGCCGCCGACGATGACCTGCACGACCGTCTGCGCCAGCGGGCTTTTCATGAAGCGGTAGCGGATGTAGGCGATGGCGAGCAGCTCGACAACGACGACGCCGTAGGCGAGGTGCAGGGCCACGGCCAGGTTCAGGATCAGGAACGGCAGCGTGTGCAGCATCCCGCCGACCATCGTCGCCAGGCCCGTGATCGCGCCGCGCACGATCGGCTTGCCCCGCCCGGTCACCTCGCCGTCGTCCGAAAGCGCTTCGGCCAGGCCCATGCTGATCCCTGCGCCGACCGAGGCGGCCAGACCGACGAAGAAGGCGGATCGGGAATGCCCGGTCAGGCCCGCCGCCGCGAAGATCGGGGCCAGGGTAGAGACCGACCCGTCCATCAGGCCGAGCAGAGCGGGCTGGACTTTCTGGAGGATGAACTGCGATTCGGCGTTCGGCGCTTCGACTTTGGGCGGCTTTTCGGCATCTTGAAGATCAGACTGGTCAACGGCCATGCGGGGATTCCAATCGTGCGTAAAATATCCGTCTTGTTTTTCCCCGGCGGGGCGCGGCGCAAACGCCGCCCCCTCGGCCTGTGTCTGCTCCTGCTCGTGGGGGCCAGCGCGGGGGCACAGGCGCCGGGGCGGCTCGTCATCCCCCGCGCCGCCCGTGTGGACATCGGCCACACGGGCATCCACACACACGCCAACTTCATCTTTTTCGACACCGGGGCGCACAATCTGGCGGCCATGCGGACCGACCCCATCCACTTCCCCCGCCTGACCCTGCGGGCGCATTCGCGCCTGCCGACCGACCACGCCGCCCTGCCGCCTGACCTGGCGATGCCGGACGACCCGCCCCTGCCGAACCCCTTCGGCCCGATGGACGGCGGGGGCGGCAAGCCCGGCTGGGATGTCTCCCCAGTGCATGAAGGGGACCACAACGGGGCCAAAGTCACTGTCCCCACCCGCTTCGCCAATTGGGTCGCGCTCCAGCCGCCCGCGCGTCGCAAAAGTTATTTTGACCCGCGCCGGTACTGGCTGGAGGTGCGCTGGGGCGGGTAGCCCCTCCCGGCTCACTTTTGCCGCCGCCGCCGGGCTTGCCGCCGCCGCCGCCTGGGTATAACCCCCTCACGAACCAACCACTGACGACGGGAGACAGTTTTATGGAACGACGACCATTAGGAAAGACGGGGCTGGAAGTCAGCGCGCTGGGCTTCGGCGGGGCCGAGATCGGCTACCAGAACGCTTCGCTGGACACGGTGGAGCGGCTGCTGGGGAGCGCGCTGGATGCGGGGCTGAACGTCATAGACACGGCGGAATGCTACGCGGGCAGCGAGGAGCTGATCGGCAAGGCAGTCGGACACCGGCGGGACGCCTTCCACCTGTTTACCAAGTGCGGCCACTCTTCGGGGCTGGCCGGTGAGGACTGGGACCCGAAGATGCTGCGCGCGAGCATTGACCGCAGCTTGGAGAGGCTGGGAACGGACCGGGTGGATTTGGTGCAGCTCCACTCGTGCGACGAGGCGAAGCTGCGGCAGGGGGACGTGATCACCGTCTTGAAGGAGGCGCGGGACGCGGGCAAGACGCGGCTGATCGGCTACAGCGGGGACCGCGAGGCGGCGCGCTACGCCGTCGAGTGCGGCGCGTTCGACACACTGCAAACGTCCCTCAGCATCGCCGACCAGCAGCCGATCATGCTGACGCTGCCCCTGGCATTGGAAAGGGGCATGGGCGTCATCGCCAAGCGCCCCATCGCGAACGCCGCCTGGACCAAGGAAGAGATGCCGGAGAGCGAGTACGCCTACCCCTACTTCCAGCGGCTTCAGGCGCTGGCCTACGACTTCCTGAGCGGCCCGGACGCCGTCTCGGTCGCCCTGCGCTTCACCCTGGCCCAGCCGGGCGTGGCGACGGCCATCGTCGGAACGCAGAACCCGGACCGCTGGGTCTCCAATGCCCGCCTGCTGGACGCCGGCCCGCTGCCGCCCGCCCAGGTCGAGGCCATCCGCGTTCGCTGGAACGAAGTCGCCACGGCAGATTGGGCGGGGCAGGGGTAGGGATACGAGGCTCAGTACCCGGTCAGTTTCCTCCTGGCGTAAGACCTCTCCCCTGTGAGCGGAGAGGTCTTACGCCAGGAGAAGGCCTGCCTACCGCCGCGCCACCTCGTCCGCCAGTATCCCCTTCAGCCGGGCCAGCGCCCGCGCTTGGAGGCGCGAGACGTGCATCTGGGACAGGCCCAATTCCTCGGCGACCTGCGTCTGCGACTGGTCCTCCCAGAAGCGGAGGCGCAGGATCTCGCGGTCGCGCGTGTTCAGACACGACAGCGCGCGGGCCAGATCCGTGTATGCCTCCCAGTCGTGCATGTCCGAGTCCCAAGAGCCTACCCGGTCCATCAGCGTCAGCCCATCCTCGCCGGCCTCCCCCTCCAGCGGCCGGTCCAGCGAATCCGCCCGCGTCTTGCGGCCTGTCTCCATCGCCTCCAGCACGTCCTCCTCGGTCAGTTCCAGTTCCTCGGCGATCTCGGCAATCGTCGGCTTCCGGCCCAGCCGCGCGGAAAGGCTCACGTCCACCTTCCGCGCCTGTAGCAAGCGTTCCTGGAGTGAGCGCGGCACCTTCACTGACCAGGTGCGGTCCCGGAAGTGGTGCTTGATCTCGCCCATGATGGACGGCGCGGCATAGACGGGGAACGGCAGGGCGCGGGCGGGGTCGTAGCGGTCCACCGCCCGGATCAGGCCGATAGAGCCGACCTGGACCAGATCGTCAAGCGGCTCGGAACGGGACAGGAAGCGCGCGGCCAGCGACCGCACCAGCCCCTGATAGTGGGCGATGATGGCTTCCCGGCTGCGCCCGCACCGCGTCCGGGCGTAGTACCGGAGCAGGACGTGGACGCCTGTTTCGGTCGTGACCAGGCCCGGCCGCTTGGCCCTGCGCGGAACAGGGAGAGGCATCGGAGGCAGATTGGGAGCAGGAGCCTCCATGATTAAAGTGTCGCGTGTCTCCATCAAGTTTCTCATAAAGTTGTTCCTATAACGGCGCAAAACTTCTGAAAAGAGCGATTATTGGGACAGGTTGGTTCCCATCTCCGAGCAACAGACGACGAGGAGGGCCGGCATGTTCCCGAAAATGCACCGACTAAACGCTTTCTTTCGACATGATGCCTTGCAAGGCAGAAATTGACGCGAGTCGCCCCCGAAATCTGTATGAATACATCGGTTTGGCCCAATTCTTGCAGGAAAGTATTTTTTGTGATGCCCTGTAGTACCCACGGTAGTACCCACGCTATATGGAATTTCCTGGACTCCTGAAACTTCTTCAGAAAATTTTTGTCTTTGAAGTGTCTCATACGCATGATTCCGTATGAAATGGGTACACTGAAGGTGCTTCGCTGCCGATAAGAGGGAAGCGGCCCGACGGTTTTTATGAGCGGCCCGGAAACCCATGGCATTTTTGAGCGCGGATAATCTCACAAACGGCGCGAAGCAGAGGCCGCTGCGACTCGGCTTTGCCCTGGGTTGGCTTTGCCTCTCGGCGGCGTGCGCCCAGGCCGACGGCCCGGTGACGCCCGGTTTTACCCTGCCGACCGCCCCTGCTATCCCTGCTGCCTTCAACGGTCTTCAGCCCCACCAGCCCGGACAGGGGACGGATCTGATGTCCCGTCTGGGCGCGGACGCCGCCAACCCGCTCCTCCTCCCGCTAAACATCCAGTTCGGGCACGGCAGCGGCGTCTCCTTCCTTTACAGCCTCGCTGCCGCCGCGCCGCCTGCGGACGGCAAGAAAGCGCCTCCGTCGCCCCGCGCCGCCACTTACGGCTTTTCCAATGCACTGGCATTCGGCCATGATTCCCTCCACCTGAACGGCCTGATGTACCTGTCGAACGGGCCGGGCGCAGACGGCAAAAGCAAGGCATCCCAGGTCATCTCGCAGGCGCTGGCATTCGAGAACAAGGGCTGGAAGCTGGATGCCCACTACCAATCCGTCGGCAAAGACTTCGGCGCGGCGGACATGCTCAAAGGCGCGGCCCCTACCCTGGGCTTGGCCTCCGACCTGACGGCGGCGACGGCGGGGCAATTGGCCGGCCTGCGCGGGCAGAACGACCTGGGCTTTGGACTGTCCCACACGGACGCGCACGGCAGTTTCGGCGTCGGGTTCAAGGAGAACGACAACGCCGTCAGCCACCTTAAGACAACCGAGCAGTCACTTTCACTGGGACACACCTTCGGACACGGCCTCCAGTTTGAGGCCGGCCGAAACACCCTCAGCGCCAAGCCGACCCAGGGCGACGGCAAGACGCTGACGACCACCACGAACCACCTGAAGCTGGGCCTGGACGGCGGCAGGGGGCTGTCGTTCTCCGCCGAGGCGAACCTCATCGGTGACACGACGGGCCGGGCCGAGCAGCACATGGCCTACAGCTTCGCCAACCAGTTCGGGGCAACCCACTTTGCGACCCATTTCCAGTCCAACAGCCTCCAAAAGGGCGGCGGCAAGGACGACGGAAAAACGTCCGATCAAACCCTCGGCGTGGACATTGACCGCCAAAGCAAGGGCCTGGGCCTGAAAGCCTCGTTCCTTCAGTTCGCCGCGACCGGCAAGGACGGCGGGAGCCAGACCAAGACGACCGAGCATCTGGAACTGGCGCTCAAGGACACGCAGGTCGCGGTGGGCCTGCAAAGCAACGGAAGCGCCAAAAAGGGCGGCGTCAGCGACGGGGACAAGACTTTCAACCTGGACTTGGTCCGCCAAACGCGGGGTCTGTCGCTGAAGGCCTCGCTGCTTCAGTTCACCTCGACGGCCAAGGACGGGCAGAACAGGATGAATGAGGACCTGGAAATGAGCTGGCAGGCCCGTCAAGGCGTCACGCTGGCGGGCCACTGGAACAGCGCCAACACCCGGAGCGCCCAGGTCGAAGCGGGCAAAGACGGGGCAAATCGCGAGGAGAAGCGGGACCTGACAGCAACGCTGGACAGCCTGCGCCTGCGCGGCCTGCGGAACTCCAAAGCGGTCCTCAGTCTCGCCCAAGCCGTCTCCCAGGGGAAAATGCAGAGTGACACCCGCGCCCTGTCCTTCGACTCGGACATGCCGGACACCCATGTCCATCTGGAATACACCGGCAATGATCTGGGCTGGGACAAGGCGCGCAATTCGCTCGTCAGCCGCGCCGTCCGCGTCGCCAGCATCGCGCCGGGCGACTGGCTGCACTACAGCGCCTACTACAAGACGCGGTCACAGACACTGGGCGGGCATCTGCCGGACATCCGCGACTACTCGGTCGGGATGCGGCTCAAACACATCACGCTGGCCTACCACTACCTCAACGGGCAGGAGCAGCCGGACGGGTCCGTCAAAGACACCGTGCAGTCGCACTACGAGGCAGACGGCCCACTGACCCGCAGGCTGACCTGGAACCTCCAGTATGAGCACACCGATGACCGCGTGGGCAAATCGGGCCTTGAATCCTGGCTGGCCGGCTTCAAAGGCGATCTGGCCCCGCACGAGAGCATCGCGCTGATGCTGGGCCGCCCCGAGCTGCGCGTTGACGGGACGACGGTCCCCGGTCAGACCTTTAAGATGACCTTTATCTGCAAATTGGACGACGACAACTCGGTCGCTTTCAACGGCGAGGTGACCAACTGGTCGCGCAAGACCAAGGAGACGCCCAGCACCGTGGTCGGCAACTTCCGGCTGGACGTCAACAAAGGGTTTTAGAAAGGGTTTTAGAAAGGGTTTTGGATCGGAGTCCATTGCCTCCTGGTTCGTGAGGGATTCTACCGCGTCAGCGTCACCTTGGACAGCCCGCGCGGGCTGTCCGGGTCCAGGCCTTTCTTGAGCGACAGCCAGTAGGTGAAAAGCTGGCCGGCAATGATGTAAACCAGCGGGCTGACCCACTCAGCCACGGCAGGGATGCGGACGGCGGTCTCGCTGCCGGCGAGGAAGGCGGCGTCGTGCGCGAAGCAGATCAGGGCCGGGTGCTGGGCGCGCAGCGTCTCAGTGAGCTTCGCCATCGGCGCGAAGGCTTTGCCGTCGGGGGCGAACAGCAGGCAGGGGAAGCCGGACACGACCTGGGTGATCGGGCCGTGCTGGAAATCGGCGGCGGAATAGGCTTGGGCCGAGAGCGCGCAGGTCTCGGTCAGCTTCAGGGCCAGCTCGGCTGCCGTCGCGTGGTTATAGCCCCGGCCCAGGATGACGCACTGGTCCATGTCGGCGTACTTGTCCACCAGATGGCGGATCGCCTCATCCAGTCCCAGCGCCTTTTCCATCGAGTCGGTGGCCCGCCGCAGGTGTTCCAGCCGCTCCGGGTGTGTGTCATCCAGGGCCGTCGAGAGCAGGGCCAGCAGAGCCAGCGAACCAGTGTAGGTCTTGGTGGCCGCGACTCCGAACTCTTCGCCCGCGCCGATTAAAAGCGGGAACGCGGCGGCCTGCGCCAGCGCGGAGTCCGGGTCATTGGTGATGGCTGCCGTCAGCGCGCCCGTTTCGCGCGCCCGCTTGACGACTTCGAGGACATCCGGCGCGGCCCCGGATTGGGAGATGCCCAGGACCAGAGCGTTCTCGCCCAGGCGCGGCACGGCCTCGTAGAGCGTGAAGACGGACGGCGCGGCCAGCGCGACGGGGAGGCCGTGCTGGATTTCGAGCACATATTTGCCGTACATGGCGGCGTTGTCCGATGTGCCGCGCGCGGCGACATAGGCGTAGGCGATTTTCCTGCGCTTGATCTCGGCGGCCAGGGCCTCGACATGGTGGAACTCTTCGCTGATGATCCGGCGCACAACTTCGGGCTGCTGCCGAATTTCGTCAAGCATGTGTGACATTGCGTTTACCTCGCTGAATAGGGGAGCCGGGAACAGGCCCGGCCTTTAGGCTCGGCGGGACTTCCACCCCGCCTCATAATCCTCCGGCCCGTCATACTCCAAGTCAATCTCCCCGCCGTCGCCCACCGTCGCCAGAAACGACACCAGGCCGAAGCGCGTGGGCAGATCGCGGGCGCCGAAGCGGGCGCCTGGAAGCAGCCATGTACGCGGGATGTGCGGCCCCAACACCAGCCGGTCGCCGTCGTCGCGCACGAACAGGTCGCGGAGGAGAAGAATCCATTCGGCCGCCGTCCACCCGTGCGGCATGTTGCCGGCCTGGGCGGCTTGCGGGTCCAGCCAGCCCCGCCGGGCCTCGCCGTTGCGAAGGGGCAGGCATTCCGAGCCGCCGGGCAGACCTTCGCCGAAGGCGGACACGTCCCACCTCGCCGTGCCGCCCTCACCCAGCAGCCCGTCCAGGCCCGTCCAGGCCAGGTCGTCCAGGTCGAGCCGGAAGGCGTTGTGGACCTGGGCGACCTCGAAGTAGGTCCACAGCCGCTCCGGGGCGCGCGTCCCGTCGGGGCCGAGCCGGTGAGCGCGGAACCACGCCTCAAACTGCGCGCGCAGGGTGTCGGTGCGGCCCGCCAGAACACCCGTCGGGTGAGGGGTGACAACCGGATCGCGCTCGTTGCCGTAGGCCGGCAGGAGGTGTTTCGCCAGAGCATCTTCCAGCCGGTCGGCGCGGTCGGCCCAGGCACGGGCCGGCGCGGGCTTGCCCAGCTCGCCCGCCGCCTGGGCGGCCAGCCGGAAGCCTGCCACAGCCCAGCAGTTGACGTAGAAATCAGGCGAATGCCAGTCCATGCGGCCCCGAAGCAGGCCGTCCTGGGAAGCCGGGAAGAGCAGATTGACGCCGGGCATGTCGCCATACGCGGGCAGCCGATTCTCGCCGACACGGCGAACCGGCGCGTCTGCCTCGGTCATCCGCTCCAGCCACTCCGCCCGGCGCTGAATATGGGGGAAGTGCGGCGCGAGCCAGGCAAAGTCCTGGGTGATCTGCGCGTGGCTGACCAGCGCCCAGATACCCTCGCCGGGCGCGTCCGCCTCGGCCCCGAAGCCGCCGCTGAAGAGCAGGGGCGCGAGATAATCACAGCCCGTCCGGCCCAGGTCAGCCCGCCCCATCACGTCCAGGGCGCGCAGGATCAGGACGCCGTCACGCATCCAGAAGGCCGGATAGTTGGCGACCCCGCTCCGGGGCAGGCCGTTCTCCATCGCCGCCTGGAGGTGGTAGGCCGACCGATCCCAGACGCGGGCCAGGCGCGCGTCGGGGCAGATCAGGCGGCCGGGCCGCCGCCCGATCCAGTCAAGACAGCTTTGAGTGATCCCCTTCTCGACCGTGAGCATGTTGTACGGCTGTTGGAGAGGGATCAGGCCCGCGCCCGCCCGGCCCGCAAAGCCATGCTCGGCCTTGAAACTCAGCGGCAGCGTCTGGCCGGGGCCGAGCGTGAACGGGTAGCGCAACAGGGCCAGGGGCGAATCGAACTCGGCGGCGGGATCGAACTCGGCGTCGGCGGGGATGATAACGACTTCCTGGGGGGTATTCTCGACGACGATTCGCGGGCCGCCGCCGACTTGCAAGGCCAGGGCGCCCGCGTCCCAGTCCAGCGACTCGATCCGGGCGCCGGCCGGGCCGATGTCGCGGACGACGAGGGTGCAGACGCCTTCAACGCGCCCTACGCCTTCAGAAGCGGACAGGGCGGCCTCGCAAAAGTCCACGCCCTCCGACCCGATCCCGCCCAAGTGGCACAGCCTGCTGGTGACCTCCACCTCTCTGCCCGCCGCCCAGCGGGCGTCCAGGACAGGCGGCCCATCGCGCTCGTCGGTGAAGCCCCACGTTACGGCTTCGTCCTCCAGCGTGTCGGGAGTCCACATTCGACCGTCCGGCGTCTCGATCCAGAGCGAGACGCCGCATGTCCACAGTCCGGGCGAAAAGGTGTTGCCCGGCTCGACGACCGTTTTGTCGCTGCCGTCGGAGTCTGGGTGGCCCAGGAAAACGTGCATCCGGCCCTTGTTGGGCGTGGCGCGGATCGTGCGGGCGAGTGATGTCAGGTCAGGCATCAATGTGGTATGGATTCGCGGGTCATGTGCTCGAAACGGCGGCGGGGCGTGGCAGATGCGCCCGCAAATTATCCAGCAGGGTGGGGGGCGCGGGCTTGCCGTCGAAGACGATCCCCAGGGGGACGTGGGGCTTCGCGATGCCGTGAAAGTCTGAGCCGCCCGTGACCAGCAGGCCCAGCCGCGCGGCCAGGGCCAAAAAGCGGTCCGTGTCGGCGCGGCTGTGCTGCGAGTAGTACGCTTCCAGCCCGTCCAGCGCATCCTCGCGGGCGAGGCTCTCGACGCGCTCCGCCAGGGCGGCGTCACCCAGTGGGACCAGGCCGGGGTGGGCCATGACGGCCACGCCGCTCGCGCCGTGAATCAGCGCGATGGCGTCATGCGGGGTCAGGACCTCTTTGGGCAGGTACAGCGGCTTGCCTGTGGACAGATACTTATCGAACGCTTCGGCGACGGAGGCCACGATGCCCTTCTTGATCAGCGCCCGCGCGAAGTGGGGCCGGGCAATCACTTGAGCGTCCTCGCCGGCTTCCGCCTGGACATCATCCATCGTGACCGGCAGGCCCAGGGCGGTCATCTTCTGCGCCATCTGCTCGTTGCGCGCCGCCCGGCTCCGGCGCAGGGCGGCCAGCGTATCGCCCAGCGCGGCGTCTTCGGGATCGAAGCCATAGCCGAGGAGGTGGAAGCGCCCCGCGTCGTCCTCGACGGACAACTCGACGCCGGGAACCAGGTCCAGGCCGACGCGATGCGCTGCGGCCTGCGCCTCGGCCAGCCCGGCCAGTGTGTCATGGTCGGTGACGGCCAGCGCGGCCAGCCCCAGTGTGTGCGCCTGGCCCACAAGCTCCGTCGGCGTCAGGCTGCCGTCCGAAGCGGTTGTGTGCGCGTGGAGGTCAATACCGGCTTCCATCCGTGGCGATGTGTTCATGCCGGTATTATAGCCGCTGGCGTGTGTGAAGTCAAGAATGGCCGATGCTTGGGTACGCCTCCTACGCCAGCCGCCCCACCACTTCCTCCCAGCGCGCCGTGTCGAAGCGGAGCTGCCAGGCGAACGGCTTGCCTTTGCGGTCGTAATAGACGGCCATGGCGGACTTGGCGAGATGGCGCGGCTCGGTCGCCAGCAGCTCACCGGCGAGGATGGCATTGCCCACATAGGCGACCGCGTGCTTGCCGCTCATACGCCAGGCTCGTCCCCCCGCCCCCGTGAAGTAGGTCGCAGGCGTTTCAGCGACGACGCGGACCGGCGCAGGCGATGGAGAAACGGCACGGACAGAGATCGTCTTAGAAGTTTTCGAAGCGCTCTTTGTTGCCGGCGCGGGTTTACGCGGAGCGACGGCTAGGGCGGGCGCGGCTTCCGAGGGAGACGCCTTGACAGGCGTGGGGAAGAGATCAAGGGTAGGCAGATCGGCGGGCAGCGTTTTGTTGGATGGCGTTTTGACGGATGGCGTTTTGACGGATGGCGTTTTGACGGATGGCGTTTTGACGGATGGCGTCTTTCTCATGGTCGGTGTCCTCGGAAGCAGGCCGGTCGTTTCATGTTCGGCTTTGTGTTCGTTTTCGCACTTTTCTTCGGCGTCCGCAGCAGCGCGGGCAGATCGGCGGCGGGGTAGGTCAGCCAGATCTGGACCCCCGTCCAGTCTGGCCCCCCCGGAGCCGCCTGGGGCGCCCCGGAGTGGAGGGTGACGACCGGGCCGCCGGGCAGGGCCGCCAGCCGCGCCTGGAGATGCCGGCGCAGGTCCGGGCGCGCGTCCGGCCCGACGACATGGAAGCGCGCGGTGACGACCCGTGCGGGCGACATCGCAAGGGCAGTCCGCTTCTGGGCCGCCAGCTCTGCCCGCCAGGCGCGCTCAAAGCGCTGGCCTTCGTCCCCCCGTCCCACCGTCAGGGGGATGTCAAAACGCAGCTCACAGAGGGGAAGCGTGTCCGAAATGTTGTCAATGTTGTCCTGGGTGTCCCGCATGGGCTATTATAGCAAACAAATGTTTGCCATGTCAAGCGGCGATTTTCGCGCAGGCAAGGGCGTCCTGGAACCGCTCCCCGCCCTGACCAGGGCACTGGAAGCGCCGGTTCCTCGCTCTCCTAAACTTTATGCACCCCCCCGCCTGTGCGGGCAGAAGGAAAAGCGCCTCCCCGGCGAGAACTAGGAGGGAACTACTTTTGACGCAGGCGCGGCTCGACCCCCATTTCCTGGTCGGCGCGGCATCCGTGAATAACCCTATGACATCACCTCACTATGACGCAATCATTATCGGGGCCGGCGCGGGCGGCGGCGTGGCCGCCGGGCTGCTGGCTGAGGCGGGCAAGCGAGTCCTGCTCCTGGAGCGAGGCAAGCGGCTGACGTTCGCGGACGTGGGGCGCGATCACTTGCGGAACCAGCGCCTGCCGCAGTACGGGTTCAACGTCGGGCCGGACCCTGACGGCAACCCGCGCGTCGCCGTCACGCCCGAAGGCAAAGCGGTGGTCGTCAACCCCCTCGACGGCGGCTACCAGGCCAACGCCGCCTGCGTCGGCAGCGGGACGCGGGTTTACGGTTCGCAGGCGTGGCGCTTCCTGCCGGACGACTTCCGCATGGCTTCCAAGTACGGCATCCCCGCCGGCAGCAGTCTGGCCGACTGGCCGATCCGCTACGAAGACCTCGCGCCGGACTACGAGCGGGCCGAGTGGGAGATGGGCGTGTCGGGCGACGAGGAAACGGCGGCGGAGGGCCGTCCGCGCCATCGCCCATACCCCATGCCGCCGCTGCCGATGAACATACAGGGGCGGGCATTGCGGTCGGGCGCAGAGGCGCTGGGCTGGCACACGGAGCGCGTGCCCCTCCTCATCAACAGCGTCCCCTACAACGACCGCGACGCCTGCGCGCACTGCCAGCACTGCGTCGGCTTCGCCTGCCCCACCGACGCCAAAAACGGTACGCAGAACACGATGGTTCCCCGCGCCCTGGCGACCGGCAACTGCACTTTAGAAACCGAGGCGATGGCCGAGCGCATAGACACGGACGCGGCGGGCCGCGTCGGCGGCGTCACCTACTGGACCAAAGAAGGAACGCGCATCACGGCTGGGAGCGAGGTCGTCGTGGTCTCCGGGGGCGCGGTCGAGACGGCCCGGCTGCTGCTCAACTCCAAGTCGCCTGCCCACCCGCACGGCCTGGGCAACGCGCACGACCAGGTGGGGCGTAATTTGCAGGGGCATTACTACGCCGGGGCGGTCGGCTGGATGCCCGAATCGATCTGGGACGGCATCGGGCCGGGCGCGACGACGGCCACAGTGGACTTCAACCACGACAACGAGGGGATTGTCGGCGGCGGGATGCTGGCGGACGACTTCATCACCCTGCCGATCATCTTCCAGAAGTGGCGCGTCCCCGCCCATGTCCCGCGCTGGGGGCTGGCGCACAAGGAATGGATGCGCCGTCACTACACGCGGATGCTGCTGATCCAGGGGCCGGTCCACGAGATTCCCAGCCCCGACGCCCGCGTGTCCGTGGACCCGGATGTCAAGGACAAGTGGGGCATTCCCGTCGCCCGGATGTCCGGCACGACCCACCCCGAAACAGTGCGGACGTATGACTTCATGCGGGCGCGCGCCGAGGAGTGGGTGAGCGCCTGCGGGGCCGAAGGCGCCCACAGTAGCCCGTCGGGCCTGGTCCTGAGCGGCGGCCAGCACCAGGCCGGGACCTGCCGCATGGGGCTGGACCCGCAGAAGTCCGTCACCGACAGTTGGGGCCGCGTCCACGGCCACGACAACCTGTACGTCGCCGACGGCTCGCTGCACGTCACCAACGGCGGCTTCAACCCCGTGCTGACGATTCTGGCCCTCGCCTTCCGCGTCGGCGGCCATCTGGTGAAGGCGTGGTAGTCTGGCGCTCCCACGCCTTGCCGCCGCACGCCACGGCGCGGCGGGCGATCTCGCCTTTCAGCTCCTCATAGCCGACGATCCCTTGGCTGAAGCGGAACCGTTCGCCGCGTCCCTGCACAACGCCGCTGTTGTGTTCGCCCGTCAGGTGGTAATCCTCCACCTGCCCCCACGCCAGCCGGCGCCGCCCCCACGGCGTCACCTGCGTCAGCCCGTCTTCGTCGGTTTCCACACGGCAGACGCGGTAGGCGGACCACCCGCCGAGGGACGCCAGCCCGAACGCCGCTGCCGCGCAGAGCGGCCCTGCGGCGGGCATCCCCGGCAGCACCCCCTGCCACGCCGCCCAGGCCTCAAAGCCCAACGCCGGGCACAGGCCGAAGGGCAGACCCAGCACCGCCCGGTTCGCGCGCGTCCGGTAGTGGTAGACACGCGCGCCGATGCCGACTCGCCCGCCGCTCCAGCGCGCCGCCTCCCCGCCCAGCGCCTCCAGGCTCACGCGGGGCCGCCATTCCTTGTCGGCGGCCTCTTGGGCATAGCGCCGGATGATCGCCATGAGCAGCGTCGCGCCGCTCAGAACCGGGAGGAAGTCAAAATCGCCCTGACGAGTCTCCACGACGTAGCGGATGGTCAGCGCGCCCGGCCCAGGCACGGCCCCATAGCCGGTCACTTCCGCCCAGGCCGCCCCCACCCGCCGCGCACCGTCTTCAAAGACGATGCCGTTTGTGTCCACTGTGATCTGCTCCGATCTGCGGTGTCCTGCCTCTCGATAGCGCCCGATTATCAGCAAAAGCAATGCCCCTTTGGAGAGCATGAACACGACAAAGACTCCCAGCATTGCCAGAGTCACGCCCCAACCAGGCGCCCCAAATTGGCTGACCGTCCGTAAGACAGGTCTGGCGAGAGTGCAGGCGAGGAAGGCCACCAGCATGACGCTCAGGATAAGAGCCATCCATCGGTTGCTCCAAGTGCCATACCCAAGAACCTGGGGCCAGGAGTCGCAGGGGCGACTGCCGAGGAGACCCCACTGACGCACGGCGGCATTCGTCGCCTGCCGTTCCGCCTGATCCCGGAACGGCTCGACGTGTGTCCAGTCGTTGCTGAACCGGACGCTGCCCGCCGTTGTCTTGATGAGCGCCGAGAACAGACTGCGCTGCCCCTGCGGCTGTGAGGGGAGCCGGTCGTAGAAGTCTCGAACCTCCTCCCAGCGCGCCGACTTCCAGCCGCCGAAGCGACGCCAGCGCAGGCCGCCCGCATCGGCCACGATCCGAGCGCGCATCTGCCAGACCGCCAGCACCGCCGCCGTCACCAGCAGGGCGACGGCGAAGGTCTGCACGATGGCGACATCCGCCGCCGAGGGCGGCCCGGTCTTGGTCGTGTTGTGCGCCCCGAACCACATCATCACGCCGACAGGCGCGCAGAGGGCCACAAAGACCCAGTTGAGGGCAGGAGGGCGGCAGGAGACGGTCAAGGCGGGGTCGGAATCAAATGTGTCGTTTGACATAGCATTTCTGACCCGCCTCGGCGTAAAAAGTTGCACACCTTCGGCGGTACAATAAGCTATCTGGAACGATTTGGGAAAGGCGGCGAAAGCAATGGCGGATTATTATGAGGAGAACGACCTGAACCGGTTCGGCGAGGTGGGGCGGGAGCGGCCTGATCTGTTCGCCAAGTTCATGGACTGGTATGGGGCGACACTGGCGGAGGGGGAATTGTCACGGCGGGAAAAGGCGCTGATCGGGCTGGCGGTGGCTCACGCCTTGCAGTGCCCCTACTGCATTGACTCGTTCGCGCAGCAGTGTTTGGAGGCGGGGGCGAATACGGGCCAGATGACCGAGGCCCTGCACGTCGCTGCCAGTGTCCGGGGCGGGGCGGCGTTGGTCCACGGCGTCCAGATGATCAACTCACTGGACAAGGTGAGCATGTGAGATGTGGGGCGCGGAGAGCCGCGCCCCTGGCGTCACCACGGGACGACCCCGTCCTCATCGAAGTAGCCGCCCGTCGGCCCATCCGCAGGCAGTGTCGCCAGGCGAACGGCGGCGGTCGCGCCCTGCTCGACGGTGCGGGTGCCGCGATGCTGGTTCAGGTCCGTCGCGGTGAAGCCGGGGTCGGCGGCATTCACCTTAACAGGCGTGTCTTTCAGCTCGGCAGCGAAGATCACGGTGATCATGTTCAGCGCAGCTTTGGACGAGTTGTAAGCCAGCGGCTTGACGCCCGCAAAGCCCCAATTTGGGTCGCTGTTCTGGGTGAGCGACCCCAGGCCGCTGGACATGTTGACGATACGGCCCGCCTCGGACTTCTTCAGCAGCGGCAGGAGGGCCTTGGTGACGGCGAAGACGCCGAAGACGTTGGTCTCATAGGTGCGGCGGAGGTCTTCCACGTCAAGAGCGTTCGCGGGGCCGCCGTCCAGGGCGATGCCCGCGTTGTTGACCAGAACGTCGAGCCTGCCGTAGTCGCTCTCGATTCGGCGCGCAACGGCCTCAATGCTCGCCTGTTCGGTGACATCGAGTTGAATGGCGTGGGCGTTGATGCCTTCTTTTTGCAATTCCGTCGCCGTTTCGGCACCACGTCCCTCGTCACGCGCGCCGATCAGCACGGTCAAGCCCTGCGCGCCGAGCTGCCGCGCGATCTCCTTGCCGATTCCCTTGTTCGCCCCCGTGATGAGGGCAACTTTTTCATTTGCCATGGTTCGCCTCCGTTTTATGCCTCCCGGCACTGGAAGTGCCGGTCTACGCGCAGTGAAAGTCGCTCCGCGACTACGGAGTGAAAGTATGCCGAGGACGGCATGACTGCGTATCTGCTCCGCGACTGAAGAGGGCGCGGTGAGCCGCGCCCCTACGGCATGCTCTCCTCAGTGCCGGGGGCACTTTCACTCCACAGTAGCCCGGCACTTCCAGTGCCGGGGTTTCCGTCTACGAGAACACCGCCCGCGTGATCGCGCCTTCCGAAGCGGATGTGACGGAGGCAGCGTACTTTGCCATGACACCGGTGGTGTAGTGCGGGGCGGGCGCGGTCCAGCCTTCGCGGCGGCGGGTCAGCTCTTCGTCCAAAACTTCGGCATGGAGAAGGCCCTTTTCCACGTCCAGGGTCACGACATCGCCCTCTTGCAGCAGGGCGATGGGGCCGCCGACGCTGGCTTCAGGGGCGACGTGGCCGACCATCAAGCCGCGCGTCGCGCCGGAAAAGCGGCCGTCGGTGAGCAGGGCCACGTCGCCGCCCAGGCCCTGCCCGACGAGGGCCGCCGTGACCCCAAGCATCTCGCGCATCCCCGGCCCGCCTTTGGGGCCTTCGTAGCGGATGATCACGGCATCACCTGGATTGATTTGTTGGCCTTTGACGGCGGCCATGGCGTCTTCCTCCCGGTTGAAGATGCGGGCGGGGCCGGTGAACCGCGTTTTCTCGGTTCCCGCCAGCTTGATGACCGCGCCTTCGGGGGCCAGGTTGCCGTGCAGGATGACGATGCCGCCGCGCGGCTTGAAAGCGTTTTCCACGGTCGAGATGACTTTTTGGCCGGGCGCTTCCTCGGACTGGGCGGCTTCCTCGGCCAGCGTTCGGCCCGACGGGGTGAGGCGGTCGCCGTGCAGCAGGCCCGCCGCCAAGAGGTTCTTGGCGACTAAGCGCGTCCCGCCCGCGTAGTGCATGTCGGTGGCGACGTAGTGCCCGCCGGGGGTTAAATCCGCGATCACCGGCGTGCGTGCCGAGACCCGGTTGAAGTCGTCCATTGAGAGCGGGACACACGCCTCGCGGGCCAGGGCCAGCAGGTGCAGGACGGAGTTGGTCGAGCCGCCCGTCGCCGCCGCTGCCGCGATGGCGTTCTCAAAGGCTTCTTTGGTCAGGATGTCGCTGGGCTTAACCCCGCTTTGCAGCAGATGCACGATCATGTGACCGGCCCGGACGCCCACATCATCCTTGCGCGGGTCGGCGGCAGGAACGCCCGCCGAGCCGAGGGCAGCCAGGCCCAAAAATTCCATGACAATCGCCATGGTGTTCGCTGTGAACTGCCCGCCGCACGAGCCGGCGCCGGGGCAGGCGGCGTCTTCCAGTTCGCGCAGGTCATCGTCGGTGATCTTTCCGGCGTGGGCCGCGCCGACGCCCTCAAACACGTCCTGGATCGTGATGTCGCGCCCCTTGTACCGGCCCGGTGCGATGGAGCCGCCGTAGAGCAGCATCCCCGGAATGTCCAGCCGGGCCAGCGCCATCGCCGCGCCGGGCGCGGTCTTGTCGCATCCGACTAGGGCGATTACGGCGTCGAACATATGGCCCCGCGCCACCAGCTCGATTGAGTCGGCGATGACCTCGCGGCTGATCAGAGACGTTTTCATGCCCTCCGTCCCCATCGTGATGCCGTCGCTGATCGCGATGGTGTTGAACTCCTGCGGCGTCGCGCCCGCCTCGCGGATGCCCTGCATGACCTTCTGGGCCAGCGCGCGCAGGTTGAGGTTACACGGCATGGTGCCGATCCAGGTCGAGGCCACCCCGATGATCGGCTTCTGGATGTCCGCGTCGGACAGCCCGGTGGCTTTGAGGTAAGAGCGCGCGGCGGCGCGGTCGCGCCCTTCGGTGATGACGCGGCTGCGCTGCTTGGGGTCATAGGACATGGGGGAGTCTCCGGTTCGGTACGATCTTAGATTGAATACGGTTTTGAAGAGTATACCTGTGGAGGCAGGGGATTGGCAATGGGGCAGCAGCGGGCGGTTCACACAGACCAGTCTTCGACGCGGAGATCAGGGACCTTTCCGAAATCAACCATGTTGCGGGTCAGGAGAGTGGCGTTGATGGCGAGGGTGATGGCGGCGATCTTCAAGTCCATCGTACCGATGCGAAGCTTTAACGCGAGAAGCCGCTGGAACTCGGCGGCGGCTCCTGCGCCGTAATCCAGCACGGCGAAACTGCAATAACTCTGAAGCAGTTTTTTCAGTTCGCCGTAATCAAAAATCTGACGCTCCGGCGTGGTTGTTCGCGCAAGCCGCGCGAGCCAGCCGCGCATCTGCTCCTCGTAGCTGACAATCGTCGTTGCGACGTCATCTTGTGGCAATGCGTGAAGGCGCAGACGGATTCGCTGTCCTTCCGCACCGCCACGCTGTAATAGGCTCATGTGGTCGGTGTTCAAAAGAACCATTAGGAAGTCTCCGTATCTTCTTGCGGGTGCTGTGATTCGCGATACTCCCTTCCGAGTCGCGTTGCTTCCTCGAACCCTTCACTGTCCGCGAAGATGCCGAACATTCTTTCCCAACTAAGTAGTCATGCAAAAGAAAGTTGGTATTTGGTTCCGACCTGAGCCAGAATAGCAGTGACGCTCTGGCAAAGCGTCTCAAAGTTTCGGTAAGCATTGCAGTCCAGCCAGCGGCACTTCACCTGCCGCCACAGGATTTCAATCAAGTTCAGGTGCGGGCAGTACGGCGGCAGAAACAGAAGGCGCAGACCCTTGTGCTTCCACTCTTTGCGCTTGGCCTGCACCAGTCTGCTGCGATGCACGGTGGCATTGTCCAGCACTAGAACCGTCGGACGGCGAAGCGAGGGCAGCAGCGCCTCAACGCTTTCCAGCACAAACTGCGCGGTGATCCGCTCTTGTGCCTGGAAGGAACGTAGACAGCCCGTGCGAGACAAAAAGCCCAGCACACTCAAGCGACGCGAGTGGGCTTTGGCGGGTAGGCCCACCGTTTTGCCCTTCGGCTGCCACATGTAGGGCACGACAGGCGAAAGGCAGAACCCGCTTTCGTCGCCGTACAACACCTGGCAGCGGCCCGCGTCTTCCAGGTGGTGCAGATGGCCGAGCGCCTTTTGGACCCGCTGCTGGACCCGCTGCCTGGCTTTCGGACAGACAGCTTTTTCAGGCACTCGCCGCGCCCGACGGAACGTAAACCCGAGCCGCTTGAGGCAGCGCTTCACGGCGTCCCAGCCGACCTGCTTGTCTTTTTTTTGAGGTGTGCCTGGACCACGGCCTTCAGATCAGGCGTCGGATTTTGCAACAGGTCGAGCAGTTCGGCTTCAAGTGCCGCATCAATTTTGCGGCGGCGTCCTGGCCTGGGTGCATCGGCAAGCTTCTCTAGGCCGCGCTCGTGCCACTGGTTAAGCCAGCCGCTGACGGTTTCGGGATGCACCTCGTACATCAGCGCGAGTTGCTCGAGAGTGAAGCCCTTAGCAGACAGAAGGACTGCGTGCGCCCGTTGCCTCAGGCGATGCGTTGAGCCATGACGGTGGACTTGCTCCAGGGACGCCCGCTGGGCATCCGAAAGAGTAGAAACGAACTTCATCCAGAGATTTTACCCCAAAGTAAAATCCCAGGTTGTTTATGCACGTCTACTTAGCTGGGGCGGTCTGACGTCCGCTCTCCGCAAGCTGCTTTTTGATCCGCGCGATTTCATTTTCAACTGCCGTTAAGCGGTCATCTATCACTTCTGTCGTCATTCAACCCTCCTAACTTCGGCGAACGCTCCGAAAGCCAGATTGCTTCAACAAACCACATTTATCAAAGCTGCCACCATTTCTTCTTCCGAGGCATTAATTTCTTTTCCTCCTGCTCATAATGGGCGTAAAGCTTTGGGAGTAACGATGGCCCACACTGTTTATGGGCGTAGCGATAACTTTCTGACGTGTCATATATGCCTATGCCGGTGCTGGAATCTATGGCATATACGAGGTCACGGCTCTGAAGGAGGTTACCGCAGACGTAACACTTGAGACAGTTGGTGCAACTGTGGCTGTGGGAATTGCCTTCGCCATCTGAGCTTTTTCCTGAAGTGAGAGATACAGGAAACTCCGGTAGTGAGAGTGCGTGGTCCTGATCGACAGCACCATTCTCCGCGCCAGCACACCTCCGCAACATGATGCCGCTGCTGTTGTGGTAATAGTCGGTTCCCAAAGATCCGTACCTGTTTTTAGAGATCACTTCTGGACTACCCGCGTGACAGCCTCCGCAGAACCAACTCTCTTTGAGAACCACAAATTCGTCAAAGATGTTCAAATCTGCCGCTCCAGGTGGCGGCTGACGTTTCACTCGCTCCCGCTCTTGCCACATTTTGCAGGAGATCGGGCCGCCGCAGTAGGTACATTCTTTGCTTTTCAGGGTTACGGGAAACAGGCTATAGATCGTTACCCTCCCGTCCCGGAATTTGCGATATTCTGCCATGTCTGGTTTTCCTAACGACACGCTAAACGCCAAATATTATTCCTGCTTGAAAGGGTGCCACGATTATACCCGATGCCTCGCATCTTCTAAAAAGCTTTGATGGCAGCGGCATCTCTTCCTGAAGAGCGCGGCGCGTTTTGCCTATTATACAGTAGGGGATACCCAGAAGGGAGGGAGAGCGGGGAACCGACCGGCCCGGCGCGGCTGTTAGACAATGGCAACTTCTTTCGGAGGGCGTGTAAGACACTTATGAAGAAAATCGGACTAATGGGCTGCGGCATGGTTGCCGCGTTTGGACACATCCCGGCGATCCTGGCGACGGAGGGGCTGGAACTCTGGGCCGTTTATGACCCGGACCCGGAACGCGCTTACGGGTTGCAGCACCAGTACGGCATCCCGCACGGCTATACGATCAGCGACATGTTCTTCGAGTCGGGCCTGGACGCCGTCGTCGTGACGTCCGCCGCGCCCGCGCATAGGCAGAACGTGGCCGACGCCGCCCGGCACGGCCTGCCGGTGCTGTGCGAGAAGCCGCTCGCCATGACCGACGGCGACGCCGAATGGATGATCCAGACGATGGATGAGGCCGGCCTGCTGCTGGCGACCGGCTTCTGCTACCGGTTCAGCCCGGTTGCTCAGAACATCAAGCGGCTGGTTCAGGACGGGGCTATTGGCTCGGTACGCTCCCTGCGCCTGGTCTATATCTGGAGCCTGCACGGCCGTGACCGGATCACTTCCCTGGGCCGGTCCGAGCCTAATCCGTACTGGCGGGGGCGCATGGAGGAGGGTGGGCCGATGGTGGACTGCGGCGTCCATCAGATTGATCTGGCGCGCTGGTGGCTGGATTCGGATGTGGCGCACTATCAAGCCGCCGGGGCCTGGGTCGAGGATTACGAGGCGCCGGACCATATGTGGCTGCACCTGGATCACGACAACGGGGCGCACACGATGGCCGAGATGAGTTTTTCCTATGGCCACACGGCGCGCGACCCACTGGCGCACTTTTCCTATCACCTGATCGGCACCGAGGGCGTGATTCGCTACGACCGCGACGGCTGGACCTTCGAGCTGCGGAACCGTTACGGGACGCACCATTTGCCGGGCGCGAGCGAGAAGAATTTTGAGGGCATGTACGCCGCCTTTGCCCACGCGCTGGAAACGGGAGAGCCGGGAGAACTGCCGACTGGGCAGGACGGCCTGCGGGCCACGCAGATCGCCCGCGAGGCGACGGAAACGGTGATCGCCCAGCGCGGGCTTTACCTGCCGCGCGAGGACACACAGCCTGGAAATAAACAGCCTGACAGGAATGGGTTGTTGCGGCATCGCGAGAAGTGAGGGGAATCCGGCGCGGGAAGTGCCGGGCTACTGCCGAGTGAAAGTCGCTTCGCGACTGAGGAACAGCCTTCGCAGACTTATCCTCAGTGCCGGAGGCACTTCCACTCACGAGTAGCCCGGCATTCCCAGCGCCGGATTGTCTTTTACCGCCGGAATGAGAACGGTGAAGAGAGCGGCTTCAGGTCGCCCAAGTCGTCATCATCTTCGCTCCTCGCCGGCGTACTTGCGAACGTCGGAATGGGCTGGGGAGCAATGGACGCCGCCGTTTCATTGTTGATCATCGTCCGCGATCCCAGCCGCAGCGAGTTCAGCAGCGCGGGGTCCAGCCCCTTCGCGACCGCATTTTCCGGCGTGATTTTGCCCTTGATGATCAGCTCCTGCAATGCCTGCCCCAACGTTTGCATCCCGACGGTCGAGCCAGTCTCGATGATGGACGGCAACTGGAAAGTCTTGCCCTCACGGATCAGGTTCTTGACCGCCGCCGTCGTCGTCATGATCTCCAGCGCCGCCACCCGGCCGCCGCCGATCTTCGGAATCAGCGTTTGCGCGATGACGCCTTGCAGCGACTCGGACAACTGCGTCCGAATCTGCGACTGCTGGTGAGGCGGGAAAACGTCAATGATCCGGTCCACCGTCTGCGCCGCGCTGGACGTGTGCAGCGTCCCAAAGACCAGATGCCCCGTTTCCGCCGCCGAAACCGCCAGCGAAATCGTTTCCAAGTCGCGCATTTCGCCGACCAAGATCACGTCCGGGTCCTCGCGCAAGGCGGCCCGCAAGGCGGACGCGAAGGACTCGGTATGCACCTTCACCTCGCGCTGGTTGACCAGGCACTTCTTGTGCGGGTGGACGAACTCGATGGGGTCTTCCACGGTCAGGATGTGCGCGGCCCGCTCGTTGTTGATCAAATCCACCATCGCTGCCAGCGTCGTGGACTTACCGGACCCCGTCGGCCCCGTCACCAGCACCAGCCCGCGCTCCTCCCGTGCCATTTGGGCCAGGACAGGCGGCAGGCCTAAATCCCCAAACGACTTGATCTCCGTCGGGATGACGCGGAAGACCGCCCCCTCACCGCGCCGGCCCACGAAAAAGTTCGCGCGGAACCGGGCCAGATTGGGGACTTCAATGCTGAAGTCCAAATCGCGCTTTTCTTCAAACCGGTTCTGCTGCTCGCCCGTCAGGATGCCGATCATCATCATCCGCAGGGCATCGCGGGTCAGCTCGGGGTAGGGGAGTTTCTGCATCTCGCCGTGCAGGCGGATCGTCGGCGGCGCCCCTACAGTCAGGTGCAGATCGGAGGCTTGGCTGTATACGGTCTTGCGGAGCAGTTCTTCAATGTCCATAGGGAACGACTTGTCCTCTCAGAAATAGGGCCAACGCCTTATTGTCGGCAAATCGAGTAAACTTCTTCAATCACGGGTCAATACAACCATGATACGGTCATGGCTGCGAAGAACATTCCATGACGGCGGATTTTGGTGACGGCTGATTTTGGTGACGGCTGGATTTAGCGCAGCCAGGAGAGCAGAAGGGGGACGCTGACGAGGGACAGAACTGTTGTCAGAAAGACAACGCTTACAGCCAGAGGCCCTTCCATGCCGTTCTGCACGCACAGCACCGAGGCCAGCACACTGGTCGGCATGGCGGCTTGCAGGATAGGGCATCGCCCCCTGAGACAAGTAGGCCAGGCACTGGGAAAACACGCCGCCAAGCGCCGTGAAGCCGGGCAGGGCCGAAAAACCATGCGGCCACGGCAGAAGACGAACCATCAAGGCGGCGGTCACGGAAAGGAGCAGGGGAGAGCGCGCGAATCGCAGCAGGGTGCCGCGCCAGTCGCCCTCATGGGAGCCGAACGCCCCTCCAACCAGGGCGCCGCTGAGGTACAGGGCGATCACACAGCCGAACTCATCCAGCAGCGCCCCCTGGGGAAACTCGTTTGGCACCAATGACAGCGTGATAGGGTAGCCGAGAAAGGCTGTGTTTCCGAACACGCCCACAATCATGAGAGCACCCCGCGCAGGACGCGGCAGCCGCAGGAGGCGGCCCAGCCCATAGGCTGCCGCCATTGTCATAGCTTCGGCGAGCAAAAAAGCGAGTGGCAGTCGGGCGTCGGAGGCTGGCAGAGTGGGCGCACGGGTCAGGGCCAGAAAGATCAAGGCCGGCAGTGTCACATTGATGACGAGGCCGTTCAGGATCGGAACGTGGGCCTCATGGAGCACACGCACGCGCCGCAGAAACGCCCCAAGAACGATCAACAAGAAAAGCGGCGCGAGCGCCCGCAGAACAAGGGCAAAAAGAGGCATGGTGGAAGCTATCGACATAACGCAACACAAGACAAAGCAACGCAAGACAGAGCAAGCAAAAAGCCGCTACACTCTAGAGAGCATAGCGGCTTTTTGACATTAATCTGGCAGTGACCTATTTTCCCGGACAATTGCTCGTCAAGTATCTTCGGCGCTGGAGGGCTTAACTTCCGTGTTCGGAATGGGAACGGGTGGACCCCTCCGCGATAACCACCAGAAATCGTGAGAACACTCTCCCAATCCGAAGATCAGAAGGGAAACTGTCCTTGGACAACTGCATATCAAAAAACAAACGGTTCGCAGCGATTATTGCTGAGTTGTTGTGATCAAGCCCTCGACCGATTAGTACTGCTACGCTGAACACGTTGCCGTGCTTACACCTGCAGCCTATCAACCCGGTAGTCTTCCGGGGGTCTTACCAGCTTCTGCTGTGGGAAATCTTATCTTCAGGTCTGCTTCGTACTTAGATGCTTTCAGCACTTATCAGTACCAGACATAGCTACCCAGCGTGTGCTCCTGGCGGAACAACTGGTACACCAGAGGTCTGTCCACCCCGGTCCTCTCGTACTAGGGGCAGCTCCCGTCAAATTTCCTACGCCCGCAACGGATAGAGACCGACAATTGTGTTACCACCCTCCAAAGGAGAGGGAGCAGGGCATTTCTGCCTGCTTCTGCATGTCGCCATGCAGTTCGGACTATATCTTTACTTGCACATGTTCAAGTGCAAGCGCCTGGCATATAGTCTCTGAGGGTTCCAGACAATCCAAGAGTTGCGCCAGTGTACGTTTACGGAACTTAGAGCCGTTCATTGTAAACGCGATATGAAGAATGTCTCTCAATCCTTCTTTGGTGAGATGTTCTTTCCGATGCATCTTTTCTACGACTTCCCGGAACTTCAAGAATTTATTCCGCTTGTCTGAACGAAGCGGAAACTTCGTAAAGAATGGCAGACACAGTTTAACGTGTCTTGAAAAAGTTGCAGGACGGAAATCCTCTCGCCATTCTGGCTGACGTGGAATTCAGGAGCGACTTGAATGCCGAGCGTGACATTTGCTGTCGGATGCACTCCGATATAGAAGCATCCTTCACCATCTGCGAACCCTGCCAAATAATTTCCTGTCGCCACGTCTGGTTCTCGCATCGCCTAGCCTTCCCTGCTGATTGTCCGCACCGAACACATTGTCACTGCTCCTGCATTACATGTTATTATATTACAGAAATGAGTAGTGTCGGATACTCGGAGTTTCCAGCATATAGCCAAGTTTAAGGACAGCAAAGTCTACTGTCTCACGACGTTCTGAACCCAGCTCGCGTACCGCTTTAATGGGCGAACAGCCCAACCCTTGGGACCTAATCCAGCCCCAGGATGCGACGAGCCGACATCGAGGTGCCAAACCTTGCCGTCGCTGTGAGCGCTTGGGCAAGATAAGCCTGTTATCCCCGGGGTAGCTTTTATCCGATAAGCCTTGGCACGCCCACGCGTTACCAAAGGGTCACTAGAGCCCACTTTCGTGCCTGCTCGACCTGTTTGTCTCACAGTCAATTTCCCTTATGCTCTTACACTCTACAGCTGATTTCCAACCAGCCTGAGGGAAACTTGGCGCGCCTCCGTTACATTTTGGGAGGCGACCGCCCCAGTCAAACTACCCGCCTGCTACGGTTCCTTTGCCGGATAACGGCGAAGGTTAGTGTTCCAATATAGCCAGGGTGGTGTTCCATTGGCGCCTTGCGGCTCCCACCTACGCTCTACAAACTATATCAAAACACAATAGCAGGGTGTAGTAAAGCTCCACGGGGTCTTTTCGTCCAGTTGCGGGTAACCGGCATCTTCACCGGTGCTACAATTTCACCGAGTCTCTCGTTGAGACAGTCATCAAGTCGTTACACCTTTCGTGCAGGCCGGAACTTACCCGGCTAGGAATTTCGCTACCTTAGGACGGTTCATTGGTGTTAACGTCTATCATCTCGATAGGCGCGGTGATCAAAAGTGCTTCTGATAACCCTTCATCTCGCGATGAAGATCGGACTATATCATCATCAACCGCGACGGCTGATGCTCGGCGTATAGTCTCTGAGGATTCGACAAGAGAAGCGAGTATGTCGGAGTGGGTAAAGCGGCGTTTGCCGCCATCGTTCATCTCCTCACGAATTTCTAGAATGTTACGGATGCCGCTGACTGTTAGATGCGCCCCGCCCTGCATGAGCAGGACGATTTGCTTGAACTTAGCGAAATCACGCTTTTTCTTCGCGGAAAGAAAGGGAAACCTTTCAAAGAAAGGAATCACATTCTCCACGACTGAGTTCAGGTTCCTCACCTCGAAGTACCAAATGCCGTCTGGCCTTCCTCGAAGAGTGCCACAGCCTAAGTGACGCTTGAACAAAGCCAGAATGACTTTATCTTTCTGCGACACATTGAAACTGACGGAGACTTTCCAGGGAATTTGGTAGTCAGGCCGCCGAGTGAGTGAGAAGTTGAAACTTCCTTCCCCGTCGGAGAAGCCTGAGAGGTAGTACCCGATCTCAGGGGGTATCCTAGCGATTCTCGGGTCCATTGTCGTCTTTCCTGCTGATTGTCTGCACCGAATGCATTGTCACTGCCTCTGTCATAATGAGTGAGAGGCGAGTAGCGTCGGATACTCAGATGTTCCAGCATATGGCCAAGTTTTATAACTACAAGCCATTCATAGTTACCGCCGCCATTCACCAGGGCTTCGATTCAGAGCGTTGGCTTGCGCCGAACCCCTCCTGTTAACCTTCTGGCATTGGGCAGGTGTCAGCCCCTATACCTAGGGTTTCCCCTTAGCAGAGACCTGTGTTTTTGTTAAACAGTCGCTCGATGCTTGTCACTGCGACCACCTTGCGGTGGTACCCCTTCTCCCTAAGTTACGGGGTCAATTTGCCTAGTTCCTTAACGAGAGTTCTCTCGAACACCTTGGTATTCTCTACCTGCCTACCTGTGTCGGTTTGCGGTACGGACAGTGTGCCCATAAGTTTAGAAGATTTTCTCGGCGATCCGCCCCCCCACTTCGCTTCACCCGAAGGATCCACTCGTTCACTCTCTCAGATCCTGTCCGCGTATTTTACTATCGGACCTCCGTAAGAGCTTCACGCGCACTACCAACAGTCGCGCTGGAAACTGGGACCGCGTCCCTCCATCACTGAACACACTGGTACAGGAATATCAACCTGTTGTCCATCGGCTACGCCGTTCGGCCTCGCCTTAGGCCCGACTAAACTTCAGAGGACGAGCCTTCCTGAAGAACCCTTAGGCTTTCGGTGGACAGGATTCTCACCTGTCTTAGCGCTACTTATGTCCGCATCCTCACTTGCCGCCAGTCCACCACTGCTTCCGCTATGGCTTCGTTCCGACGGCAACGCTCCTCTACCACTAGCCGATCATTGCTGATGCGACTAGTCCGACGCTTCGGTGGCTGGCTTGAGCCCCCATACATTATCGGCGCAGAACGCCATTCGACCAGTAAGCTGTTACGCACTCTTTAAATGGTGGCTGCTTCT
>JAABUM010000282.1_pt1:42500-98313 | contig 98313 bp, 92 predicted proteins | sample 5559161 | NCBI WGS metagenome assembly JAABUM01 (sample SAMN10711868, study PRJNA513369) | rock metagenome | isolation source: Antarctica rocks | place: Antarctica: Victoria Land, Siegfried Peak nord
CACCGCATCGCGCGCGGGCACCATCGGGGCGACATCCCGCGCCGCGTCCCGCGCGTCCCGTTCGGCGATGTCGCGCGCCAGCTCTTCCGGGGACGGCGCGCGGCCCATCGCCGCCAGATCTTCCCGCCGCCGCCGCACCCGCTCTCCCAGCGAGGCGACCAGGAAGACCTTGACCTCGGCGTCCGGCAGGACGACCGTCCCGATGTCCCTGCCTTCCATGACCACGCCGCCGCGCCAGGCCATCGCTTGCTGCAAGGCGACCATCCGGGTCCGCACACAGGGCAGGGCCGACAGCGGCGAGGTCAGGTTGCTGATCTCAGGCGTCCGTATTTCCCCGGCCACGTCCCGTCCGTTCACCAGGACGCGCCCGCCCGCTTCCAGCCGCACGTCCAGGCGGGCGGCCAGCGCGCAGACGGCTTCCTCGTCGTCCGGCGCGACGCGGGCATCGAGGACAGCCCACGCCAGCGCCCGGTACATCGCTCCCGTGTCCACATAGGGATAGCCCAGGCGCGAAGCCACCCGCCGGGCGACCGTGCTCTTGCCCGCCCCCGCCGGCCCGTCAATGGCGACGCGCAGCGTCTTCGGCTTCGTCCCAACACTCAGAGATTCCGCAGCAATCATGCGGCTATTGTAACCCGGCCTTGCCCCCCTTGTCAACGCATGGTTGAGAGCAGGATGCCGGAGCGGGTCGCGGCCTAGCAGAGCAGGGGCGAACTCAGAATATCAGGGGCGAACTCAGAATATCCTCGGAGCATCAGGCATGGTTGGTCTGGCCGATGTCCGTCTGCCCACCCTGGCGCGTAGATCGAAGCATCAACGGCGCAGCCGTAGGTGTTCGCGATGTGTTGCGCCGCTTCCCAAATCCACCCGCCGTCCTCCCGGCCGGATGACCACGCCGGGGCGCAGCGGGTACGGCGTGTCGCCGAAGTTGACGGTGACTGTCACGCCCGAAGCCCAGCGCGTCTGCTGTACGGCGTGGTCGGGGGTCAGGAACTCGTGCGAACGCATCTCCTCATAGCCCAGGCGGCGGACCAGGGGGCAGACGGTCTGGTAGGTGCGGACGAAGTGCGCTCGGTTCTTCTCCCAAACGGCTCTGTCGAACAGGAACAGCGGGGGCGTCCCGTACAGGCTGTTGAACAGGTCGCGCCGGTCCCACGCTTCCGGCTCCTTGTTGGTCGAATCGCCCCAGTACCAGCCGGCGACGACGCAGTCGTGGTAGACTAATTCCCACAAGGGGATGCGGTAGAAGGGACCGACCTGGAACTTCAGAAAGTCCGGCGTCGGCGTCTTGTACTCCATCAGGTCCCGGCCCGAGTCCGGCAGGCGGTACGGGGCGAGGCTCATCATGCCCTCGTAGTAGTCCACGAACGGCACGGACGGGTCAATTCCCGTCTCAGTGCCCACCACCAGCTTTTCCTGACGCGAGCAGAAGTCCAGCAGCGCCATCTTGTAATGCCGGTCCTGGGAGCGCGTCAGCGGGTGGGCGGGGTTGTAATCCTCACGCCACGGGGAGGCCGTGGTCGTGTCAATGAACCGGCACTCGTAGGGCGTCGTCTTCAGGTCGGCGGGGACCGTCTGCCGGGCGCGCGCCAGCCCGCGCGCCGAGTTGATGACGCCGCCCTGATAGACGACCTGCGTCCCGTCCGGCTTCTTCTGGATGTCCGCCCAGCCCTTCATCCAGTCGCCGCCGGGCAACCACACCAAGTCCTGCGGCCAGCCGGCCTTGTTGAGCCACCTCGGGGCATCCGGCGGGTAAACGTCCTGGAAGATGTCGTAGCGAGAGGTCAGATAGCCCAGCGCGTTGATCGCGGCCACCTCGGAGGGCGAACCGCCCTGAGACCATAACACATGGTCCATCCCCAGCGCCTTCATCTCCCGGCACAGGGCGACCTTGTCCTCGTCCCAGTTCCAGACGTTGACCGCGCCGATCAGCTTGTCCACGTTTGGGTTCTCCCGCCGCTTCTGCGCCAATGTCTTGAACAGGCCCGTGCTTTTGGCGTAGGCCCGGTAGCGCTTCGCCTGCGCCACATAGCCGCCGGACGGGAAGAAGACGTAGACCAGCGACCGGGCATAGCCGAACCGGCCCCGCGCGGCCTCCCAGGCGGGCTGCGCGAACAGGTTCCCGCCCGTCCGCCGCGTGATCTCCACATGGGCGTCATCGGGCGTCCGCAGGATCGCCATGACCCCCGCCCCCGTCTTGGTGTCCGTGACGCCCACCCAGGGCATGCACAGGCCGTGCCCGGAGTAGGTGACCAGGGACATCGGCGGGATGGTCGCGTCGTCCACGGGGTACAAAATGCCCTCGTTGAGCGGCACGACCAGGGCCGTCCCCTTGCCCGTGACAAACGGCGGCGGGAAGGCGACCGGCTCCTGGACCGGGCCATCTCCGGCCAGCGTCACGGTTAGTTCGGGCGCGCTCGCCGCCAGCGCCACGGTCGCATGGAGCGTCAGATCGTTCACCGCGTCCCAGAGCGTCAGCCGGGCGCTCATCACGCCGGTCTGCCGGGCGTCCCGAACGACCACCCCCGCCCCGAACGCCGCCTGCCGCCACTGCCGGTGGCCGCGCAAGTCCGTGACGGCCAGCGTCCCATCCCCCGCCGCCAGCCGCACGTCCAGGGTGGGGCTGAGGAGCCGCAGCGTCTTCCCGCGCAAGGCAGTCGGAATCGCGCCTTCTCCCTCAAGTGCCGCGTCACTCAGCCAAACGGTCCCCGGCCCGGACCCGATCAGCCGGAACTGGACCGTCGCGCAGGCGGCGGGCACGACGAACCGCCGCGAGAGCATCTGCCAGTCATGCGTCCCACTCGTCCGCGCGGGCGCATACGACCAGTCCAGCACATTCCCTTTCGCGTCCCGCATCACCACGCTCAGTTCGGCGCTCTCGGTCTTTTCACATTTGACCCAGCCGCTCAGGCGGAAGATGCCGCCGGGCGTGACCGCCAGATTGGCCGCCTGCGCCGCGCTCCAGTCATTCACGCCGGTGTACGTTACCTTCAGCGACGGGTGGCCGCCATGTAGGGTTTGCTCGTCCAGCGCCATCACGCCCGCCCCCGCCTGCCGCGACCAGAACGGCGCCCAGCCAGTAGGCACTCCCGCCGCCGAGACACCCGCCGCGAAGTCGCCGTTCGCCAGCAGGTTCGGCGGTGCGGCGCCCAAAGCCGCGCGCGTTCCGAGGCACAGGGCGACGAGAAGGCTCAGAGGCCAGATAGCTCGCTTCATTTTTGTTTCCTTTCGCAGAAGAACCCACCCCGGCTCGCCTTTGGCTCGCCACCCCTCCCTGTTAGGGTGGGGCCTCGGAAAGAGCATGGGGACGAAAGCCGCTGCCTCTTGCCAAGAGCCACAGCCTTAACCCCCCTCCTTAACAGGGAGGGGTGGCGAGCCAAAGGCGAGCCGGGGTGGGTTCTTATAGGGCGGGTTCCTTCTCCACCGGCCCGAACATAGGGCCGACGATCCGCGCCAGACGCGCCAGGGGCCGGGCGACCGGCGGCAGGCCCAGCACGGGGCGCAGACGCCCTAGCATCTCCTGCGCGAACGCCAATAACTCGCGCGTCTTCCCCTGCCCCTCACTCCGGTCTTGAAGCCAGAACAGGATCACCAGCAGGTGGGCGGAGTAGAACAGTGTCGCCATCTGCTCCGCCTGCCCGCGCTTGGGCGCGTCCGACGCGCCCGTCGCCACCAGGAGGTACATGCGCCACACACGGTCCCGCAGGCCCGCCACGCCCTCCCCCAGCACAGCCACGGGCGAATCGGGAGCAAGCCCCGCCGTGAACAGCGCCCCCATCGTTTCGCGATGCGGCGTCATCCGCCGCAGGTCCGCCTCCATCGCCGACACGAAACGCTTGGCGAGCGGGCCGGGCGGCAGGGCGGCCACCTCCTCCTCCAGTTCCGTCGTCAGCCGCTCGTACAGGGCCAGCACCATCTCCTCCTTGCAGGTGAAGTAGCGGTACGCCAGCCCCAGAGAACAGTCGGCCTCCCCCGCGATGTCCCGCATGGTGGTCTCGGCGTAGCCCTTGCGCGCGAACAGTTCCAGGGCTGTTTCCAATATGTGTTCGCGCGTCCGCTGCGCCTTTTGGGTGGTCTTCGGCGGGGCGGTTTTGACAGTCATGGTTGGCTCCAAAAATAATTTATGAACATGTTCATAAAATGCTTGACTTCGCTGTTTATTCTGGGTATCCTCTTATCAGTGCTTAATGAACACGTTCATTATACCACAAAGAACCAAAACGAAGACAGAAAAGAGGCCCGCAATGCAAACCGAGATCGTCGTCACTTACGTCATCTACCTGCTCCTGAGCATCGCCCTGACCGTCTGGGTGGCCCGGACGCTTTTCAAGAACGGACGAATCTTCCTCGTGGACGTGTTCCACGGCAATGAGGCCCTGGCCGATTCGGTGAACCACCTGCTCGTGGTCGGCTTCTACCTCATCAATCTGGGCTACATCAGCCTCATGCTGAAGATCAGCGACCCCGTCACCGACGCCCGCCAGAGCATCGAGGCGCTGGCCTCGAAGATGGGCCTGGTCCTGCTCGTCCTCGGCGCGATGCACTTCTTCAACCTGCTGCTGTTCAGCAAGATCCGCACGTCGGCCCTGAACAGCCGCAAGCCGATGCCTGCCGGCGAGTTTCCCGCGCCGGGCTACACGCCGTATCAGTGAGACGCTGTCAGAGGCTCGGCACCCTCCCTGCCGGGCTTCGTTCGCCAGGAGACTTCCATGAACATCATACCGCCCGTGCGGGCCGAATTGGCCGAGCGCTTCATCTTCAACTTTCGGATGCCGCTGGACACCCTGGCGGAGTATCTGCCCGCGCCCTGGCTCTCGCCGCAGCCGATCCGGGGGTACGGCGTCGCGTCTTTCTGCCTGCTGGACTTGCGGCACATCACGGTCGCGCCGCTGCCCACGACCGTCGGCCTCCACAGCCTGAGCTGCGCGCCGCGCTATGCGGTTCTGGACCATTCGACGGGAGAGACACCGGCAGTGTTCGTGACGGAACGGCAGACCTCCTCTGCGTTCGGCGCTTGGTTTACCGGGCTGGGATTTTCCTGCCGTCACCCATTCGCCCCAGCCCGGATCACACATCAGGACGAGGAAGCGGACATTCAGGTGGAGGATGGCGATGGGTCGCTTCAATTCGGCGCGACAGTCCGTGTGACCGAACGCACCTACTCGGAACTGTTTGCGTCTGCGGAGGAGTTTGGGGCATTCATCGCGCAGGGCGTCACCAGCTACGGCCTCTCGCGCTATCGGAAGCAGTTGACGAAGGTAGATTTGCACAAAGAGGATCGTGGCTACGAACCACTGGATGTGCTGGCTCTTGCGAGTCCGCTCCTGGAACAGTGGCAGGCGCGGGGCGCTGTTCTGGACAGTGCCTTCCGCACACGGGGCGGGTGCTACCAATGGAGTTATCGCGGGCTGAGGGAAGCATGATCACCCTGCGTACCGAGACCGTGATCCTCGCGCCGCAGGAACGCTGCTTCGACCTCGCCCGGAGCGTAGGTCTCCATGCCGTCAGCGCCGCCGTGATCCACGGCAAGGTGACGGCAGGCCGCATGGCAGGTCTGGCCGCGCTGGGAGACCGGACGACGTGGTCCGCCCGCTTCTTCGGGATGCGCTTCTCGCTGACGACGGAGATCACGGCGTTTGACCGACCGCGCGGCTTTTCTGATGTCCTGTACGCCGGCCTGTTCAGCCATTTCGGGCACGTTTACACGTTCACGCCGACCAGCCCGACGCAGACAGTGATGACCGATGAATTCTCGTTCCAAAGTCCTTTCGGGTGCGTCGGGGCCGCCCTCGACGCCCTTGTCCTGCGCCGCCGGATGCGGGCGGTGTTGGAGTCGCGCGCCCACTACGTCAAGCGCGTCGCCGAATCGGAAGAGTGGCACAAATATCTACAGGAGAACATCCCATGAAGATTGTCCTTCCCGGCGGCAGCGGGCAGGTCGGGACGCTGCTGGCCCGCGCGTTCCACGCCGAAGGTCACGAGGTCGTCGTCTTGAGCCGCGCGCCCCAAGACGCTCCGTGGCGGGTCGTCCCCTGGGACGGGGAAACGGTGGGCGACTGGGCGGCGGAGGTGAATGGGGCGGACGCGGTGATCAATCTGGCCGGGCGCAGCGTCAATTGCCGCTACACGCCCCGGAACCGTCGCGCCATCATTGACTCGCGCGTCCGTTCGACATGCAGCGTGGGCGAGGCCATCGCGCGGGCAGCCCGCCCGCCGCGCGTCTGGCTCCAGGCGGGCACGGCGACGATCTACGCCCACCGCTATGACGCGCCCAACGACGACGTTTCCGGCGTTCTGGGAGGCGCGGAGCCGGGCCTGCCGGAGACGTGGCGCTTCAGCCTCGACGTCGCCCGGCAGTGGGAGGCGGCGCTGGACCAGGCCGACACGCCGCTCACCCGCAAGACGGTCCTGCGGTCGGCGATGGTGATGAGTCCTGACCGGGGCGGAGTGTTTGACACGCTGCTGGGTCTGGTGCGCCGGGGCATGGGCGGGCAGTCCGGCAACGGGCGGCAGTACGTCTCGTGGATACATGAGCAGGACTTCGTGCGCGCCGTCCGCCTGCTGCTGGGCGACGGCGGCCTGGCCGGCCTCGTCAACCTCGCCGCCCCGAACCCGCTCCCCAACGCCCCCTTCATGCGCGCCCTGCGGGACGCGGCGGGCATTCGAGCGGGCCTGCCTGCGACGGAGTGGATGCTGGAGATAGGGGCGCGGCTTTTGGGAACGGAAACCGAGTTGATCCTAAAGAGTCGCCGCGTCGTGCCCCGCCGTCTGACCGAGGCGGGCTTCACGTTCGACTTCCCCGACTGGCCCCAGGCCGCCCAAGACCTGTGCCGCCGGTGGCGGGGAGCAAACGCCGGGCCATGAAACGGCGCGACATTTTACTCCAGACGCGTGACAAAAGGCACACGCTCTATCCAGTTTCTCCACCATAATACTCCCATCAAGACCTGGTACGACCGCAGAGGCGTCTGACTGAAGCGGTGCCGACGATCAAAGGAGACACACAATGGCACACACATTGGCCGAGATACGGAGTGACGAGACACAGAACGACGAAACACGGGGCGCCCTCCGCCTGGTCGAGTGGGACGTTTTTCCGCCGACCCTGGAGCCGGCCCGGCTCGAACCGCCGACGCACCCCGCGCTGCCCCGCATGGGCACCGGACGGCTGCGTTTCGCGCCCGCTCCGGCGGACAGGATTGACGAACCCATCGCCCCCATGCGCCGCCGGGTGGACTGGGGCGAGCGCCTCTTTGAAGCCGGGTGGGTGGCTCTGACATTGGCCTGCGCGGCGGAGGGCGTCTACCGCCTGCTCTGGGCGGTTCAGCCCTAACGACAATGGAAGAAACGAAAAGCGCCGACGGCTGTTGCCGTCGGCGCTTTTCCTGTCTCATTTCCTACCGAGAGGACACCTGCTGGGAGCCGCACATCTGGCGGTACAGGGCGGTGATGCGGGCGACGTAGCGGCGCGTCTCGCGGTAGGGGGGGACGCCGTGGTACTTGCGGACCGCGCCCGGACCGGCGTTGTAGGCCGCCATTGTCAGCGCGATCTGGTCAAAGGGGATGACGCCCGCGTTCGCCGGGGCGCCGCCGTACTTGTCCAGATGCCCGCGCAGCAGATGCACGGCCGCCCCAATGTTCTGGATCGGGTCGTAGGCATTCGTGACGCCCAGCCCGCGCGCCTCGTCGGGCATGATCTGCGCGAGGCCCATGGCCCCCGCCCGCGAGGTCGAGCGGATGTCGAAGTCCGACTCGGCGATGATGGTCGCCACGACCAGGCGCGGATCAATGTCGTTGCGGTCGCTGAAGTAGAGGATGCTGGTCGTGATCTTGTCCACGTCCGCCTCGGAGAGACGACGGTTCCAGCGCCGGACCAGGCCCCGGTACGGCGCGTAGATCGCCAGCGCGCGGGCCGACAGCGTCCCGGCGGGGTGTCCCCGGTAGTCCGAGGCCTCCACCCGTGAGCGCCGTGCGGGGCGCGCGGGCCGGGCCGTGGTGATGAACGGCAGCGTCCGGGCCAGGGCGGCCTGGTGGGCGGCCTCCGTCTTTTCCACCGCCGCCACGTCGCCTTCGGGCGCGACGGCCGCCAAACGCAGGCCCGAAGGCAGGGCGGCATCATCGGGCGCGGCCACCAGCAGCGCGCGCACCCGCACCCCGGCGTCCAGCCACGTCCCCGCCCGCAGTCCTGAGGGAACCGGCACGGAAACCGAGTCGCTTCCCAGTGTCAGCAGCGCCGTCCGTTCCGCGCCCGCCGTCACCAGCCCGCTGACGGTCACGGTGATGTCCAGAGTTCGTCCCGCGTAGCTGCCGGGATGCCGCGCGGCGTCCAGGGCCTGCGACCCCGTCAGCAGGGCGCCGGGAACACTCTGACGCGCCGCGAAGAAGGCCGACGCGGGATCGGCCTCGGCGCGGCCCATGAGCGGCAGCAGCGTTAGGGCAAAGAGAGTCAAGATTCGGGAGAGCATGGAACAATCTCGCAGAGAGGGTCTCGTGACCACGCTTTTATCTCAATATAGCATCTTATCACAGTCGCCGGCGTCTGTCAAGAAACACACATAAAGAGAGGGGAGAGGAATTTTCAGCGTTTGTTGACAACGGCTGGCAATTAAGATATACTGGATAAAGATCGAGATCACGCCGAAGTAACACCCAACGGCGACGAGAGTGAGAACCAGACACGGATGGAGTCCGAATCCCGAGATTTGCTGACCGTGGAACAGGCGGCGGCGTATTTGCAGCTCAGTCAGTCCAGCATTCGCTCCTACATCCGTCAGGGCAAGCTGAATGCGTTCCGAATCGCCGGCAAGCGCAAAGTTCTGATCCAGCGCACCGAGCTTTTGAAGCTGCTGGAACCGGCGCGCGCCCAGGACATCGCCCAGGATGCCGAGGCCGGGCCGGACGAGGAAGACGACGCGGCATGACACCGGCGTCCCCTGCGTCCCCGGCTTCGCAGACCATCGTGCTCCGGGCCAGGCCCGGCAGCCTGGGGCTGGCCGAGGAGGCGCGCGAGCTGTGGCGCTTCCGGCGCCTGGTCCGCACCCTAGTCGAGCGCGACCTGCGCGTCCGCTACAAGAACTCCGTGCTCGGCATCGCCTGGACCATGGTCAACCCGCTGGTGCAGGTCTTCGTGCTCACGGTCGCCATCGGCTTCATCCTGGGGGCCGGCCCCAAAAACCTCAGCGCGTTTATCTTCTGCGCCACCATCCCCTGGACGTTCTTCCAGACCGCCGTACTCGACTCGTCCACGTCCGTGCTCGCCAAGCTCGGCCTGCTCAAGAAGGTCTACTTCCCGCGCGAGATCCCGCTGATCGCGACGGTCTGCCAGAACTTCGTGCAGTTCCTGATCTCGTTGGGCGTCTTCGTCGTCTACCGATTCGTCTTCACGCCGCTGGTTTACGGCGGCACCGTCGCGCCGCCGCCGGCCCTGCTCTGGCTGCCGGTCGTGGTCGTTATCCTGTTCCTGCTGACCCTGGGAACGGCCTTTTTCGTCGCGACATTGAACGTCTTCTACGAGGACGTGAAGTTCCTCCTGACGCTGACGATGGGCTTCCTGTTTTACCTGCTGCCGATTATCTATTTCGCCGAAAACATCAATTTCGCCGCGCGCATTCCTCCCTACGTTTTCTTCCGACACCCCCTGGCCTGGTGGGCATACCACCTGTATCTGGCGAACCCGCTGGCCTGGATCATCACGGCCTTCAAGCAGATGTTTTTCGGCATTCAGATCATTTCCAACGCCAACGCCCCGCAGCCGATCCCAAGCGCCCCCTTCGACTGGCGCTACCTGCTCCTCACCACCGTCACCTCTGTCGCGGTCTGCCTGGGGGGCTACGCCTTCTTCAACAGCCGCAAGTGGAAATTCACGGAGCGGGCATGACACGAGAGACTCCCCCCGTCCCCAGTAATGGCGGAGAAGCCCCCGGCACTGGAAGTGCCGGTCTACTATCGAGTGAAAGTGCCTCCGGCACTGAAGACAAATCTACCGATGCTTCTTCAGTCGCGGAGCGACTTTCATTCAACAGTAGACCGGCACTTCCAGTGCCGGTTCAATCCGTGCCGGTTCAATCCGTGCCGACCCAAGAGTACGCCATCGAAATCTTGGACCTCGTCAAAGAGTTCCGGGTCTACCATCGGGCCTACGGGTCGCTCAAGAGCCACGCCGCCGCGCTCGCCAAGAACCTGGTCCGCAGAGAGGCCCCGTCCGGCTTCGAGACGCGGCGCGCGCTGGACGGGGTCACGTTCCGGGTCGCGCCCGGCGAGACCGTCGCCCTGATCGGGCGCAACGGGTCCGGCAAAAGCACACTGCTTTCGATCCTCTCCCGCATCTACCTGCCGACGGCGGGCGAAGCGCGGCTGCGCGGGCGGATGATGAGCCTGCTGGAGCTGGGCGCGGGCTTCGACGGCGAACTGACCGGGGCGCAGAACGTCTTTTTCAACGGCATCGTGCTGGGGCTGACCGAGGAGCAGGTGGCGGGCCGCTACGACGCCATTTTGGATTTCGCCGAGCTGGACCGGCAGGCGATGGACCTGCCCGTGCGAATGTATTCATCGGGAATGCAGCTCCGGCTGGGCTTCGCCATTGCTGTGCATCTGGACGCCGACGTGCTTCTGGTGGACGAGGGCCTGGCGGTCGGCGACGAGGGCTTTCAGGAGAAGTGCTTCCGCAAAATGGAGGAATTTCACGCACAGGGCAAGACCATTCTCCTGGTGACGCACGAGCTGGACCACATTGAACGGCTGGCACCCCGCGTTCTGTGGCTGGAGAACGGCAAAATCCGGCGCGACGGCCCGACGGCGGACGTTCTGGCCGAGTACCGGGAGACCTTTCGCCATGACGCCTGACGCCCCGAAAAACCCCCTAGCCCCCAATTCTGGAGGGACCGGATTAGGAGAGGATGCGGGTGCTTCCCCTCTGACTTCCCCCCCATCAACGGTGGTAGGGCTGGGGGGGCCATCTTCTCCCGACCTGTCCGTGGCCGTTGTGTCTTACAACACCTGCGGCCTCCTGCGCGCCTGCCTGGCCTCGCTCCACGCCCGGCAGGCCGAAGGCGAGGCGACCCTGGAAATCATCGTCGCCGACAACGGCTCGACCGACGGCAGTCCCGCCATGGTGCGCGCTGAGTTCCCCGCCGTCCGGCTGGTTGAAACCGGCGGCAACGTCGGCTTTGGCCGGGCCAACAACCTCGCCCTGCGGGACGCGCGGGGACGCTGTTTCTGCCTGCTGAACTCAGACGCCGAGGCCCTGCCCGGCGCCCTGGCGAAGACCCTGGCCTTCCTCGACGCCCACCCCGGCGTGGGGCTGGCCGGCGGCCAGCTCCTGTGGCCCGATGGCCGGGCGCAAACGTCGTGGGGGAGCGATCCGACGCTCGCCGGCGTCTGGCAGGAGCAGACTTTTTGTGGGGCGGTGCGGGCGCGGATGCAGAAACCCGGCACTGGAAGTGCCGGGCTACTGCCGAATGGAAGTCGCTCCGCGACTGAGGAGGCGTCCGTCGGATCGTCCGTAGTGCCGGAGGCACTTTCACTCCCGAGTAGACCGGCACTTCCAGTGCCGGGGGTCTCCCCCCGCGATGTGGACCAGATCTGCGGGGCCTACATGGTCATCCGGCGCGGGGCCTGGCGGCAGGTGGGCGGCTTCGATCCGGCCTATTTCATGTATAATGAAGACGTGGACCTCAACGTGCGCCTGCGGCGGGCGGGCTGGCGGGTTGTCTTCCTGCCCGATGTCCCGATCCGGCACCACCTGGGCGCGAGCAGCCGGGCGGACTGGCAGACGCGCGCCCGCATGGTGTCCGCCTATAACCAGAGCCGGGAATACTACTTCACCCGCTACGCCGGGCCGGACGCGGGCCGCCGTCTCCGGGCCTACTGCCTGCTCGGCACGGCCATTCGCCTGACCGGCTGGAGCCTGCTGTCCGTCGTCAAGCCATCGGCGCGCGACAAGGTGAAGCTGTTCCGCGAGGTCTGGCGGCGGACCCAGGAGATGACGGGTGGGGAAGGGATGACGGGCGGGCAATGACGATCTCGGTCGCGATGTGTACCTACAACGGGGCCGCATACCTGCGGGAGCAGCTCGACAGCGTCGCCGCGCAGACGCGGCTGCCCGATGAGCTGGTGGTCTGCGACGACTGCTCGGGGGACACGACGATGACGGTGCTGGAAGAGTTCGCCCGGCGCGCACCGTTCCCGGTCCACCTGCACCGCAACGAGGCTACCCTCGGCTCCACCCGTAACTTTGACCGCGCCATCGGGCTGTGCCGGGGCGACCTCATCGCCCTGAGCGACCAGGACGACGTCTGGCGGCCGGAAAAGCTGCGCCGCCTGGAGGCGCCATTCGCCGACCCGGACGTGGGCCTGGTCTTTTCCGACGCCGATGTGGTGGACGAGGCGCTGCGCCCGCTGGGGGCGCGGCTTTGGGACACCTACTTTCCGCCGCCCTTGCAGCGCCGGATGGCCGCCGGCCAGGCGTTTGAAGTGGAGATGGGGGAGAACGTCGTCACCGGGGCGACGATGGCCTTCCGGGCGGACCTACGCGCGCTCGCCCTGCCCATCCCCGGCGACATTTACATGATCCATGACGGCTGGATCGCCCTCGTGGCCGCCACCGTCAGCCGGCTGGTGTTCCTGCCGGATCCCTTGATCCTTTACCGCAGGCACCCGCATCAGCAGGTCGGCATCGGCAACGCCGCCGTCATCGAGCACCGCAAGCAGAACCCGGTGCTGCCGCGCCTGCATTACCTCAATCACCTCCGCCAGATCGAGACGATCCACGCGCGCCTGACGGCCTACGGCGGCACGGGCGTCCGCGACCTGACGCGCGACTTCGCGCACCTGCGGGCGCAGGCGGCTCATATCCGTGCGCGGCTGATGCTGCCTGCCGTCCGCCGGCAGCGGGCGCTGTTCGTCCTCAAAGAGCTGGCGACAGGGCACTATCACCGCTACTCGAACGGGTTCCGCAGCGCCATCCGGGACTTCCTTTACCCACTGAAGGAAGGTGGATGAAGGAAGGCGAACCGGCGTAACTGTCGCACCGTAGCAGGTTCTTTCTGCTAGACAAGACTATGATTACTCACATCAGGCATGTCCTGCGCCGGGTCCCCCCGCTGCGCGCGCTCGTTCATGCTTACTTCCGGCACAAGACCCAACGGGCAGCGGCCGCTTTGGCGGCCCTGGCCGCCGGGGAGCCGTCCATGAAGTGGCGCCTCCCAGCCAGCGCCGCGCCTTTCGCGGGCCGCCCGCCCGCGAATGACCTCGAACGCTATTTCGCCGTGAACACGGGCCGCCTGCTGGACAAGTGGGGGCACTACTTTGCGGTGTATGAGCGTCACTTCGCTCGCTACCGGGGGACCGATGTCCACGTTCTGGAGTTCGGGGTGTCGCACGGCGGTTCGCTCCAGATGTGGAAGGAATATTTCGGCCCCCGAGCGAAAATCTATGGGGTGGACATCAATCCCGCCTGCAAAAGCCTGGAAGAAGATCAGGTCAAGATAATCATCGGCGACCAGGGCGACAGGCAGTTCTTGCGCTCACTGAGCGACGTGGTTCCGCGCATCGACATCCTGATTGACGACGGCGGCCACACGATGCGGCAGCAGATTGCGACCTTTGAGGAGATGTTTGCCCGCGTCGTCTCCGACGGCGTTTACCTGTGTGAAGACCTCCACACAAGCTATTGGAAGCGGTTCGGCGGCGGGTACAAGCGGAGGGGCACGTTCATCGAGTATAGCAAGAACTTCATTGATGCGCTTCATGCCTGGCATGTCCCCCCCTCGCGGCGCCTGAGCGTCTCGTCTGTCACCCGATCAGTCAGCTCACTTCACTTTTACGACTCCGTCCTGGTAATCGAGAAGGGAGCGATGCAGCCGCCGTATCACAGCGAGACAGGACATTCGTCGCCCGGCATTGCGCCCCAGTGAGAGGCTGCCTCAGCCTGCCTCCCGCAGCGCCTGATGCCAGGCGGCGGACAGGGCGGGGTAGCTCCCGCCGGTCAGGGCGCGGATGAGCGGCGAGGGGTGCTCGCCGGCAGCGCAGCGGGGATCATTGGGCTTGGGGCCGTGGAAGTGGACGATCCAGGCGTCGCCGGGGTCGCCCCAGTACGGCTTCCAGTTGAAGGAGGGCGGCAGCCGGCCCCACCGGGGCGAGTCCAGCCGGCGCAGGCGGTGGGCCAGACGCCGCCGCCAGAGGTCCGCCACGCCCCGCGTCAGGAGCAGGCGGGAAAAGGGGCGGTAGTAGAGCTGGTAGACGCTCTGGTCCCAGACAAAGTCCGATTCGTGCCGCTCGAGCGTGTCCAGATACCAGCGCGTCCACGGCAGAAAGCGGGCGTCCTCTTCGGCCAGCCGGGACAGGTTCATCAGCATGACCCCTGTATTAGGGGAGCGGTAGTCGGTGGAGTCGCCCTCGGGGGCGACCGCGAAGAAGCGCGGCGTCCGGGCGCGCAGCTCAGGCGCCACGTCGCGCAGGAACATGACGTCGCAGTCGGTATAAAGCGCCTCGGCATCCGGGTAGCCGTGCTCCCGCGCGACGCGCGGGATTTCCAGCCGCAGGAATGCGCCCGCGCCGCCGGTCAGGTAGTATTGGTCGCCTTTACGCACGGCCAGCCGCTCCAGGGCCGAGTAGAACTGCGACCGGCAGGGGATGACGGTCACGCCCCGGTCGCGCAGCCAGGCAGTCAGGTCACACTCCGCGCCGTCGTAGAGGCAGTGGGGGATCAGTGTGGTGTGCAGGCGTGCCGTGTGGACCGCCACCTTCACCATCTCTGCGTAGGCCGGAAACGTGCCGCCGGCCTGATTCAAGGCGAAGAACCATCGCATGGGGCATTGTAGCACACGCACAGGTGCCTGTCAAAGCCTTTGCCCTTCGGGGTTCAGTCTGAAGTGATGCTCTCAGAAAGATTTTCCGTGGCCGACGCCAAGTTCACGCTGATCCTTCCCTCTTACAACGGCGGCGCCTATCTCCAAGAGTGTGTCGTGAGCATTCGGGCGCAGACTTACGCCGACTGGACACTGGCCGTGCTCGACGACGGCAGCACGGACGGGTCGTTGGAGTGGCTGCGCGGGCTGGACGAGCCGCGCCTGGCGCTCTACCCCGCGCCGGAGCATTTGGGCATCGTCGGGAACTGGGCGCGCGCGCTCGAAATCCCCAAAGCCGAGTTTATAACCATCATCGGCCAGGATGACCGGCTCGATCCGGATTACCTCGCCGTCATGGACACGCTCACGCGGGAGCGCCCGGACGCGGGTTTGTACCACACGCATTTCCGGTTCATAAACAAGCGGGGGAAATTGATCCGCCCCTGCCGCCCGATGCCCGCCCGCGAAACGGCGGCGGAGTACCTGACGGCCCTGTTCACCGGGCGGCGCGACACCTACGGCACAGGGTATTTGATGCGCTCCGCACGCTACGGCGCGGTCGGCGGCATCCCCCCCTTTGAGAAGCTGCTGTTCGCCGATGATGCCCTGTGGATGGCGCTGATGCAGGGCGCATACAAAGCAACGGCCCCCGCCGAGTGCTTCTCCTGCCGCCTGCACCCGGCCAGCGCCAGCGGCGGGACAGGCTGGCAGTCTTGGCTTGCCGCCATGCCCCCGTATGCGTCGTTTCTGGCCGACCTCGCGGCCCGCAGCCCGGACTTCGCCCAGGCGTATGCCGCCCACGCGCCAGCCTACTTCGACGGCTGGCGGCGGTCGCTGTGGACGCTGGCCTTGACGCAGGCGACGCGGCAGAATCGGCGAGTCGAGCCGGGCGCTCTCCAGACCATCACGGATGTGGCGGCACGACTGCCGCCCGGCCTGCGGCTGGACGGAGGGCAGGCGTTCGCGGCGGGGGCGGGGATGCGGGCGCGCGAGTGGATCAACCGCTACGCGCTGTCGCGCGTTGCCTACAGTGTTTATGTGCGCTTACGCTATCGGAGCAGGTGACGAAGAACCGGCACTGGAAGTGCCGGTCTACTCTTGCGTGAAAGTCGCTCCGCGACTGAGGAGCAGTCATCGTGAGCCTGTCTTGCGTTCTTGCCTTGCGTTCTTGCCTTGTGTTCTTGTCTTGTGTTCTTGTCTTTAGTCGCGGAGCGACTTTCATTCACGAGTAGCCCGGCACTTCCAGTGCCGGGAAAATGCTATGAGAATCGGCATTGACGCGCGCACCCTCTCGGGGCGCTACACGGGCGACCGGACCTACTGGCGCGGGCTGATCGGCGGCCTGGCCGCCGTGGACGCAGCGAACGAGTACGTCCTGTACACGCGGCTGCCCCTGGACGGCGACCCGCCGCCGGGCCTGGGGGCGAACGTCTCCTGGCGGCAGGTCGCGGCACCCCAAAACGACGCGCTGTGGATGCTGGCGGGCTGGCCGCGCGCCCTCAAAGCCGACAAAATTGATGTCGCGCACACGCAGTACAACATCCCGCTGCTCGGCGCCCCGTGCCCGGTCATCACCACCATCCATGACGTCTCGTTCCGCGTCCACCCCGACCTGTTCCTGCTCCGGGACCGCTGGATACTCAGCATGCTGGTGCCGCGCTCCATGCAAAAGGCCGCGCGCGTCCTCGCCGTGTCGGAAAGCACCCGCCGGGACATCCTGCGCTTTTATCCCCAAGTGCCCAAAGACAACGTCCGCGTAGTCCTCGAAGCCGCCGATGCCCGGTTCCGTCCGCCCCTCGGAGGGCAGGAAACGGCGCGCGGCATGGCGAACAAGAGGCTGGGCCTGGACGACAAGCCGTACCTGCTGGCCGTGGGGGTTCGGCAGCCGCGCAAGAACCTGGCCCTGCTGCTGGACGCCTTTGCCCTGGTAAAATTAGGATTGAAGATTGACGGCAAACCGCCGCCGCACCGCCTGGTCATCGCGGGCAAGCGCGGCTGGCTGGACGACACCGACGCGCAGATCGCCGCCCTGCCCGCTGAGGTCACGCGGGACATCGTGCCGGCGGGCTATGTCGCCGACGACGACCTGCCGACGCTGTACGGCGGCGCGGACGCTCTGTGCTACCCGTCGCGCTATGAGGGCTTCGGCCTGCCGCCCCTGGAAGCGATGGCCTGCGGCTGCCCCGTCCTGTGTAGCCGGTCGTCGTCCCTGCCCGAAGTGGTCGGCGATGCCGGCATTCTGCTGCCGCCGGACGACTCGGACGCCTGGGCGCGCGCCCTGGGCAAGCTGCTGTCCGCGCCGCCCATCCTGGCCCGCTGGCGGGAACGCGGCCCCGCCCGCGCCGCCCTGTTCTCGTGGGAGAAAGCCGCCCGCGAGACGCTGGAAGTATACAAGGAGTGTGTGAAATGACAGTTGTTCAGAAGCGCACCGAGAGTATCCGTGACGTGGCGGAGACGCTGGTTGCGGGCAACATGCAAACCTCACCGGATTTGGAGGCGATCTACTGGTTCCCGGCGGAGGACATGGTCCGGCTGGTCATGCTTGATCCCATCACGATCCCAAGCGAGGAGATGGTCCCCTACTATTTCAATGCCTTCCCGGAAGGTGGGGTCACTTATCCCTACGCAGTGGTGGTAATCCGGCCCGAAGAAAGGGTGTATCTATCGCCGCCGCCCGACTGGGGAACCTGGTCCGAGGCCATTCAGTTGTGGCCCCACAAATGAGTGATAAGGCAAAAGGATGAACGAAGTCAATGGACTGGCGAACCGCTCTTTTTGAGCAGGCACGATCCGACTACGAGATGGTCAAGCTTTTGAGCCGCAACAATGCCCCCCTCTGCCACCAGTTGCACTTTTTGCAGATGGCGACGGAGAAGCTGGCGAAGGGCTTTGGGACGCCGCGCGGCGGCCCTCAGCCCCCCAAAGTGCATCGCGCCTTCGTCCGCCTGATGCGGTCGGTGAAGGGCGACCCACACCTGCAACGCGCCTGCAACTGCGGGCCGGGGCAGATTGACGCTTATATCGCCTCCCTGCTGCCGGTAGCGAGGCTTATCGAAGACCTGGCGCCTGCCATCGCCAATGACGGTCCGAACCCCGAATATCCCTGGCAGGCATCGAGTGGCGTAATACCGGGTGGCGTAATCGCGCCCATCAACTACCCGTTCCCAGCCTTGCAGTTCAGCAGCCGGGGCATGGTCAACATGCTCACGTTTCTTGACCGCTGCTTTCAGATCATCTAAAGGATTATCCTATGCCTCTCGACCCGAAATTTCTCGCCGTTCTCGCCTGCCCCGCCGACGACGACCGGCCGCCGCTGCGGCAGGTGGGGGAAACCCTCGTCTGCGACAAGTGCGGGCGCGTGTACCCCATCAAAGACGGCATCCCAATCCTGCTGCCCGAAGAGGCAAACCGACCCGACAAGAAGTAAGAATTCGCAGAAGTAACGACCCTCCCAAACTGGAGACCACCGTGCAGCTCACCCGCACCGGCCCGATCCGCATCTCGCTGATCCACGGCCCCAACCTCAATATGCTCGGCGTCCGCGACCCGGACATCTACGGCAAGGATACGTTCGGCTCAGTCAACCGCAAGATCGAGGCCCACGCCAAAACATTGGGCGTGGAGATCCGTATCCAGCACTCCAACTCCGAGGGCGCCATCGTGGACTTCGTGCAAGATGCGATGGGCTGGGCGTCGGCCATCGTGATCAACCCCGGCGCGTACACGCACTACTCCTACGCCATCCGGGACGCCATCGCCGACTCGCGCCTGCCGACTGTCGAGGTGCATCTGTCGAACGTCCACGCCCGCGAGGAGTTCCGCCGCCACAGCGTCATTTCGCCGGTCTCAACGGGTCAGATCGTTGGCTTCGGTCCGTATGGGTATCTTCTGGCGCTCGATGCCGCCAAGAACCTGATCGAAGAAAGCCACCGATAAATCAGTCGCCCGAAAGTTCTTGCGAAAGTTCTTGCGGGCGACTGAAGTCGCGGCAACGAGGGCACGAAACCTGCCTTCGCAGGTTAGGAATCAGGAGGGGTCTTAGTCGCCGAAGGGCGAGGCTTTATTGGGGTGACTTCGTGCTCTTGTTGCTGCGGTTTCAACCGCCCGCCCCGCGTTCAGGGCACGCAGTTGATGGGGGACTGGTCGCCGCACGTCCCATCCGGGCCGGGATACAAGGGCGAGGCGGCCGCACCCTCACAGACGGCGTTGTAGGTGCAGCGCACGTCCCAGTTCTCGTCCCGGATCGTCCCCCGCCGGGCATATTTGACGTGGCCGTCCACATACAGGAAATTTGCGCCGCCCGCGTGCCGCCAGGCGATTTGCTTGTTGTTGGCCCAGCCGACGCCCAGCCACGGGTGGTCCCACGGCTCGGTCGTGTGGTCCCGGCTGTCGGCGGCGTGCGGGTAGGCGACCTCCATCGCCGACCGGCCCAGGGTCTGGCTCGTGTTCGCGTTGGCGTCCGCCATCAAGATGATCGTGGCGGGCGACCCCACGCGGGACAGGCCGACGACGCTCCGGTAAAACCCAGGTGGCAGCGGGTTACTTCGGGTATCCAGCAGGCCGATGACCTGGCCGTTGGCCGCATAAGTCTGGCCGTCCACGCCCGAGTCCGGACAGTTCAGGCCGCCGCTCCGGCCTCCCACGGCATGGGTGCCGACGTAGCCGCCGATCTCGTCCGGCCAGTTGACGATCCGCCCGCTGTCCACGCTGTACGACCACGGAAACTGCTCATCCCCATCCTGGACGTACTGCATGATCGCCATGCCGATCTGCCGCTGGTTGGACGCGCAGGTCGCCCGCCGCGCGTTTTCCCGCACTTTGGCGAACGTCGGGAACAGCAGGGCAGCGAGGATCGCGATAATGGCGATGACGACGAGCATCTCTATCAAAGTGAAGGCTCGCAGAGAGCCGACCGTTCGTTTCATTTTGTGTCCTCTAGAGATTCCCGCACAGAGATTCCCGCACCATGACTACGGGCAGGCTGCGCTCGCCGCGCCGCCCGTCCGCAGGAACTGCGCGTCCAGGGCGGCGGGCCGATACCACCTGACGTGACCATCCACAAACGCGACGTTTGACCCGCCACTGTGGCGCGTCGAGAGCGCGTTGTAGGGGCTGACGTACCACTGGATGCCGTCGTCGGTGGAGGCGCCGGCGTCAGGAAAAGAACCGCCGAAGAACGCCTCCTCGGTGAGCAGCGCGAAGGACGCGGGCGCGTCGAACCCGGCCAGCGTCTTGCCCGGATTGGGCTGCCGCCCTGTCTGGGTGTCCGTGACGCAGGAGTTGATCGCGTAAGAGTCCCCAGCCTCCTGCCCCGGCCCATCGTCGGGGCAAACATAGACCGCCGCGCTCTTGACATAGGAGTAAATGCCCCCGCGCGCCGGATCAAAGGCGCCCGGCGCGGGCGGCTCGCTGAAGGTCTGGAAGTACATCCAGCCGCCCTCGACGCCCGCGCCTCCATTGCCGCCATCGGTCGCCCCAGGCATCCGCTCGTCGTTGTCCTCGGTATACTGCTGGAAAGCCAGGCCAAGCTGTTTCAGGTTGGACGCGCAGGCCGCCCGGCGGGCGTTCTCCCGGACCTTCTGGAAGACCGGAAACAGGATCGCCGCGATAATCGTGATGATGGCGATGACGACGAGCAGTTCAATCAGCGTAAACGCCTGCCGCTTCTGCATGGTGCGCTCCTCCGCCGCCCGTCGGGCGGCCCTTCTCATAGAGTCTGTGAGGAGAATACGCGATTGCGCCCGGATTCGGTTCGGGTGGGCGGCAGGGCGCACTTATTTCCGCCGGTAGTTCTGGTTCTCAAAGCAGGCGTCGTATTTGCCGAACTCTTCATCAGTCAAGTTGGGGTGAATGACGGACAGGACGCGGTCCGGCAGGAGCCATTTAACGTGTCCGTCTGTCAGCACATAGTTTGCGCCTCCGGCATGACGCCCGTCCCGCTCTGGGAACTGATCGTAGGAGTGATTCCGAGAGTCAAACTCACCCATCCACCCGGTCGCGTAAAGTGCCGACCCCATGCCGGCGTTGGGGGCGGAAATCAGGAGGCCGCCGTCTCCCGCCGCCGAAAACTGACGAGCGCCCTGCGTTGCTCCTTCGCCGGGCAGGGTGATCTGCGCGGTGTTGCCCGTGGCCTCGAACAGCAGCACCGTTTTGGGCGTGGAGAGGACGCGCCCCGGCAGCGCCGAGACATCCGCCGGGGCCAGCAGCCAGTTGTTGTAGCCGTAGGAAACCCTCTGAGCCGGCGGTACGTCAGGCGTCGGATCATCGGGGCACCCGAAAACAGCCGTGCTTTTGACGTAGGGGTAGACCTGCCCCGCCCAGCCTTCGCCGGACGGGGGCGCTTCCGAGGGTGGGTCCCAGCCCGTGCGTTTCACCGTACCACTGGGGTATCGCTCGTCGCTCTCCTGCTCGTATTGCAGGAACGCCATCCCAAGCTGCCGCTCGTTTGCCAGACAGCTCGTTCGGCGTCCATTGTCTCGCGAACGCGCGAAGACTGAGAACAGAAGCGCGGCCAAAACGCCGATGATGGCGATGACGACCAGAATCTCCACCAACGTGAAGCCGCGCGAACTTCCTTTGTCCATGATGAACCCCTTTCGCGAGGAACAGGAGCAGAGCGGAACCGGCACTGGAAGTGCCGGCCTACTCCCAGTGAAAGTCGCTCCGCGACTCAAGACAAGAAACAAGAGCACACAACCGGCTCACGACTGCTATTCCTCAGTCGCGGAGCGACTTCCATTCGGCAGTAGGCCGGCACTTCCAGTGCCGGTCATTCTGTCGTGGGCGGCTCGCCCGAAGGCACAGGGATGTCCGTGTCCAGTGAGAGGGGCTGGCCGAAGTTGGGGGTGCCGTCCGGGTCCCAGGTGAATGGCTGCGCCCGCGCCGAGCGCTCGCGGTAAGTGTAGCCGCTGTCGGTCTTGGCGTGGTAGACGATCCAGTCTTCGGTCCCGTCGGGGGACTGGAAGAAGTTGTTGTGGCCCGGCCCGTAGACGCCGTGTTCGTCGCAGCGGGTGAAGACCGGGACCGGGTGCTGCGCCCACGCGGCCGGGTCCATCAGATCGGCGTCTTTGTCCGCGACCAGCATCCCCAGCTTGTAGTCCGGCTTGCCCGTGTCGCAGGCCGAGTAGAGGAGGAAGACCCTGCCGTGCCGCTGGATCGTGACGGGGCCTTCGCGGACCTCGTTGCACCCGAAGCCCTCGGCGGGCAGGTACACGCGTGGGCCGGTCAGCGTCCACGGGTCGGTCATGCGGGAAATGTAAAGTCCCTGACCGGCGGGGCTGGGCCGGCCGCACCAGAGGAAAAACAGGCGCCCGTCGGGCAGCCGCAGGGCCGAGCCGTCAATCGCGTACCACTCGTCGTCCGGGTCGGTCTGGAGCTTGGCTTTGAACGTGTACGGGCCGCGCAGGTCGTCCCCCGCGCTTTCGCAGACGAACATCCGGTGGTGGGCGTCCACACCGTCCGAGGCGGTGTAATACAGATACCAGCGGCGACCGCTGGGGCCGTCCAGCAGGTAGATCTCCTGCGCCCACATGTCCCGGAACCGGCCCGGCGCGTCGTCCCGCCAGATCACCTCGTCGGGCGCATCTTTGAGTTCCGCGATCCGCCGCGCCCGGCGCAGGCTGATGTCGGCGCCCGCCGTGGCGGACAGGTAGTACCAGCCGTCATAGTACGTCAAGAACGGGTCCGCGCCGTGCAGCTTCAGCGGGTTGCGGAACGTGGCTCTGGGTGTCGTCATCGTGAGTGTTTCCTTTGTGCCGAATTTCCCAGGGCTGAACCTGTGGGCTTCGGGAGAGCAGAACCCCGCCTTCGCGGGCTGAATGCCGATGGCATATGCTCTTGCGCCCACGAAGGTGGGGGCCTGCACTTCTAAAGCCCCGCCGTTCAGGGCGGGGTTACGATGCCGCCATTATAACACGCGCGCTCACCCCCGTCCAGCGCGGTATAATAGCGGCATCACACTTGCAGAAAGAATCCCCATGCCAACCCGCCTCGACAACGTCCGCCGCGCCCTCCATTCACTCGAACAGGCTCCCGATGCCCTGCTGCTGACCGACGCGGACAACCTGGGCTACGTCTCCGGCTTCACCGGCTCCACGGCGCAGGCGCTGATCACGCCGGACGAGGCGCTGTTCATCACCGACTCGCGCTACACCCTGCGCGCGATGGCTGAATGCCACGGCTTTCGGATCGTCGAAACGCCGTCGGGCAGCGGCGGGTACGGCGAAGCCCTGCAAAACGTCCTGACAGAGCGCCCCGCCTTGCGCCGCCTGGGGTTTGAGGCGGGCCACGTCACCGTCGCCCAGTGGGAGGTGTTCCAGAAGCTCGCGCCGGACATCGAGTGGGTCGCCGCGATGGACATCGTGGAGACACTGCGGCGGGTCAAGGACGCCGGGGAGGTTGAAGCCATTCGGCGGGCCATCGCCGTCGCCGAGGCCGCCTTTGAGTCGGTCAAGCCGCTGCTCCAGCCCGGCACGCGCGAACAGGACTTCGCCCTGGAGCTGGAATTCGCCATGCGCCGGGGCGGGGCCGAGGGAGTCGCCTTCGACACCATCGTCGCTTCGGGCGCGCTGGGGGCGCACCCGCACCATCACGCCGGCCCGCGTCCGCTCACGGCGGGCGACTTCGTGACGGTTGACTGGGGCGCGACCGTGGACGGCTACAACTCGGACCTCACCCGCACCTACGCCATCGGAAGGGCCGACGAAAAGCAGCGCGAGGTCTATGCCGTTGTCCTGGAAGCCCAGCAGCGCGCCATCGCCGCCATCCGGCCCGGCCGAACCGGCAAGGAGATAGACGCCATCGCCCGCGATTTCATCACCGAGCGCGGCTACGGCGACGCCTTCGGGCACGGCCTGGGCCACTCCCTGGGGCGCTCGGTCCACGACGGCCCCGGCTTCTCCCCGCGCGCCGACACCCTGGTCTTGCAGCCCGGCATGGTGCTGACGGTTGAGCCGGGCATCTACTTAGAGAACTGGGGCGGAGTCCGTGTGGAGGAGGACATCCTGGTTAGGGAGAGCGGCTGCGAGATTTTAACACACCTGCCGAACGCCCTGGAAGTGCTGGCCTAGCCCGCCATGAAGAAGCGCTGGATCTCGTACACCCCAACCTGGCAGCAGGGGCCAATGGCCTTTTGGGTGCATCTTCCCGCCGACGGCAAGCCCTGGCGCGACGCGCAGGTCTTCGACCCGCCGGCTCCCAAGCCTGTCCCCGGCAGGGGCTTCCCGATCTTCTGCGTCGAGTTCGACCGCGCCCTCCTCCGGTTCTCCTCGCTGGATGAGCTTCGGGTCTGCCTCCATACGCTCTCGCGGCGCGCCCTGCCGTCCAACTTGATTCTCACGCGCAGGCGCGGCGGGGGCTACGGCCCCAGCAACCACTGGCTGAACCGCCTTCCCCTGCGGGCGATGACCTGGCCCTACCGCCAGAAGGTGGTCAAGTACCTGAAAGCCAGCCTCGCGGCGTTTGAGATGGAGATGGGCATTCGCCCGGCAGATCGGCCATGAACTTGAAGCAGGCATCGGAATTGTTCAAACAGCACAAAGCCAGCGGCGATTACGACGCGGCCTCCACCGTGATGCTGGGTTGGGCACAAGAAGCGGGTAAGCCGCACAATTTATGGCTCGCCAACATGGTCTTGCTGCTCTTTGCCTTCAATTTAGGCTTGTACGAGGAAGCCCTGCTTCGCGCGGAGGAGTTGAAAAAGATTGATGCGGACGACCCGTACCTGCTGGAGATGATCGCCCGTGTCTATGAAGCGCAGGGGCGGCACGATGAGGCGGTTGCCAGTGCTGAAAAGGCTGTTGACAGCGCGAAGGCGGAGGCTGAAAAGGCTGATAGAAATGGGAAGCCGGAGGAACCTTCGATTTTGAAGGGATATGAAGACTACCTGGCACAGCTTATGGAGGAAGCCCATGGTTGAATACGACGTCATGATTCTCCTGCACCCGCCAAGTCCGAAGCATATGCGGCAACTGGAAGAGAGTGACCAGCCTCTGTGTCGCTGGCAATACGAGCGATTTGCCAACCACGTCCACGCCCAGATGAGTGCGGCGGACCGCGAGCATATGCGGCAGGAACGAGAGATTGCTGCCAACTTTCAGGACGATCTGAGGCGGGAGTACCCCCAGCGCAGTTTCGTCATCACGCACCTGCCCTGCTACGCCGTCTCCTTCTATCAGGCAGCCGAAGACGCGCCGGTGGAGGACGAACCCCTCGACTCAGCGAAAGAAAAAGTCTGGTGTCAAACCTGTGAGCGGAGCCGTCCTTACCGTCTCCTGCCCGTCCCGGATGCCGAATTTCCCCAAGCCGAATGGGGCCGATGCGAGACTTGCGGCAGCGATGTGATCGTGCGTTCAGGAGAGATACGCACACTGATCAAGGCAAGCCTTTAAAGGCTTCTAGCGTGGCTGCTTGTTCAGGACGACCTCGCACGGGGCGCGGTCCAAGACCGTGCGGGTGACGCGCTCCATCAGCGTGTCGGAGGGATCGTCCGAGGGCAGGTAGGTCAGGACGATCAGGGACGCGCCCAGGACCTCGGCCTGGTGGACGATCTCCTCCCCCGCGTCGCGGGCGCGCGTCACCTGCGGCTCCGCCGTCACGTCCTCGCCCCGCGCGGCGCTCACGGCCATTTCCAGCGTTTGGGCGGCGGCGGCTTCCTCTTCGGGCAGGGGCGCGGTCAGCGGCAGGTGGCGGGGGACTTCCAGGACGTAGGCCAGGTGCAGGCGGGACTTCGCGGTCGCATTGGCTGTCGAGTCGGCTTTGGCAAGCCGGCAGGCGAGGGCGCTGGCCGCCTGCGGGTCGTCGGGGCGCAGGAGCGGCACGAGGATGTTCTGCGGCGCGCGGCCCCCCGCTGCGGCGCGGCTGCCGCCCGGCCCGGACAGCTTCAGCGAGGCCCGCGCCTCCTCGATGGTCGCGGCGACGGGCAGGCGTGAGCGGACACCCGGCACGGCCCGGATGACCTCCATCACGCCTTCGGGCAGGGCGGACACGACGATGCGCGCCCGGTAGCGCTCGATGTAGTCCATCGCGTCCCGGAACGTTTTCGCGCCTTCGGGCGAGCAGCCCGTCAGCTCACTCCCGTCCACGATGATGCCCTGCGGGTGGTGCCTCAGCAGGAGGTTGGCCGCCGCCTGAATGGTCGGCCACAGGTTCTTGTCCAGGTTGCCTTCGAGCTTGACGACGTCTTCGCGCGCTTCAATGATCATCTACGATCCATTCTGTCCCGTGTGCGATTCGCCGTGCAGCAGGGCAACGCTGAAGTCGTCCGGCAGCCGGCCCCCGTTCGCGTCCCAAGCCGCTTGGCGCAGGGCGGCGACGAGTTCCCGGCCCTGATTCTGAACGGCGGTCCGAACGATGTGTTCCCAGCCGACGTACTTCCAGACCCCGTCCGACAGGATCAGCAGAGTCCAGCCCGGCGTGAGCCGCGCCGAAAACGCGACCGGGCGGGCGGCGCTCGACCCCACCGGCGGGTTCTTGCGCTGATCCTCGGTCAGCAGGAAGTCTCGACCGCCGCTGAGAAGCAGCGCGCCGCTGTCCCCACAGGACGCGCCCCACACCTCGCCGCCTGAGACGCCCAGGCTGACCAGGGTGCAGAACCCCGCCGCGTCGTCCTCGCAAACCGCCTCATCCGCCGCGCCAACAATGGTGTACCACGGCGCGGCCCCGCGCAGTTCGTTCGCGGGGAACGAGCACGCCGCCCGCAGGCTTTCCTCCCCGGCGACCTGCGCCGCCCTCGCGCCGCCGACCTGCCCGCCCTGGCCGTCCGCCAGCGAACACAGGAGCAGGCCCGCGTCGCCGGGGTGGGGCCGCACGACCACGACATCCTCATTGGCGTGGCCCTCCCCGGCTTCGGAATGAACAAGGCAGTGGATGTTGGACATAATGCCCCTCGCTATGCTGCGGCCCGTTACCGCCCGTTGGCCTTGCGCCTGTGTAAGTAGTCGGCGAGAATCACGCAAGAGCACATGAGTAGAACAAGAAAACCCAGGATCGGGCTTGTTGTCATCACGTTGAAGAGGCAGACCCACGCGACGGGCACATAAGCGAGATGCACCAGACGGCGCTCTCTAGGCACACGTCCTGAAAGCACGTTGAACAATGCCCAGAGTGCCAGTACGATCAAGAGCACTGCCTTTCCTAGTATCACGAGTATCATGCTGATGTCTCCTGAATTGACTCATCTCGATGTGTTCTCCCCCGCGCCACGCGGCGCACCGCCGCCGCCAGGGCGGACACATCCGTCACCGTCTCGTCGGCGGTCAGGGCGGGGTCGTCCGGGTTATACAGAGTATACTGGATTCCGCGCTTGAATCGCACCGTCCTCAGCCCGGCGGCTTTGGCGGGGCCGATGTCGTTGTCGGGCCGGTCGCCGACGAAAATGGCCTCCGCCGCCGTGATCCCGGCTTGGTCCAGCCCCGCCCGGAAGATGGCCGGGTCGGGCTTGAACAAGTGAACGATCTCGCTGATGATCATTACGTCGAACAGGCCCCCAATGCCGTAGTTCTCGATGGCCTCCTTGACTGGCGGGTGCTGGTTGGCGATGATGCCCAGCCGGAAGTCCCGGCGCAGGTCCTCCAGCGCGGGCGTGATGCCGTCCAGAAGCTGCCCGTAAGGGCGCGGCTTACGCATCTGTTGGTAGAGGTCGCGCGCCTCGGACCACAACACTTCCGTCTCCGAGTCGTTCGCGCAGTAAAAGGCCAGCGTCCCCTTGATGGCCGCTTCCGGGTTCGGCCCCGCCGCCGTCAGCCTCTTACGGGTCGCATTGAAGTCGTCCCACAACACGTCCTTGCCGTGCGCCCGCAGGGTCAGCAGGAGGTCGTGGAACAGCCACTGGTGCTGGGCGTTCTCGTCGAACAGCACGTCGCCGATGTCAAAGAAAATGAATTTAACCATGCTAAACGCTTATACGACGCCGGGGGCGCGTTCTCCTTTGACGCGGGAAGAAACCGGCACTGGAAGTGCCGGCCTACTAGAAATGAAAGTCGCTTCGCGACTAAAGAGGGCGAGATGAAGAAGAGGGCGAGATGAATCGCGCCCCTACGGGGTCGTTCCTCAGTGCCGGAGGCACTTTCACATCGAGTAGGCCGGCACTTCCAGTGCCGGTTTCTTCGGCCCGGTTCCGAACTTCCAGTGCCGGTGATCGGCTTTGCTCTATCATAATCTTTGCACACACCCGGGTATACTTTCCCCAGGAATGCACTCTTGAGGAATGCACTCTTGCAAGGAGATACTCCCATGACAACGACTTCGCAGATCGAGCGCCCCGGCGCGATTACGTTCAAAGGCGGCCCGATGACTCTGGTGGGCCGGGAACTCAAGGTCGGCGACCACGTCCCCGACTTCCACGTCCAGACAGCGGACAAATTGGAGACGGTCGGCTGGGACGAACTCAGCGAGAACGGCAGCAAGGCTGTCCTAATGATCCTGGTCCCCAGCATTGACACCAGCGTTTGTTCCCTTGAAACCGGCAAATTCGACCGGCACGTCGCCGGTCTCCCGGCCGACAAGATCAAGGTCGTGACCATCAGCGCCGACACGCCCTTCGCCCAGGCCCGGTGGGCCAAAGAGGAAGGCGTGAGCAATCTCCAGATGCTCTCCGACCACAAGGACCGGACGGTCGGGGAAGCCTTCGGCGCGCAGGTGAAGGAACTCGGCCTGCTGTCCCGCTCCATCTACCTCGCCGACAAGGACGGAGTCGTCCGCTACGTCCAGACCGTCCCCGAGATCGCCAGCGAGCCGGACTACGACGCCGTCCTGGCCGCCGCGCGGGAAGTGGCCGGGGCGTAGAAAAAAGAGGAGAGGGATTATCCCTTTCCGCGCGGGAGCGTCCCGAAGGGGCGGGCTTGTCTCGCCCGTCGCGTAGACGCGGCACAAACCAGGCGCAAAGTTTGGACGGGGCGATTTGCGGCGATAGGACTTCTACCCGCGACACCAGGGGCAACCTCCTTACATTGTTTGCTGTTGGGTCGAGCAGGGCGCTTGTCTTTGCTACAGTTACACTCTCAACGTCCCGCGCCCTGGGCGAAACTTTAGCCGCAAATTGTTCACTGACACCGATTGCCACGGAACTTGGAATATCGGCCCTTCGGCGAGTACGAAGGCGAGGTCAGCGTTGGCGAAGTGACGCGCTAGGCCGCTACGACACCGCTCGGACGACAGTTTGGCGGGCGGCGGCGATCAGGAGACCGGATTGTGTCACGGCAAGCCCTCACAGCAGTCTCAGTCGTCTGCGCCCTTCTCTTCGTAACGGTCGCGCTCGTCTGCCTCAGTCCCGAAGGCCGGTTCCGTCTGCGCCTGTTTGAATTCGGCGTCAGACATGGTGCGGAAGACAGACACAGCGGCATAACGTATGCGACCGACGCGCCTGGGTGGAAGGTGGTTAGGAACAGCGAGAGGTGGACGAGCGGCGATAAGCTCCTGGTCCAGCGGATGTTCGCTGATCCGCCAGCGGCATCACGGGGCGAGATGTCCGTCTTCATGGCCGGATACGAGTGGGGTTACTACGCGCTGTTCTGCTGGACGTTCTTGGCCGGCGCGGTTGCAGCTGCCGCCGTGTTCCGCCGTGTGCGCGGCAGGCGTCTGAGGGCACGGCATGAATAACAAGCAGATATTAGCGACCATCATCGGAATAGTCGCCATGTACGGCGTCTACTATGTCAAGTTCATCCTGCCCATTGCCAAGCTAAAGCGAGAACATCCCGAAATCTTCGCGACGAATCCGCCTAATGCAGTCGTTGGCGGCCTGTCTGGTACAATCATTCTGTTGGTCGTTTTGTTGGTAACGGCAGCGGCAATCGTCCTGCTCCGAGGCAAGGGTTGAAACTACGAGCAACCTTGTCTAATGAGGAAGTGAGCCGGAAACTCTCTGAGCGCTCGACGTCCACTGGCCGCCCTGTCCTGTGGCTCTCCATCGGTCGGCGCGGGTGAGCTAGGCCGTCGAGCCGCTGAGTGTTGGAATGATTGCTACTCGGTATGGAGGTTAAGCCCGTGCTTACTCGGTCGTCACTGTTGGTGAGCATTGCTCTCGTGTTTATCCTGCTAGGCTTTGGTGTCTGGGTCTGGCCGCTCCGCTGGCACTACTGGACACTCTCCCCGACTGACATCCAGGCACAACAAGGAACACTGCCTAGTCCTTTACTCTACAAAGACAAGCCCGTCATGCAGTTTCGTCAGAACCGCCTCACCCATGAACTCCAAGCAAAAATGGGTGAGACATGGGCCGATGTACCGGAAAGAATGTGACCTGTCAACAACCAAGCGTGGTACTGCTGCTATGACACCCTGGGCGGGGGCGGCCAGACGCCTTCGCTCGCGACAGGCGGTTGCCCCTGGCGGGGCGCGGCTCTCGGTCCGGTCACGATCCGTGTCAGATAATAGAGATTCTGTGCGAAGTAGACCGGCGTCATAATGAGGCCGATGATCCCCCACCAGCCCGCGACCAGCATCACGCTGTTATAGCCCGCGCTGATCTTCCAGGCGCAGGGGACGCAGAAGTTCCCCTCCTTCTGGGCCGTGAAGCGCACATAGAGCAGGCTGATGGTGCGGTGGAAATGGCCGTAGCCGGTCGGCGCAACGCGGGAGCCGCAGCCGGCGCAGGGCGTCCGGTCCGGCTCGGCCACGGTGTCGAGGTCGAAGGCCGTACACTGCACCCCCACGCTTGACAGCCACGTCGCCGCGGCCTGGCCCGCCGACGCCCGCATCGCCTCCCGCGCCTGAACGGCCTGGTCAGGCGGCACGTTCATGGCCCCGACGGCTTCGGCCACCCGCGCCGGAATGCCCCGGCGAAGGAACTCCTGCGCGACTTGATCGGGGGACGCCTGCCCCGCCGACAGCGCTGAGACGCCCGCCCCGAAGACGGCGGCGCAGAAGCGGGCCGGGTCTGCGATCTGGACCGTACTACGCCCTTCCAGCGTCGTGTAGGTCAGGCCGTAGGCGGGGTTCTTGGAGAGGATGGCCTGCGTTCGCCAGGGCAGCGAGACGGGCCGACCCACCGGCACCAGGAACACGGCAGCGGGCAGAAGTGCGGTGCCATCGGGGGCTTGCCCCGCCCCGAAGCGTGGCTTGACCTTCTGGGTCAGGCCGGGCAGAAGCGACGGCTCCAAAACATGGTCGCCTGGCGCCAGCGTGTCCAATGCCTTGCCGTCCTTGACGACGACTCCGGCAAAGCCGGACGGGATAGTCAGCCGGGAGCCGAGAGTCAGCCCGCCCGCCGTGGCCTCATGCAGCGCAATCAGCGCGCCGTCTTCGCGTGGGAGAATGTCCATAGGCTTTATTATAGGCCGTGTTCGCGCCGACGTCAAGCCAGCCGCATCCGAGTCGGGCGGGTGAAAAATCCGGCTTGCCGGGGCGCGCGATTTGCGGTATAATGGACCCCAGTGAGGCGGCGATTTCGGAATCGAAATGGCTGCCTCCTTCTCTTGTTCAGGCCCGCCTAGAAGCCGCTTTCCGCCGCCAGGAAACCTGTGAGCAGCCACCCAACACCCGATGACAGCGCCCCGGACCAGCCGCTGAAAGACCCGTCTTTTAGAGACCAGCAGCTGGAACTGGGCGAGGAGGAAAGCCTGACCGCCCTGCGCCGGGCCTGGGAGCGGACTCTGCGCGCCCTGGCCGGGTCGGTCAACAAGCAGACCATCGGCAACTGGCTCCGCCCGCTCAAGCCGCTCTCCTACAGCCCGCTTACCAATGGGCTGCCCATCGTCGTCCTGGGCGCCCCGTCGTCGTTCGCCCGGACCTTCGTCGAGACCAAGTACGCCCAAACCCTGGCCCTGCACCTGGCGCAGTACCTGGACATCCCCCAGGTCCAGGTCCGGTTCGTGATCTCGACCCCGGACGTGCAGCCGCTGCTCGGCGAAAAGCCGCTGCCCTTGCAGCAGGCCGCCTCGCCCCGGCCTGCGCCCGAAGCCCTGCTCCTCGACACGCAGCCCGCCCTGGCTCTGACGCACGACGGCAGTTCCGACAGCGGCGGCAATGGGGTTGTCAGCGGGCGCGGCCCCCGCAACCAATTCACGACGGAGCTTGCCGCCTCGCCCCTCAACCCCCGGTACACCTTCGACAACTTCGTCGTCGGCAAGTCCAACCGGATGGCCCACGCCGGGGCGATGCGCGTCGCGGCGGAGCCGGGTAAGACGTACAACCCCCTGTTTTTGTACGGCAGCCCCGGATTGGGCAAAACCCATTTAGCCCATGCCATCGGGCATCAGATCCGCTTGACGCTCCCGCAGGCGCGGGTGGCCTATGTCAGCGGGGAGACGTTCACCAATCATTATGTGGCCGCCCTGCGGGACAAGCGCATGGAGGACTTCCGGCGGGCCTACCGCAGCGTGGACATTTGGCTGGTGGACGACGTCCAGATGCTGGCCTCCAAAGAGCAGACCAAGGAGGAGTTCTTCCACACGTTCAACGTCCTGCACCAGATGAACAAGCAGATCGTCCTGACCAGCGACCGGTCGCCGCGCGAGCTGAAGGCGATGGACGAGCGGCTCTGGTCGCGCTTCGAGTGCGGCCTGGTCGCCGACATCGCGCCGCCGGAGCTGGAGATGCGGGAGGCGATCCTGCAAAAAAAGGCCATCCTGGAAAACCTGGCGATCCCCGACGACGTGATCGCCTTCATGGCGAACCTCATCCAGAGCAACATCCGCTCTCTGGAGGGCGCGCTGATCAAGCTCATGGCCTACGCCTCGCTCGCCCGCAGCCCCGTCACCAAACAGCTTGCCAGCGATGTCCTGAGCAGCTACTATGTGGACCGGCTGCCGCCGCGCGAAGGACTGGGACGCGAGACGGCCTCGGCCCACCCGGAAGACCACGCACCGCCCGCAGGCAGCGACGCCCTGCTCCTGCCCCGCCCGCCGATGAGTGCCGGCGGGCCGACGGTGGACCGGATCGTTGACGCCATCGCCGCCCAAATGGGCGTGTCGCGGGACCAGATTTTGGTCGGCGGCGGGCGCAGCAACCGCGCGACGCGGCTGCACGGTGACGCCGGGTTCGCGCGCCAAGTCGCGATGTACCTGACCAAAGAGCTGGGCGGCGTACCCCTGTCCACGCTGGCGGCGACATTCGGCCTGAAGAGTCACACGGCCATCGTCCACGCTTCTGTGCGGCTCCAGAAGGAGATCGAAGAAGACCCGCAGATACTGTCATTGATTAGTAGGATCAAGCAAGAAGTCGAGCGCGGGGGCTAATGTCACAGTTATGTCACATAGTGTGCCACAGTCTGTGACAAAGGAGTACCCGCCCTTCAGGGCCGGTTAGGGCTTGTGTCACAGACTGTGACTCAACCTGTGACTCAATGTGACATAGTGTGACTCAACAACCCCCTATTGTGACTCAACAAGATTTCTTGAGTCACAGAGTCACAAAACTCAGCCTTGAGTCACAGGTGAGTCACAGGCCGATGTGACTCAGCGTGACTCGCGGAATCAGCCGATTTGAGCCAAAAGTCGCGGTGCCGCTTGGGAACACTCACGCGAGTCTGCCGAGAATCAAACGATTCCGACGATCCGCGTCGGCAGAGTCACGTTGAGTCACAAGTGAGTCACACACTTACTACTATTACCATAAAGAATTAGACTCTTCTATAAAAGTATAAGAGTCACACGCCATGCACGTTACATCGTTGAAGCTGGAAAACTTTCGGAATTATGGGACACTCCGTATCGAGCCGGGGGGGGGACTGAACATCTTTGTCGGGCGCAACGCCCAGGGCAAAAGCAACCTGCTGGAAAGCCTGTACATCCTGGCGACCAGCAAATCGTCGCGCGCCGGCAAGGATCTCGAGCTGGTCCGCTTCGGCGAACCCTCCGCCCGGATCGTCGCTGATGTGGTCAGGGAGAAGACGAGCGACATCGAGATCGAGCTGGCCCTGTCCCAGACCGAGAAGAAGGCCGCGCGCATCAACGGAGTCAAGCACACGCGGCTGTCCGAGGTCATCGGCCAGCTCAACGCCGTCCTCTTTGACAGCGGCGACTTGGAAATCATCCGAGGCGAGCCGTCCGTCCGCCGCCGCTTTTTGGATCTGGAGATCGCGCAGACTTCGCCGCGCTACGTCCTCGCGCTCGGCTCGTACCGCAAGACGCTGGAGCAGCGCAACCGGCTTTTGCGCGACCTGCGCGATGGGCGCGTTTCGAGCGCGGCCCGCGACAGCCTGCCCGCCTGGAACGAAGGGCTGGCCCAGCACGGGGCGCGGCTGATCGAGCGCCGCCGACTCTTTTTAGAGCGCCTAGCCCAGCTCGCGTCCGAGACTCACCGGACCCTGAGCGATGAACGGGATGACCTGCAAGTGACGTACCTGCCGTCGTTCCCGATTGACGGCCTCTCCGAAGCATCCGCCATTCAGGGTCGCTTCTTGGAGGAACTCGCCCTCGTCGCCGGGGAGGAAGCGGCGCGGGGGACGACCGTGCGCGGGCCGCAGCGCGACGACATCGCGTTTTTTGTCAACGAGCAGGACTGCCGCCTGTTCGGTTCGCAGGGCCAGCAGCGGACCGTCGCCCTGTCCCTGAAGCTGGCCGAGCGGCAACTGATCGAAGAACTGGTCGGCGAACCGCCTCTGCTTCTTTTGGATGACGTGCTTTCCGATCTGGACGACGCCCGTCGCGGCCTGCTGTTCGACCTGACCGCGCGCGCCGGCTCACAGACATTTCTTTCCTGCACCAATCTGCGCGCCTTCGCCCCCGCCGTCCTGGAGCGCGCCGCCGTCTACTCCGTCACAAACGGGGAGGTCACCAAACAATAGGATTATGAGGCAATGAGAGACAACCAAAGCACGAGACGGACGCGCGGCATGGCGCCCGGCTTCAGCGCCGTCAACAGCTTCCTGCAATCCCAGGAACTGGCGTCCATGCTCCGGCCCCATCTGGCGAAGGTCCACTGGGAGGGCGTCGTCGGCCCGCAGGTGGCGGGCGTCACCCAGGTCGAGTCCGTGCGCGACGGCGTCCTGTTCGTGCGCGTCAAAAACAGCGTCTGGGCCAACGAATTGACCCTGCTCAAAGAGGACATGCTGCGCCGCCTGAACAGCAAGCTGGGCGGGCGGGTCCTCACCGACATCCACTTCAAAGCCAGCGGCCTGGCGCGCGCCAAACAGAAGCCGGCCACTGTTTCTGTCCAGACGCCTACCGAGTCGGACTTGGCGCGGATTGTGCTGTCAGAGGAAGTGCGGGCGCGCGTGGAAGCCGCACTCCTCGGCATTACGGAGGAGGCATTGCGCGGACGGATTCGCGCAGTCATGCTCCACGCCGCCCGCACGGACGAGTGGAAGCGCCGTCAGGGCTGGTCCCCCTGCCCCCGCTGCGGTGCCCTCGCCGCCCCCGCCGCGCCTTCCGACACGGCGCCCGCTGAGACCGAAATAGCCCCTCTCTGCGCCCTCTGCCGCGCGGGGGTGGGTTGAGCCTCAAGCCGCGTATGACTCTGCAACCGGCTTACAGCGTTATGCGGTAGAATGATCCCATGGTGCGGTTGCTGGGAAAATACTGTGAGGAAAACATGAGCTTGAAGTTCAACGTCACGCTGGATCGGGATGAAGACGGCGCTTGGGTGGTGGAGTGTCCCGCGATCCCCGGCTGTGTCAGTCAGGGGCAGACGCGGGACGAGGCCTTAGAAAACATCGAAGACGCCATTCGTCTGTGCCTAGAGGTCCGCGCCGAGCGCGGCCTGCCGCTCACCCGAGAAACCCGTCAGGTGGAGATCGCCGCCTGATGCCTGTGGTTCCTCTGCTGAGTGGCCGCGACGTGGTGAAGGTCTTTGGGGCCTTCGGCTGGCAGGTGGCCCGGCAGAACGGCAGCCACATCGTTCTGGTCAAAGAAGGCCAGCCGGCGACACTTTCCATTCCCGACCACAAGCAGGTGGTACGCTGCGTAGCTTGATTTGAGATGCCGGCCTGACGGTCGGCGAGTTCGTGTCCGCGATTTGAGCTTCTTCCGGGCATGGCTGGTCGTTAAAATCCTGTCGCAAAATAACCTGCGCCTGGCCCACGCGAAAAATCCAGCAATTATTTCAGTCTTGACGCCCATAATGCAAGACTTGGCATGGTTTGTGCTGTCGGAAGAAGTGCGGGCGCGCGTGGCAACAGCAGTGGCCGACATTACGGCAGAAGCTCGGCGCAGACGGATTTGCGCGGTCATGCGCCACGCCGCCCGCACCTATGCCTGAAGACGGCCTTGGGGCTGGATGTTAACAGGCGCTAACAAAAATCGCCCCCCCGCCCCCAATTCTGGGGGAGCCGGAAATTGCTTCTCTTGTTCCCCGCCCTGAACGGCGGGGCTAGGGGGCCTCGGAGGCTGTTTTTGTTAGTGCCTCTAAGCCATGAGCGCGGCGATCATCACCACCGTGTCGTTCTCGCGAGTTGAAGGGAAAAGATATGTCAAAAGCCGTTGATGTTGTTCCCCGTGCATAGTCTGATGTCATCATTCTATTCGACAGCGGGTGGTATTCGGTGATGTGGGGTCGGTTCCGGGGTCAAAACCATAGAGATTTAGGCGTCCGATGGAACGGCGGCGAGGGCGAAATCGGTTATCCAAATGGGCGTGGCTTTCCGCAGTGGTATGTCGAACCGCCTTTTTTGCATGAAGGCATTTTACTGAGTCTACGGAAACAACTCATGGCTGAAGAAGAAAGCACCACAAATCGCGTTTATTTGCACAATATCGAAACGGCTCTCAGTGAGTCAAGGCTACAATCGGGCGCGGTCTAATACGGTGTTTTCAGTTTGATTGCGACTATGCCTTGGCTTTTAGGCAGATGTACGGGCCACTGCAAGTCCATTCAAGTGGTTATCTGCCTCATCCAGTAGAGCTTTTCGTCGGCAAAGAAACTTGTCAAAGAAGCCAGGAGGTAAGCCGCATGGCGGCATCTGATACAATCGCGCCATGACTGGAGACCATGTATGCAAACAGCAGTAAGAGTAACGACCACAGTTCAGTCCGGCGGAAGAATTGAAATTGCCGATCCGCAACTGCCTACAGGAAGGGCCGTGGATGTCCTCGTCTTGTTCCCACAGGAAGCGGACGTTTCGCGCCGCTCGGTGGTGGACGTCTTGGCAGAAGCGCCGGGGCAGCTTGCCTTCCACAGCGCCGAAGAAGTAGACGCCCATATGCGCGAGGAGCGCGACGCATGGGATCGCTGATCCTGCCGCCTTCGGGTTCCGTCTATGTGGACGCGAACTCGGTAATCTACGCGGTGGAGAAGATCGAGCCGCACCGCGTATTCTGGTTTTTGACTGAAGGCAAGAGAGATGAAATGCCCCCCAGAAATTCAACATAACCTTTTACGCATCATATTTTTCGCCGCAGGCAACATTATGAAGGCAGGTCAAGCTGGCGATACAGAACGTTGTGCTGCTGAGGCAGAACACATTTATAACATACCTCAAATCATCTCACACTACAAGCCAAAGCTTTTCCTATTCTACTGGCACAATACAAGATCACGCTTTATTGAACAGATGCAAGGTAAAGACATCAGCATCTTTAACTTAGCTTGGGAGAATCTCGCGCCCATTGCAGAACAGGCTTCCAGCTACACGGAGAGGCTTCAGTAGAGTAAAGCTAATTTGAGATGGGGAGTGTCGCCAGCGCACGACAAGGCATGGCTGGTAAAAAGGCTGAAAAGATGCTAGGGGGATAGGCATCAGCCAGGGAGGGCGTTGTGGAGATCGGACACCGGCCTCTTTTGGTCTGGGCGGCGGCGTTCGCCGTAGGAGTCGGGATGAGAGCGGGGGGCTGGTTGCCGCCTGCCATCGCGTTCGGGCTGGCGGCGGTGGGGCTGGCGGCCCTGGCGCTGGGTCGCCGCCCGGTCTTTTTCGTCGCGGGGCTGCTCCTTCTGGGCCTGTGCGCGGGGGCGCTGCGGCTGGCGGCGTTCCAGACGGTCCCCGCCTCGGATGTGTCGCACTGGGCGGACCGGCCCGCGCCCCTCACGGTCACAGGCACCGTGGTCAGCGACCCGGAAGCGCGGCGCGGGGGGCGGTGGACGTTCTTCCTGCGGGCGGAGGAAATCAAGACGGCGGGGCGGACGGCGGCGGTGACGGGCGATGCGGCGGTGACGCTGGGGCCGGAGGCGGCGCGGGGGCAGACCCTCGATTACGGCGACCGGGTGCGGCTGGAAGGGACGCTGGCGACGCCGCAGGGGGCGACGAACCCTGGCGCGTTTTCGTGGCGGGATTATCTGGCGCGGCGGGCGGTCTATTGCGAGCTGGGGGTGAAGCGGCCTGGCGCCGTCGAAGACTTGGGGGCGAGTCGGCTCAACCCGTTGCTGCATCTGGCCGTCGTCGTGCGCCGGCGCGTTCTGACGGCCTTGCATGACGGGCTGCCGCCGACCGAGGCCGCCGTGCTGTCGGGGATTCTCATCGGGCACCGGACGGAACTGAAGCCGGACCTGCTGGCGGACTTCGTGCATACGGGCACCGTCCACATCCTGGCCTCGGCGGGGCTGCACGTCGGCATCCTGGCGTTCTGGCTGGAGCGGCTGGGGCGGAAACTGACCCTGCCGCGCAAGATGCAGGCCGCGCTGCTCATCTTCTGCCTTGTCCTGTACGCGCTGATCTGCGGCGGCCGGCCCGCCGTGACTCGCGCCGTCATCACCGCCTGCCTTTACTTCGGCGCGATCCTGTTCGAGCGCGAGCCGGACGGGCCGACGACGGTGGGCGCGGCCTCTCTGCTTATCCTCCTCCCCCAGCCGACCGCCCTGCTCGAACCCGGCTTCCAACTGTCCTTCCTGACCATCCTGACGCTGTCTCTGACAATGCCCGTGTGGGACGACTTCTGGCGCCCGCGCATCACAGCCCGAATCCGCGCGCCGTGGGCCGCAAAAGCCGTCCTGTGGGCCGTGGAGGGCATCGGGCTGTCGGGCCTGGCCCAGCTTGGGTCGCTGCCGGTCGTCGCCTCGTCCTATGACGAAGTTTCCCTGAGCGGCTGGCTCGCCAACCTGCTGGTCGTCCCCGCCCTGTTCTTCCTGATTCCGCTGGGATTCGCGGGCGTCCTGCTGCTGGGCCTGTGGCACGCGGCGGGGCTGTGGCTGCTGGCCGGGGCGGGCTGGGGGATCGGGCGGGTCTTAGTTGTCGTCCATGGCTTGGGCGGCTCGGCCTGGGCCTTCCGCGCCATCCCGCCGCCGCCCATGCCGCTGGTCGTGTGCTACTATGCGCTGATTGCGTGGGGGGCGCTGGGAAGAACCCACCCCGCCGCCAGAGGCGGCGACCCTCCCGAAACGGGAAGGTGATGAGTTTTTCTCTTGCCCCTCCCGTTCCGGGAGGGTTGGCGAGGAACGAGCCGGGGTGGGTTCCTAGTGCTCCAGCCCGATCTTCTCGAACGGGATGCGCTGGAAGCCCAGGGCGAAGGCGGGGGAGCCGGATTTGAGCTGATAGTTGCCGTGCGCGGCGTCCACGAAGAGCGGGTCCTTGTCCGTCAGATTGGCGCGGATGCTGATGCCGGGCAGGGTGTCCGCCTTGTCCTGGATTTGCAGCCAGTCCGGGCAGTGGAACGCGATGTTGCGCCCGATCACGTCGTACTTGGGCGCAGCGGGATTGTCCCCCAGGACGTCCGCCAGGTGTGGGTAGCGTGTGCTGTAGGGTGGCTTGTCGTAGGGCACGGCGGCCAGGCGCTCCTGCATGGTCCAGCCGCCGCCGGGGATCAGGTACTTGGCCGCCCAGCCAATCCCGCGCGCGTCCAGCGAGACGGCGGGGCGGCAGTCCACGAAGATGTTGTTCTCCACGATGTCGTCGCGCCCGCCGCCGACCTCGATGGCGTGCCCCGCCCGGACGAAGACGTTGCCGAAGACGACGGTCCCCGCCGCTGTGTCGTCCAAATAGACCGCCATGACGTCGTGGAACTCGCCCTTCACGCCCGTTTCGTTAGTCAGGTCGTGGAAGTAGTTGAAGCGGACAATGTTGCCGCGCATGGTCCAGTCGCGGCCCATGTAGAACGCGCCCGCGTCGCCCGTCTGCCGGCAGACGTGGTGGATTTCGTTGTACTCGATGAGGTGGTCGTTGCCGCCCAGCAGGATGGCGTTGTGCGGGGCATCGTAGATGAGGTTGTGGGCGACATGGTTGCCCACGCCGTCCACGCCGACGCCGGGGCGGTACGTCCGGTCCCAGCGGCTGTAGTCGTGGATGCGGCAGTTGACGACGAAGTTGCGGCCCGGCCTCAGCGTCTTGCGGTCGCCGCCGTCCAGCGTCACTCCGCCGTCACCAGTGCCGGTGATCTCGCAGCCACGCAGCCCGCTGTCCGTTGCGACCGCAACTGTTGCGCCCCGGTTGCCCGCGCTGCGAATCGTGCAGCCGTCAATCAGGTCGTGTGACCCGCCGCGAATTGTGACCGCATCGCCTCGACAGGCTTCGAGTGTCAGCCCGCGCAGGGTGACATGGGAGACGCCGTCCAGCCGGACCAGGTCGCGCGTCAGTGAAACGGTGGGGTGGCCTTTCTTGATGTCCGAGGGCGGCCAGAAGTAGAGCAGGCCGGTCCTCCGGTCCAGATACCACTCGCCGGGCGTGTCCAGTTCTTCCAGCAGGTTCAGCGCGTACCAGCGGTGCCCCGGCGTGTAGGAAAGCAGGTCGCCGCTCTGCGCGGCCTGAATCCGGTGGTGCGCGGCGTCCACGCTTTGAACCTTCGCGTAGCTGTCGGCCCAGTCGAACTGCCAGTACCCGTACACCCAGGCGTCCTCGGCTCGTGCCCAGCGCGCGGGCCGGTCGCCCGCATAGGAGAAGCGATCAGCGTCCTGGTCCGTGGCGGCCCCGGCGACCCGCGCCCACCCTCCCACGTTGGGCCAGCGCGCCAGGGTCATGGGGGTGCCCCCGAAGAACAACTCCAGCCCGGCGGGCGTGACCGGCTTGGCGAACCCGCGCGGCGTCATCTGCCCGAAGTCCGTGATGCCCTGAGCCTTCAGGTCGGCCTGCAAGACGTGCCCGCGCGCTTTGGGATCGAGCCGGCCCAGGATCGCCGTGTCCGTCACACGCCGCCAGCCCTGGACTTCCTGCCCGCCGGTCAGCCGCACCGTCTCCTTCGGGTAGACCACGAACGCCGCGTAAGTGACGGGGGCCGGCGACAGGTCATCGGCGGCGGTCAAGGTGAACGTACTTTTGAGGCGGTAAGTGCCCGGCAGCATCCAGACGGTCGCGCCCTCGCGCGGCAGGCGACCCGCCCCTTTGAGCACCCGCAGCCGGTCCCGCGCCCCGGCCAATGTCGCCAGGGGAGCGTCCTTGCTGCCCGGCGCGGTGTCGCGCCCCTGCGGGGAGACGTAGAGGGTGAGCGGGCCTGCCGTGACGGGCAGGGCGAGGGCAGTGAACAGAAGCGCAAGGAGTGCCAGGGACAACAGTGTTGGCGGTTTCATCGGGAGTGACCTTTCGGTAGGGTGATTGCCTAATTCTTCGTGGGGGCTTGGTTGTCCTGCCGATTTTGCCCCCTAACCCCAATTCTGGGGGAGCAGGAAAGCCTGGCTTGTTGTCCGATTCCCCCAGAATTGGGGGCCGGGGGGTAAACTGGGACGCAGGAAAATCCGGGCGTCATGGCGAACAGGGAGGGGCAGCGCCGGAAAAGGCCGGCCCACGCCGTCAGGGAGGAACTTCATGCCCGCCGCAATCATCGCAACACACCAAGACACCCTCATGCCCTCGCTTAGTCCCTGCCTGGCCCTGGATTATCAGGCGCACCAGATCGGACGCTCTGAGATCGTCTATGCGGACAGCTTCGAGTGGCTGGGCCGCATCCCCGAAAACTGCCTCCATGCCGTCGTCACCGATCCTCCTTATGGGGTCAAGGAGTTCGAGGCCGAGCAGCTAGACAAGCGGGCCAGCGGCGCGGGCGGCGTCTGGCGGATACCGCCCTCCTTTGACGGCCACCTCCGGTCGCCCCTGCCGCGCTTCACGGCCCTGAATGTGAAGGAGCGAGAGGCGCTCTATGCCTACTTCGTCGAGTGGTCTCGATTAGTGATGCGCGCCCTGCGTCCCGGCGGCCACGTCTTCCTCGCCTCCAACACGTTCCTGTCCCAGATGGTGTTTGGGGCGCTGGTCGAGGGCGGCCTGGAGTTCCGGGGCGAGGTGATCCGTCTGGTGCGGACGATGCGCGGCGGCGACCGCCCGAAGAACGCCGAGGAGGAGTTCGACGGCGTGACATCCCTGCCGCGCGGGGCGTATGAGCCGTGGGGACTTCTGCGGAAGCCGCTGCTACCGGGCATGAAGGTGGCGGACTGCCTGCGGGAGTACCAAACGGGCGGCCTGCGGCGGACGCCGGACGGCCTGCCGTTCAACGACGTCATCCCCTCGGAGCGTACCCCGCAGCGTGAGCGAGCCATCGCCAGCCACCCCAGCATCAAGCCGCAGTCGTTTCTGCGGCAGATCGTCCACGCCGCCCTCCCGCTCGGCGTCGGCGTCGTCGCCGACCCGTTCATGGGGTGCGGCTCCACGGTCGCCGCCGCCGAAGCCGTCGGCGTCCGCGCCGTCGGCGTGGAGCGCCGCGCTGACTTCTTCGAGATGAGCCGCCAGGCTATTCCTCAACTGGCGGCTCTGCCGGTTGAGTTATGGGAGTCGCCGTCGTTAATCCCCCGCCCTGAACGGCGGGGCTATAAAAGAGCAACTCCCCGCCTGCGCGGGCAGAAGAATGCTCCGTCGGGTCTCTCCTAAGCCCACGCAGGTGGGCGCCTGCACTTCTAAAGCCCAGGGGTTCAGCCCTGGATCGCTCCAATCACGGAGGAACCTATGTCATCGGAAGACAGCACACCCGAAGCCGATACGCCCAAAGCCGACATACCTGCGAACGAATCGCGCCGCCTCCTGCTGCGGCTGGCGCCGCTCGTTCCGCTCGGCTCACTGCTCTGGTGGGCACTGGCCCGCCGGCCCGACCCGGATGGCGGGAAGCTGCGTGTCACGGCCATTGATGTCGGGCAGGGGGACAGCACCCTAATCCAGACGCCGGGGGGGCGCACGATCCTGATAGACGGCGGCGGGAACAGTGACGAGACCGACGCGGATGCGTCTGACGTCGGCATCAAGATCGTCGTCCCGTTCCTGAGCTATCTCGGCATCAACAAATTGGACGTGCTGGTGCTGACCCACCCGCACGGCGACCACGTCGGCGGACTGGTCGCCGTCCTGCGCGCGCAGGAGGTCGGGACGATCCTGGACGGGACCACGCTGCCGTACCCGTCCCCCGCCTACGCCCAATTCCTCGCCCTGGCGCGGGGCAAGAACATCCCCTATGCCCGCGCCGTGCGCGGCATGGCGCTCGACATGGGCGACGGCGTCACCCTGCGCGTCCTGAACCCGCCGCCCTCGCCCGCCTTCGGCACGGCGGCCCTCTACGGCACGGGGACCGATGACGCCGCCATCAACAATTACTCGGCCAGCCTCCTGGTCCAGTATGGCCGGACGCGCTTTGTCCTGACGGGCGACGCCGAGACTGAGGCCGAGGGAGCGATGCTGGACGCTCACGCAGACCTCGCCTGCGACGTGCTCAAGGCCGGCCACCACGGCTCCAAGAACGCCACCGGCGGCGACTGGCTTTCGCGCCTCCAGCCTCGCCTGGCCGTGATCTCCTGCGGCCGCCACAACCGCTTCGGCCACCCCGCGCCGTCCACCCTGGCCCGCCTGGACGCCCACGGCGTCCAGACCTTCCGCACCGACAAGCAAGGGGCGATCACCTTCATCAGCGACGGGCGCACGGTCACGGCGCGGCCCTACCTGCGCTGAATAGAACTTGTCAGGAGCGGCTGGCGCACTCGTCCCAGCCAGTAGACCAGGGCGGTGAGGAGGGCCATGACGAGCGGGATGAGTAGCAGCGCCCCGCGCCAGCCCGCGCCCGTATCCGCCAGCGCCCCGACAGCCCAGGGAACGACCGCCCCGCCGATGCCTCCGGCGGCGACGACCGCCCCAAAGGTCGTGCCGGCAAAGCGCGGATAGCGCTCCCCAGCCTCCGCCAGAAGGAGGCCGAAAATGCCCGAGAAGCACAGCCCCGTCACGCCGACCAAAGCGAGCGTCACCAGGGGCGCTGTCCAGACCAGAGCCAGCGCCGTCCCAACCGTCCCGCCCGCCGCCAGGAAAAAGGTCAAGCGCAGGAGGGGCAGGCGCGTCACCAGCGACCCGGTCGCCACCCGCCCCAGCGTCATGGCGATCCAGAACACGGAAACAACGGCCCCGGCCCAGGCCGCGCCTCCCGGCAGGCGGCGCCCGAAATACGTCGGCATCCACGAAGCAAAGCCCACTTCGGCCCCGACATACAGCGCCTGAGACAGACACAGCGCCAAAAAGGCGGGCTGCCGCAGGATGGAGCGCAGGGCGTTCCGGTCAAGCGCCTCGCTCTCGTGCCGGGTGTCCGGCTGGGGCTGGAAGGCCAGGGCGAGGAAGAGCAGGACGTTGGCGGCGGCCAGGGCCAGGGGGAGCGCGCGCCAGTCCGTGCCCGCCGTGAGCAGGCGGTGGGCCAGGGCGGGGCCGAGGGCGGCGCCCGCGCCGAAGGCGATCTGGAGGGCGTTGATCAGGAACGCGCGCCGTTCGGGAAAAAGGTCGGCGGCCAGGGCGCTGGCGACGGTCTCCATCGCCCCGCTGCCCGCCCCGACCAGCGCGGTCGCGAGCAGGGCAGAGGCGAACGTCCCGGAGCGGCTGAACAGGGCCAAGCCCAGCGCGTAAGCCGCCACCCCGCCCAGCAGGACGGCCTTGCGTCCCAATCGGTCGGACAGGGAGCCGCAGAGCAGGACGCCGGCGATGAAGCCGAGAAAGTTGGCGGGGAAAAGGCGGCCCTCGGCCGCCGGACCCAGCCCGAAGGAAGCGCCGATGGCGGGCAGAAGAACGCCCAATGCGCCGAGGTAGACGGCGTACAGAAAAAGCACGGCGCAGCACAGCGCCGCCACCGTGGCACGCGGGGAGTACCCGACATTGATTTGAGGCAAATTAGAACGCCCCACCTGCGGTTATTGGGGCTTTGGCAGCCAGACTGCCGACGAAGGGCCGATGGCGGTACGAACTGGCCGAGCTAAACCGGGAGCCAAGCAAATCCATTGAGGTTGAGCACAAAAAAAGCATGACGACAACGACCGTTCGCCGAAAATGGACCGGGGCTTCAGGCGAAGCCCCTGATAAGATTATTACATCCGATGAAGGACGTTATCACATGGTAATTCGTTACCCGGTGAAACGCTCGTTTCAGTGGTTACACCCGTCAAACAAAGAAACGAGCGTTTCAGACTTTACATCTGTTAGGTGTTTGTGTCGTCATGGCCGAGCGATGAGGACAATTTGCGGTAGGCGTCGGCTTGGGCGAGTATATCTTTAGCCTTTTGCTCAATGGCTGCTACAGCATCAGCGCCGGCACCCCAACGCAGCGGAGGTTCGTCCTGGCTAGCAAGGTGGATCAGCGCGTTGGCGAGCTTGGCGGGGTCTCCTCCCTGCAAACCGCTCATGCCACTCCATGCAGTGACGGTCTGCCTGGTTTTCTCGGCATAGTCGTCAATCGAAGACTCGGCATAGCTCGTTGATTCGGGTGTGAGAAGCTCGGTGCGGAAAAATCCCGGCTCCACGAGCATCGTGCGAATGCCGAAGGGTGCGACTTCGGGGGTCAGCGACTCGATCCAGCCCTCGACGGCGAACTTCGACGCGGCATAGGCAGAGACAAACTCCTGCCCCACGATACCGGCAACGGAAGAAATCTGTACGACGAGACCCGAACGCTGGGTACGCATGATCGGCAGTACGGCGCGGGTTACATTCACAGGACCAAACAGGTTGGTTTCGATTTGTGCGCGGAAATGCTCAGGGGTGATTTCCTCGAAGAACCCGGCATAGAAGTTGCCCGCGTTGTTGATAAGAACGTCAATGCGGCCAAAACGCTCAACGGCGGCGGCAACAGCTTTCGCGGCGTCGTCAGGATTGGTAACGTCGAGCTTCACGACCAACAAATCGTCAGATGCACCGATAGATTTGGTCACGACTTCGGTGTTGCGCCCGGTGGCGATTACGGCGTTTCCAGCAGCAAGGGCAGCCTTGACGAATTCGACGCCCATACCGCGACCCGCTCCCGTGATAAACCACACTTTTTGATTACTCATGCTTTTTCTCCATTCGTTTTTTAAGATGGGTGTATGTCGTTTCAGGACGATTACCCGGATTGGATAGAATCCCAAAAGTATTGTATGATCCTGCAAATAAATAAAACAAATAGATCAAAAGAGCGTCGGAGTGGATAAATCGCCATTATGGAAAAACGGCCCGGCCTTTAAGAGAAGGCCGGGCCGTTCCCTTTGCAAACGGTGGTTTGCAGGGTTACACCGAAAAGTAATCAGAATGCCTCGCCGCCGACGGTGAGCAGGGCTTCGGCGACCTGGCCGAAGGGGTGGCCGTCGGCGACCAGCTCGACGGCGAAGGGCTGGCGGCGGCAGGGGGCGCCCGGCGTGATGGAGAGAGTCGCTGAGACTTCCGCGCGCGGGGCGGCGTCCAGGGTGGCGGATGTGCCTTGCCAGCCGTGGGGGCCGACCAGCGTCACCTCTAAAGTCGCCTGTCGGGGGAAGGGGTTTCGGACGGTGACTCGGACGGAGACCGTCTCCGGGTGGGGTAAGTGCGTCCGGTAAGGCCAGATCCAGCCGCCCCAACTGTCCAGGTTGAAATGCGTCTCGTCGTCGCCCAGGGTCATCGCCCGACGGTGGATGTCTTTGTATTCCTCCGACCAGGCAGCGATGCGCTCGAAAAAGGCGTCATCCGTGTGGAACGGCGCCTGGTGGCCTTGCAGGACGATGTCGGGCCGCCAGGCGAGCAGCCAGTCGCCGCTCTGGTCGTAGCCGTCCAGCAGCGCGCCGTTGCGGTAGACATGGTTCTGCGCGAGGGGGTTCTGATCCCAGGGCGGCAGCGGCCCGCCGTCCCAGCCCTGCTGGAAGAAATACTGGTCCCCCGTGTGCGCGAACCGCCTGCCGTCGGCCTCGAAGCCGATCAAGGACGCGAACCGGGTGTGGCCGCTCATGGGGTGCAGGTGGAACGTGTACTCCTCCCAGCTAAAGGGCTGATCCAGCGGCAGGCGGCGGTCCACGCGCGCCGGGACGGGCCAGTTGCAGGGGAAGCAGTGCGACGGGGGCGACTCCAGCAGGTCCGCAAAGTTCTCCGCCGCCCAGCACTGTGTCCCAAACAGGCGCTGGAGCAGCGGGATGCCGCAGACATGGTCGTCGTGGAAGTGGCTTACCAGCACGACCTCGATGCGCTCGATCCCGAACCGTGACTTCAGCGCTTCCAGGCTGTGTAGCGAGGCGCGGCGGTTGGCCGGGCGCGGGTAGTTCGTGCTGGCAAGGTTGTGGGCGTCATAGCCGTAATCAATCGCCAGCGCCTTGCCGCTCTCGCTGAGGAGGAACCAGTTGACGCTCTGCGTGTGCGTCGTCTTCCAGACGTGGTCGGTGACGCGCTCCAGCGGGTCCGGGCCAAGCCGGTCCAATTGATTCGCCATGCCGGGACGGCCCGCGACCAGGAATCGGAGTGACTCCTGGAGCCGCGCCAGGGCGTCGTCCGCGCCCGTCAGCACTGGCTCGCCCAGGCTGGGCAGCAGGATGTCCGGCCCCCATTCCCCCAGGCGGCGGGCCGACGTGAAGGCGTTCACGGCCCCGCCCAGGTCGTTATAGTTATATTGGAGCGGCGCGATCCGAGCGAGCCGGCCCGGCGAGTGGATCGCCTCCCCGCAGCAGACAGCGCGGCGCACACCGTCCGGCTGCGCCAGCTTGAAGGCCAGGCCGATCTGTGTCAGCGTCACGCCCGGCAGCGGCAGGACTTCAATGTCCAGCCCGCCCAGCCGCAGCCGCTCGTGATCACGCAGGACGCCCGCGACCGGCACACCCTCGATGGGCGCAAAGAGGTCCCACAGGTTGTCATAGATGATATAAGTCTCGCGCTCCCGGAAGTGCTGTCCGGGGTCGCTCAGGATGGCCCGCTCCCCTTCGGGCACATAGACGGGGATGCCCGCCCGTGCCGCCTGCACGGCGCCCGCCGCGTGGTCCCGAAAGTAGTGGGTCAGCAGCAGCGCGGCGGGCGGCTTGGGCAGGGCCTCGACATGATCGAGCCAGCGGCCTGTTCCCGCATCCACGATCACACTTCCCTCCGGCCCGACCAGAGCATAGACATTGCAGCTATCGGAAAACCGATACACACCCGGCAGAATCTGTTCCCATTCCAAGTTGATTTGTGCCTCCCATCCTTCGGCAAACGCCATGACGCCCTATACGCCGCTTTGTCACCTCGTTCCTGCCCCGCGTTCCCAACCCCCGTATTTTTCCCGATACGGCCCCCCCCCATCCTCGCCGATAATTACCGTATCTCATCACTGTATCCACACGCTGACGAAGACGTGAGCGGCAGGGTAAGCCGCTCTTAAAGAAGAACACATCATGAAGAATCCGTACCTGGAAAGCCTGCTGTCCCGCATCTCGGACGTGCCCACGCTGCCCGCCAGCGTCCTGCGCGTCATGCAGATGATCGAGGACCCGTTCTGCTCCTCCTCGGACCTGGCGAAAGTCATCCAGGCGGACCCGGCGATGGCGGCCAAAGTGCTGAAGCTCGCCAACTCGTCCTACTACGGCTTCCGGCAGAAGATCGCCAACATCCCGCAGGCGGTCACGCTGCTCGGCTTTGCCACGCTCAAGAACACCCTCCTGGCCGCCGCCGTCTTCGACATGTTCCGCATTCAGGGGACCGGCTTTGATCTGAACGCCCTCTGGAAGCACTCCGTCACCACCGCGACGGCAGCCAAGCTGATCGCCAAGCGGGCGCGCTACCCGCAGTCCGAAAAGGCGTTCACGGCGGCCCTGCTGCACGACGTCGGCAAGATCGTCCTGGCCCGCTTCATCCCGCAGGGTCTGGCAGAGATCATGGACGCCGTGCGCGAGGAGCAGCTCGCCATGTACGATGCCGAGAAGAAGGTCATCGGGCTGTCTCACCCCGCGCTCGGCGCGTGGGTGCTGGGGCGCTGGGGGCTGCCCGTCCCGGTCGTCGAGGCGGTCGAGTTCCACCATCACCCGACGCGGGCGCAGTCGTCGTTCGACCTAGCCGCCATCGTGTACCTGGCGAACATCCTGGCCCACCGCTCCAACATCGGCAGCGGCGGCGACTGCCTGATGCGCGAGATGGACCCGGTGATTTTGGAGTATTTCAGCCTGAACGAGTCGGCCCTGGCCGATCTGCTGGATTCGCTGGTCTTCAAGCGGCTGGAGATCGAGTCCTACGCGGCGTCGGCGGCCTAGAGAAGCCCCCACCCCCGGCCCCTCCCCCGCAAGTGGGAGAGGGGAGTAAGATAGAGACAGCGGCTTTTTCTCCTTCTGGCTCCCCTCTCCCGGCACGGGGGAGGGGCCGGGGTGGGGGGCATCAACATCATGAACGAAACCACTCTCACCGAACCCGTCCTCTACCGCCTGGGCCGCAAAAGCAGCCTCTGGGCCGCCTTCACCTTAGGCGGGCACGGCCTGCGCCCGACGTGGCAGCTTGCCGTCGCCGCCCGCAATCGCGGCGGGGCAAAGGTGGTCGCCCCGCTGCTGGAAACGAGCGTCCTGCGGCCCCTCGCCACCGTCACCGTGAAGGGCGAAGCCTACCCGCTGACCATTGACTGGCACGAGGCGCGCCGGGGTGGGCAGCTCACGCTGGGCGGCGAGCGCAAACTGGGGACCGACGGCGGCACACTGGCCTGGGAGATGCGCTGGCTGCCCCAGGCCCGAGAAGACAAGACAGGGGAGGAGGGCGCGTACCGAGTCGAGATGCGCGTGCGGACGACCCCGCGCCGATCCGGCTCGCTGCGGATTGATCTGGCCTCGCCGCTGTTCCAGCCCGAACTGTGGACGATCCCCGCCGTCACCGACTTGGGGCACAGCGCCGGGAGCGCGTGGTCGGCCTACAGCGCGCACGGCGTCGGCCTGGTGGCCGGGGACGGCGAGGCGGCCTGGAATGAGGCGGGCGGGTGGACGCTGGACTTCCCCACATTTCCCTTCGGCGGCGGCAAGCTGATCGCCTTCGGCCTGCGCTTCGGCGCGGCCTCAACATCAGGAGACGCGCGCGCCGCCCTGGTGACGCAGCTCGCCGGCTGGGCAGGGGCGGCCCTCCACCCATTGGGGTGTGTGCCCTGCCTCGACCCGACCGAGACCGCCCTGCGCCTGACCGCGCCGGACGCCCATGACGTGCAGGGCATGGAGCGGCTGTATCTCAAGCCACCGACCGGAGGCGAGGAAGGAAGCCACTACGCCGGCTTCCCGCACGAGCCGGCGGGGGCCTTGAAAGCGTTCTGGGACTGGAACCGGCTCCATGAGACATTGGGCGTCCCGCGCCTGGTCCGCTTCGGCGGGCGGGGCCTGTGCGCGGACTTCCAGGTGATGGGCCGGGGGGAGGAGCCGGAGCCGAACAAGGGCGCGTTCTGGGACAAACTGACGGCGGGGGTAGGCACGGACTTCGCGGACGGGCAGACGCACGGCCTGTTGTCCAACGCCCGCCTGGCCCGGTCGCTGTTCCTGCTGCATGAGGAGACCCGTGAGCCGCTGCTGCGTCAGTCCGCGCTGAACATCTGCCAGTGGCTCCTGCTGAAGCAGAACGAGGCCGGCTTCTACGACGGCGCGCGCTTCCGGGCGACGCGCGGGCTGGCGGACGACGGCCGCGCCCTGCCCCAGCCCTGCGCGCTCGACGGGGCCGAGGCGATCCGCGCCTTTGTGCTGGCGTACCGGGCGACTAAGAGTGAAGTCTGGATCAAGGCCGCCTGGAAGGCCGCCGAGTTTTTGCTGGGCGGGCGCCTGCGCGAGTTCGACTGCCATTCGCCCCTGTCCGTCGCCGGCGTCCTCCTGTCCCTGCTCGCCCTGGACGCCGAAGCGCCCAATGCGCGCCTGCGGGAAGCGCTGGCTGAATGGGGGGCGTGGCTGCGCGCCCTGCCGCTGCGCCCCGACCTGCCCTCGCTCAACCCCGACGGCCTCCACGCCGGGCTGTACGACTGCGCCCAGGCGGGCTTCGGCTGCTTCGGGCTGACGCGCGACCCGGCTTACCTGCGCTACGCTTTTGCCGCGCTCCACAAGGTGCCGCCCGCCTCGCGCGCGGCGAACTGGCGGGCCATCGCCGCCCACCAGACGGCCCTCGTGTCCCTGGCCGGCCTGCTGCCCGATTCAAAGCTGGACTTTGACGCCCCCTCCGTCACCCTGGGCTGGCGCGTCTTCGCGCCCGACCCCGCCGCCGCGCCCTTTCTGCGCGTCCAGCCCGCAGGCGGCGAGGACGGAGGCGAGCGGTGGGCGGACTGGCTGCCGCTGGTCTGCCGCGCGACGGATCAGCTCCTGCTGCTGGTCCTCGCCCCGCCCGCCGTCGAGGCCGTTTCGGTCTGGAAGAACGGCAAGCGCCCGCTGCTGCGCGACCTGCGGACGGGGACGCTCGACACCGACGGGCCGCTCACCCCAATCGCCAAAGAAGGCTGGGCGCGCGTCGGCCTGTTCACTGTGGACCCATGACGGCTATTCGCCCCCCGGCCCCCAATTCTGGGGGAGCCGGATAGGACGTGCCTGTCAGAGCGCTGCTTGCTGCGCCGGAACCCCGGTCCTACGCTATTGCGATAGGGGCGCCGCTTGCCGCGCCCTCTTATCTCCGTTCGCCCTCTTGTCCGGCTCCCCCAGAATTGGGGGCCGGGGGGCGATCTGGGGCGTCTTTACAGGCCTTCGGCCAGCCGCTGCTTTTCCTCTTCCGCTTCCATCCGCAGCAAGTCCTGGTGCGTTTCGCCGTAGCGCAGGGCTTCTTCCGTTGCAGCGCGCGGCAGGCCCCAGTTGTCGGCGATCTCCTCGACCGTGCCGCCGTTGACGCGCCAATCTGTCCAGACGACGGCGGCGGGCAGCTTGCGCCCCTTCACCCAGAGTTGACGCCGCCATGCGTGGGGCCGGGCTGTGAGGAACTGCCACCCCGTCTCCTCCGCCAATTCCAGTTCGGGGATAATCAGCCGCTGCGCCTGCCCGGAAGCGTCATGGACGTAGAGCCGCCCGCCCCGCCGCGTTTGCCGGGCGATAGCCTCGACGATCCGCACCGCCCGCAGGATGGCGTCCTTGGCGCTGGGCGCGTCCAGCGTCTCCCGCAGGCGGGCTAGCTCCGTTTCCTGCTCCGGGGTGATGTTGAAGTTCTGGCGCTTGGTCTCCGCCGCTTTAGTCCCTGCTGTTTTTGTCCCTGCTGTTTTTGTCCCTGCCGCCATAAGTTTGCCTCCGCCGTGCTGCTGATAAATGTACCATACTTACAAGCAGTGGAGTCCCAACCGACTTCTTGCTGTGGACAAAGAATGCACACACTGTTGAAATTTTCCTTGCTTATTTGGCATTATTGTGTTACAATCATAACGGCAGATGCCCGGAGCCTTACACTCCCGTCTTTCTGCTCACGCCGCGCTGCAAGTCTCACCGCTTCGTACTGCTAACGAAAGGAGAAACATCATGCTGGCACTGCTTTTGTCCCTTTTCGGCTATGACCCCTCTTCCAAGCACTGGCCGCTAGGTGACTAACACCCTCTCGTGCTCAAAGTAAAAGCCCCGGCCTTTTTCCAGGCTGGGGCGTTTTTATGTCCGGCTTACTTTCGCGACTTCAGCAGGGCGAAGGCCAGGGCGCCGAGGGCGGTGACGAGGGCGGTGGTCGCCAGGGCGTTCAGGGCGAGCAGGCTTTTGTCGCCGTCGTCCCCGCCCGCTTCGCGTTGACCTCCGCCCTCGACGGCGGCCTGCGCCCGCGCCGGGCCGGAGATGATGGTGCCGGCCCCGGCGGCGTAGGCGAGGACTTCCAGTTCAAACGTCGTGTTGGGGCGGATCGGCAGCGTCAGGATGGTGAAGCGGGCGGTTGTCTGGCCTTTGGGGAACGTCAGCGTGCTGTGGCGGCTGATCTCCGTCTGCGCGAACAGCGGGGCGGTATCCAGGGAGCCATTGACGACGTACAGCAGGGACAGGGTGATGTCTTTGCTCAGGTCCAGCCCCGGCACGAGGGTGAACGTGATGGTCAGCGGGATGGCCGCGCCTTTCTCTCCGTGGAAGAAATCGGCGGTCGGCGGCCCGCACTGGATTGTGGCACCTTCAATTGGCCAATGCATTGTGACGTTAGGCTGCGGCTGGCAAGGAGGCGGGTTAGTGGTGGGAGCTTCGGTCGGCGTCTGATGGTCTGGCATGGTGGTCTCCTTTGGAAGTCTTACTGCGGTGGTTGGTAGGTATGACTTGCTTTGTATGACTTGCTTTGTATGACTTGCTCTGCGCTTGCCGGGCCTGTGTTCAGGAAAAGGCAGCGACGAGCTGGGCGGGGGTGGTGCCTTTTCCCTGCTCCCAGGCGGCTTGAAACTTTTCTTCTCCCAGTTCCGCACGAACAACAGCGACATTCTCCGCAAAGGCGGCTGTGTCGTGCGAGGAAAGTGACAGCCCGATGGAGCCAAGCAAAGCGGTGGCTGCCCCGAACAGCCTGGCTGCCTGCTCGTACTGGCCTTGCGGCCAGGCATTATACCCCAGCGTGATCAAAATTGAAGGGATGCCATTCTTTTCACCGATCTCCTCAGCGACTTGCAGACTCTCGGACAGGTAAACATGAGCCTTAGCGTAATCCCTTTGAGTGTGAGCAAGATCGCCCAGGTTCAATAGCACAGAGGAGAGTGGCCCGAAGTCCTGCCGCCTGCGGAAGATTGCTAGGCTTTCTTCGTAAAGTGCGCGTGCCTCGGCATACTTTTTTTGATGATTTGCCACGATGCCGATGTTCATCAGCAAAATAGCAACCCGCTTTTGGTCTTCCAATTCCCGGCAGATAGCCACTCCCTCTTCATAGTACCTGCGGGCGCTGCCCCACTCGCCCTGAGACGAAGCCGCATTGCCCAAGTTGGTCAACAGTGAGGCAACACTTAACTGGTCGCCGAGGCTTTCGTGGAGACTCAGGCCTTCTTCGTATCGGGCAATGGCGGTCGCGTAATCGCCCTGGGCCTCGGCCAGAATTCCCGCCCGGCTTAAGGCCCTGGCGCGGAGCGCGGGGTCGGCTCCGGCTCCGGCGGTCAGCGCCCGCTCCAGGAAGCCCCGGCCTTCGGTGAAGTAGCCGCGCATCCACCAGAACTTCCACAAGGCCCCCGAAAGGCGCAGGGAGGCGACCGGGTCGGTCTGCGCGAAGCGGCCCAGGGCGGCCCGGAGGTTGTCGTGGTCGCGCTCCAGCCGGTTCAGCCACGACGCCTGGGCGGGGCCGGACAGGTGCGGCTCGGCCTCCTCGGCCAGCGCGAGGAACCAGGCGGCATGACGGGCGGCTAGCGCCTCACCCCCACCCGTTTCAGCCAGACGGTCGGCGGCGTAAGAGTGCAGCGAGTCAAGCAGCCGGTAGCGCACCTGGCCGTCGGCGGGCGGCTCGGCGACCACCAGCGACTTGGCGACCAGCCGGGCCAGCAGGTCCAGAATCTCCCAGTCTTCCACATCCCCGCCCGCACACACCGCCTCGGCGGCTTCGAGCGGCCAGCCGCCGCCGAACACGGACAGGCGGCGCAGCAGCGCCTTCTCGTCGGGCGCCAGCAGATCATGGGACCAGTCAATGAGGGCGCGCAGGGTCTGCTGGCGGGGCAGGGCGGTGCGGCTGCCGCCGGACAGCAGGCGGAAGCGGTCATCGAGCCGCCCGGCGATCTGTTCGGGGGTGAGGACGCGGACGCGGGCGGCGGCCAGTTCCAGGGCGAGCGGGATGCCGTCCAGCCGCGCGCACACCTGCGCCACGGCGGGCGCGTTGCCGTCGCTCAGGCGGAAGGCGGGGAGGGCGGACGTGGCCCGGTCCACGAACAGGCGCACGGACTCGCAGCCGGCCAGCGCCTCGGGGGTGGCGGCCTGCGCCGGCGGCAGCGACAGGGAGGGGACGGGCAGAACGGCCTCCCCGCCGATCGCCAGCGCCTCCCGCGAGGTCGCCAGCAGGCGCAGGCCGGGGCAGGCGCGCAGGAGGCTCTCGGCCAGGCGCGCGCAGGCGTCTACCAGGTGCTCACAGTTATCCCAAAGCAGCAGCAGAGACTTGAGCCGCAGGGCGTCGGTCAGCGTCTCGGTCAGCGTCCGGTCGCCCCCCTCCTCGCCCAGCCCCAGCACCCCGGCGACCGTCTGCGGGAGCAGGCCAGGGTCGGAAAGGGGGGCCAGGTCCACCAGCCAGACGCCGTCAGGGAAGTCCTCGATCACCTCGGCGGCCACTTGCAGGGCCAACCGCGTCTTGCCCGCCCCGCCCGTGCCGGCCAGGGTCAGCAGGCGCGTTTCGCCGAGTATCCGCCGCGCCGCGCCGATCTCCTGTTCCCGGCCGATGAAGCTGGACAACTGAGCGGGGAGGTTATGGGTGAACGATTCCAGCGAATGCAGCGGCGGGAAGCCGTCGGGCAGGGCCGGATGCGCGAGCTGGAAGATCTCCTGCGGCTGTGTCAGGTCCTTGAGCCGGTGCCGCCCCAGCGAGCGCAGGGACGCGCCGGGGGGCATCCGGCCCGCCAGCAAGCCCGCCAGCGACTCGGACAGCAGCGTTTGCCCCCCGTGCGCCGCACTCAGCAGGCGCGCGGCGCGGCTGAGGGGGGCGCCGAAGTAGTCTCCGTCGCGCCGCTCGGCCTCGCCCATGTGCAGGGCCAGCCGGACCCGGAGCGACGCGCCCTCGGGGAGCGGCCACGCTTCGGCATGCAAAGCGGTCTGCGCCGCCAGCGCGGCAGCCAGTGCGGCCTCGGCGCTGGCGAACGCGGCATGGAAGGCGTCCCCAAACGTCTTGAAGACCCGGCCATCGTTCGCTTCAATGCTGCCCCGGAGCAGGGCGTCATGGCGGGCCAGGGCTGCCCGCATGGCGTCCGGGTACTGCTCCCAGAGACGGGTGCTGCCCTGGATGTCGGTGAACAGGAACGTGACGGCTCCAGCGGGTAGGTTGTCGTCGTTCGGGGCGGACATGGGTCGCTTTCTCGTGTCTCTCCGGTGCGGCGCGCCCGGCACTGGAAGTGCCGGTCTACTCTTGAATGGAAGTGCCGGTCTACTATCAAGTGAAAACCGCTACGCGGTTGAGGACAGGACAAGAGGACAGGCCAAACGGCAACGGTTCCTCAGTGCCGGAG
>JAABUM010000283.1_pt1 | contig 98273 bp, 62 predicted proteins | sample 5559161 | NCBI WGS metagenome assembly JAABUM01 (sample SAMN10711868, study PRJNA513369) | rock metagenome | isolation source: Antarctica rocks | place: Antarctica: Victoria Land, Siegfried Peak nord
ATGACCCGCCCTTCCGCTATAGAAAATCGCATTCCACAGCCTTATGAAGACAGGCTCTAAGAGATCAACTGCTCTTTTCCGGTAGCGCGTTTAAGCTCGGCTTCCACTAAGAATTCCACCAGTTGGCGAAAACTCATGCGCTGTTTCCAACCCAGTTGCTCCCGCGCTCGGCTCGGGTCAGCGACAACGATTGGATTTTCATTGGCACGATACAGCGCCGGATCACTGTGCACCCATTGCGACGCGTTCAATCCCACATAATCAAAAGCCAGTTCGACAAACTCGCGCACCGAATGAGGCTGCCCGCCTGCTATGATGAAGTCTTGTGCGGTCTCTTGTTGCATCATCAGGTGCATCGCTTCGACATAATCTCCAGCAAACCCCCAGTCACGCTCGATGTCGAGGTTGCCAAGCAGCAATTCGTGTTGCAAACCCAGGGCGATGCGCGCCGCTCCCATGCAAATCTTGCGCGGCACGAATCGTTCGGGGCGCAAAGGCGATTCGTGGTTGAACAACAGGCCGCTACACGCATATAAACCGAAAGTTTCGCGGAAGGTTCTGGTCATCGAGTGCGCGTAAACCTTGGCCATGCCGTAAGGGTTGCGCGGTTCGAAGCGCGTGGTTTCGCTCGCCCGTTCGCCGCGCGCATCACCAAACATTTCCGAACTTGAGGCTTGAAAAAAGCGCGCGCCTGGACAAACTTCCCGGATCGCTTCCAACCAACGAGCCACCGCTAAACCGTTGATTTCGCCGGTTTGAACCGGGGTTTCAAAGGAACGCGGAATCGAACTTTGCGCCGCCAGATTGTAAATCTCATCGGGCGTGCTCAACTCCAAAGCGCGCCGGAGCGAGTCGCTTTGCGAGTAATCCACCGCGATCAACCGAACCCGATCAGCCACGCCCAAAGTTTCCAAGGCACCCGCCGACGCGCCGGAGAGCACGCAACCCATTCCCGTAGAGCCGGTGGCATTTGTAGCCGCCAGACCGGTTTGTGCTCGCGTCGTCCCCCAAACGGAGTAGCCCTTGTCGAGGAGAAGCCGGGCTAGATAAGCGCCATCTTGTCCGCTAATTCCTGTGATCAAAGCGTTGGGCATCACCTTCCAGTGTGGCGCCTGCCCGCCCAGGCGTCCCCAGAAAACAGCGGAAACGTCTCTCCCTGTGCGGTGGCAAAGAACTTTGAGCCAAAAAGCCACACCTGCCAAGCTAAAACGCCGCCGATGATTAGATCCTTCCCCAACAATGTGCGTATTTTCTGGCGTGCAGACAAATTTAAGCGTGGATTTTTCAACAACTTGCGACCAAACGCGTTTTCCAGAGATAGTCTTCAACTGTGCTGCATCCGTGAAATCAGAAGTTACATCCAAGGCGCACGCAGGGCGCTCTTCTTCCCGATATTTTACTAGTCAAACCATCTCTCAGAGGCCGTTTGAAAAGTGGCTGAAACAGCATAAAACCGCTTCTTTGTGCTGTCTCAGCGACTTGGTCACAAATCATAACCCGCGTTGTTGGCCCTCACTTCAGCCCTTTCAAATTTCGTCTTTTTTAACCGACCTGCGCGAGCAGGGACGGTTTTTCGCGGTAGGTTTTCCACAGCAATTCGCCCAACAGCGTGTTTGACCACGCGAACCATGCGCGCGTGAAACGCGCGGCGTCATCCTTGTTGAAGGATTCGTGCATAAAGCCAGTGCCCGCTTGACTCTTTTTCAGCATGCGCAAGCAAGCCACGATTTCCGCGTCATCCTGGCTGGTGAGGGCGCGGGTGATGAGGCTCATCGGCCAGATCATGTCCATGCCGACGTGCGGGCCGCCGACGCCTTCAGCGACTTGGCCCTTGAAGAAAAATGGGTTGTCGCCCGACAAAACAAAGCGCCGCGTGTTCTGGTAGATCGGGTCATTGACGCTCAGGGCGCCCAGATAGGGCAAAGACAGCAGACTGGGAATGTTGGCGTCGTCCATCAAAATCTGCGAGCCGAAACCGTCCACCTCATACGCGTAAATGCGCCCGTATTTCGGGTGGCTGACCACGGCATAAATGCGCAGAGCTGTTTCCACTTCGTCGGCCAGAGCGCGGAGTTGGCGCGCGGTTTGGGCGTCATGCTTGATAGATTCCATCATCGTCGCGGCTTGTCGCAGGCTGACAACGGCGAACAGGTTGGACGGCACCAGAAACGGATAAATCGTCGCATCGTCGCTTGGGCGAAACGACGAGCAGATAAGGCCCACCGGCTTCACGGGATAGCCGTAGCCGCCCAGTGGCAAGGTGTCGGTCGCTTGCGAGGTGTTGCGCTGGAAGTGGTAGGGGCCGCGATTCCCTTTGCGCTGTTGCTCGCGGAAGGTGGCGAGGGTGGTTTTGATGGCGTCTTGCCAGCGCGCGTCGAAAGGACTGGTGTCGCCCGTCGCTTTCCAGTAACCGTAGGCGAGGCGAATCGGGTAGCACAGCGAATCGATTTCCCATTTGCGCTCGTGGACGCCGCGTTTCATGTCCGTCTGATCGCCCTTCCAACTGCTAACTTGAGTTGGGTTGTCAAGGTGAGCGTTGGCGTAAGGGTCTTGCAACACCATGCTGGTTTGCTTGTTGATGACGCCCGCAATCAGTTGTCCCAATCGCTCGTCATCCCTGACGAACGATAAATACGGCCACACCTGCGCCGATGAATCGCGCAGCCACATCGCGTCGATATCGCCGGTGATGACGTAAGTGCTGGGACGCCCGTCCTGGGCTTGGGGCTGGAAATCAACCGTTGTGTCGAGGGTGTTGGGAAAGCAGTTTTCAAACAGGTTGCCCATCCCCGCGTCGGGCACACGCGCCTTGAACTCGCGGATGGCGCTCTCGATGGCCGGGCTTTGGAAGCGGCGCTTTTGAGGCGCGATGCGAACACTTGGAACGGAAAGGGGCGCAGTCGCAGTTGCAAGCGGAGCGGCACCACCCGGAGCCGCCAGGGAAAACAGCGACCCACAGGCGCAGGCCAAAACGAATGATTTCATTGCAAAAGAGTTTGCCGGGATGCCGCTTCTCCCAACACAAAAACGAAAGGGACAAAGGCACTTCTGAGTTCTATTAGTTGCCTTTGCGCCGCGTTGCAGAGTTTCTGATTTTTTGGGTGGAAAAGCCGTTCGCCGCCGCATTTCGCGCCTTGGTGAACGGCCAATTTTCGGAGCCGAGGGAAATTCACGCAAGTTTTACACGCCAGAAATATAACGCTGTGCAAGTGCGTTATGCTTAGGTATAATGGTTGATATGGAAGCGCCCGCTTTGTTCGAGAAGACCAGAGGTCGTCCGTTGCACGAACAGGTGCGCGAGCATTTGCGCGGGCAGTGCTTAGTCGCGCGGCCCGATGTCGCGCTTCCGGCCTTGCGCCAACTGAGCGAATCGTTGGGCGTCAACCACATCACCATTTCGCGGGCGTTGCGCGATCTCGAAGCCGAAGGTTTGGTGCGCGTGGTTCCGGGCAAAGGCACGTTCGTCACCAAAGTTGATTCCACTCGCTCCATCGAAATGGTGACGCTTTGCACGCGCGTCGGCGGCTTGCTGGAAACTTCGCTTCACACGTTTCAGGGAATGCAGGAACGCTTGCAAAACGGCTACTCGCTGTATCTGACCAGCCTTTCGATGCCGCCCGTGCCAACAAGCGAGGTTTTGCTGCAAAAAGCCAGAGAACGCAACACCGACGCCCTGGCGATTTTCGACTTCGAGTATCTGGATTATCCCGATTCGTTTCTGGAAACACAATTCATCCACGAATTAGCCGAGCAAATGCCGGTAGTTCTGGTGGGAAAAGAGCACAACTTGTTGAAACTGGATTGCATTTACTGCGACCCGGCGCCGCAAATGCAAACCTTTCTTGAAGAGTGTTTTCAAAACGGCGCGCGCAAGTTCGGATACATCGGCATCAATTCTAATCATCACCACTTGAGACATCGTTTGGCGGCTTTTCAAGAGTTTTTGCTTTCCCATTCTTTGTTCTGGAAAAAGCCCGCCGAGGCATTGGATTCAACAATTGAAATCGCGCAGATGTTGGATTCAAAGCCCGAAGTTGTGGTGGTGAGCGATCCCTGGCTGGCGCATCAACTGGTCATCGAAGCGCAGCGCCAGGGTTTGCAACTGGGAACGGAAGTGCAAGTGCTGTGTTTCGCAGGTTCTCTTCAACAAGTGCGGGCGATTATGCCTTATGTGTCGGTTGTTTTGCTTGAAGAGGAAGAAGTGGGACGCTGCGTCATCAATCGCTTGCACAACCGCCTGACCGGAACCGACAAGCCCCCGCCGCTTACCCGGCGCATTCCGGGCAAATTGCTCAGACAGGGCGCTTCATCTGAGATTAGCTGAGCTAAGATTTGCCCTGTCTCGATTTTCCAAAATCGACGTGCCCCGCTTGTTTTGCAAGCAGAACCCCATATTTTTCAGGAAAACCCTTTGAAGGAAAACCGCATGAACCTGGTCTCACGCCCTTTGGCATCCACACACCGCTTCGGGAACCGGCAAAGCGCATTCACGCTCATCGAGTTGCTGGTCGTCATCGCCATCATCGCTATTTTGGCGGCGATTTTGTTTCCCGTTTTCGCCCGCGCGCGCGAAAACGCGCGGCGCACGAGCTGTTTGAGCAACATGAAACAACTTGGTCTTGGCATGATGCAATACGTGCAGGACTACGACGACGTGTATCCGGCCCACTTCGGTGGCCCAAATGGAACACAACGCTGGCCGCAGATGATCAATCCCTACGTCAAAAGCAACCAGATTTACAACTGCCCCAGTCGCGCAGGAGACTTCAATTACATCGGCGACTACGATACGGCGGGGCGTATCGGTTATGGGATGAACGATTGGCTCAACAAGTGGTGGGAGGCCGACTCCACGATGGCCTCTGTTCAGCGCCCTGCGGAAACGCTGTGGATCGCTGAAATCAACGGCGTGACCGCCACTGACCTAGCGGCTGACCCCGACAGCAATTCCTACCGGGCGATTCCGAGCTACTACAACAAAGATAATCCCACCAGTGATTATTACGGGATGCAAACAGTGCCCGAACCCAGAGGACGCTTGTCTGCGCGGCACTTCGGCGGCACCAACGTTCTGTGGGCCGATGGACACGCTAAGTGGGTGCGCCGCGAATTATTGGAAGATGACAAGGGCAGTTACGCCAAACTAGGGCACGACAGCAAATATTGGTGGGGCCGCTAATCGGCCCGGCGCCGCGACACGCTTTCTCGTGAGGCGAGGTCGGGCCACCTTGGTTTGCAGCCCGCGTTTGCATCCTAAAACGAGGCGTCTACCCGCAAAAAACGCGGGTGGACGCCCTTTTTCCGGCGTCTGGCTGGAGTTGAAAACACTATGATCAAGCACTCGCTTTTGCTCGCCGCCCTTGGAACGGTTCTGGTTTGCACCTTTGGCCCGCTCAAGACGGGCCGCGCCGCCCCGGTTGCTCCGGTTGTGATGGGCTATTACCCGTCCTATCGAGGCGCCGCCGATGCGTCCACCATTCGATTCGACCGCTTCACGCACATCATCCAATCGTTTGTCACTGTTGATGCCGATGGAAACACCGTCGTGCCTGCGGGAATATCCGGCTCGGGTCTGGTGAAGACGGCTCATGCTAAAGGAGTCAAAGTTCTCCTGGCGCTGAGCGGAGGCTCCAACGGCGAAAACTTCGGCAAAATGGTGCGTGACCCCGCAAAAAGTGCGCGCTTCATCGAAGACATCGTGGGCATCTTGGCCGATTCCTGCGCCGATGGTTTGGCCCTCGATTGGGAAGTGCCCGAAGCGAGCGACCGCGATGTCACTGTCGAGTTCGTCGCTCAACTGAGAAAGCGGATGAAAGCCGTGCGCCCCGATTCGCTGCTGGTGTTGGTGGTCAACTCGTCGCCGGGCAACTCGCACGGCTACGACGGGCCGCGCTTGCGCGATCAAGTCGACTTCTTGCACGTGATGAGCTACGACTTTCACGGCCCGTGGAACGGCGCGGGCCACCACACCTCGCTGTATGCCGACAAAGCCGACGCCCTCGCCAATCCGTATTTCGATTATCCGGCGATTCTGCACTTCTGGCGCGACGTGCAGGGGTTTCGTCCCTCCCAAATCCTTTTCGGCATCGCGGGTTACGGGCGCGGCTTCAAGGTGCGCGAGTGGGGCGAAAAAGCGGCGTTGCCCAGCCAATACCCCGAAATCAGCTTCGCCGATGCGCGCGCCCTCGCCGGACACGGCTGGACGCGCCAGTGGGACGCTCAAGCGCACGCGCCGTGGTTGCTCAAAGACGACGGAAGCGAGCGCATTTCCTACGACGACCCGCAATCGGTGGCCGACAAAGCGCGCTGGATGAAAAGCCAGGGTTTGCCCGGTTTCTTCATCTGGGAACTGACGCAAGAGCAAGTCGACGGCGACAACGTGCTTTCCGCCGCCGCCCAAAAAGCGTGGCGCGACGCACCTGCCGTGAAATAGCGAGTCGAAGAAGCTCCTTCGTTCACCTCAAAAACGCTTCGTGCAAGCCGCCATCGACCGGGATGATTTGGCCGGTCGTTTTGCTCAAACGGTCGCCAAGCAGCAAGAAGAACGCTTCGGCTTGATCTTTTGGCTCGATTGGCACTTTGGTGAGCGTGCGGTCGGCGTAGAACTGCGCCAATTTGCCGCGCAGTTCGTCTTCGCTTTCACTGTCCGAATACGCGATGTCATATTTGGAAAGGCTGGCGATCACGCGCTCGCGCGGAAACATCGCGCTGCCTTTAACAACTGTTGCCGGAGCGACGCCGTTCACCCGAACCAAAGGCGAAAGCTCTACCGCCAATTCGCGCACCAGATGGTTGGCGGCGGCTTTACTCGTGTCATAAGCAAGAGAGCCGCGTTTGGCGACAACGGCGTTGGCCGAGGTCGTCAAGACTAAATCGACGGGCAAGTTCTGCGTTTGCCAGAGCGCGTGAAACGCTTCGTCGGCCACGATGTAAGAACCAGTGACGTTGATGCCAAAAGTCAGCGCCCACTTATCATCGGGAATGTGGCCGCTCGTATCGGGCGCCACGAAAATGCCCGCCGTGACCGCGATGCCGTCGAGTCCGCCATACGCCCAAACCGCGTCATCGAGCATCGCGCGCACCGACGCGCGGTCGGTGATGTTGGCGCCAAGGCCAATGGCTTGACCGCAACCGGTCAAACCGCGTCCAGCTACGCCGATGCCTTCGCCGACTTGCTCGATGATTTCCCCGGCTGTTTGCTTCGCGGCCGCGGCGTTGAGGTCAACGCACACGACGTGCGCGCCTTCGGGCGCGATGCGAAGCGCCACTTCGCGCCCGATGCCGCTTCCGGCGCCAATCACCGCGATGACCCGCCGCGCCAGTTCGCGTTCGGGCGGCATCCGTTGCAATTTGGCTTCTTCCAAGAGCCAATACTCGATGTCGAAGGCTTCTTGCTGAGGCAGCGCCGCGTATTCATCTATCGCTTCGGCGCCGCGCATCACTTCGACGGCGCACGAATAGAATTCGGCGGTCACGCGCGACTCCGACTTGTCGCGGCCCCACGCCACCATTCCCAGTCCCGGAATCAAAATCACCGTTGGATTCGGGTCGCGCATCGCGGGCGAATCGAGGTGTTTGCACGACTCGTAATAAGTTTTATAATCGGCGCGATAACGTCTTAAACCTTCGCTGAGCTTGTCTTTAAGAGCGGCCACATCTTCTTCGTGTGGATTCCAGTCGATATAAAGCGGCTTGATTTTGGTGCGCAAAAAGTGGTCGGGACAACTCGTGCCAAGCTCTGCCAAACGCGCCGCGTCGCGCGAACCGACGAAACCAAGCAGCGCCTCGTCGTCTTGCACCGTGGCGACCAGTCGTTTTTCTTGCGACACCTGCCCGCGTAGCCACGGCAAAATCTCGATCCAGCGCGCGCGCCGCTCGGCTTCGCTCAACGACTCGACCCGCGCGCCGCCAAAGGTTCGCTCGCCTTGGCTTTTGGATTCGATGAAGCGCGCGGCGCGTTCGATGAGTTGAAGCGAGAGTTCGTAGCATTCCTTGTCGTCGTTTGCCCAGTTGATGAGACCGTGCCCGCCCAGAATCACGCCTTTGGCGTTTGGGTGACGGGCCACGATGTTTGCCAACGTCAAACCCAGTTCAAAGCCGGGGCGTTGCCAGGGCGTCCAGATCACCTCGTCGCCGTAAATTTCGCGCGTCAAAGCCCGCGAATTTTTCGCGGCAGCAACAGCGATGACGGCGTTTGGATGGGTGTGATCCACGTGCTTGAAAGGCACAAAGGCATGAAGCGGCGTGTCGATTGAACTGGGGCGCGGGTTCAAGTTGAAGGTTGTTTGAGCGTAAAGCGCGACCATCGCGTCTTCGGCGGGCGTTTTGGGGCCGCGATTTGGCTTGCTCGCGTAAAGCTGGCGCAGGCCGAGCAGTTTGTGTTGATACAAGCTCGAAAAATTCGCGCGATTGGCTGTTCGCAGGTCTCCGCCCGAACCTTTGACCCATAAAACCTCGACTTCTTCTCCTGAAAGCGGGTCGCGCTCGAAGAGCTTGGCCGATGTGTTGCCGCCGCCGGTGTTGGTGATGCGCCCGTCGTTTCCCAGCAGGTTGGAGCGATAAATCAGGCGGCCCACTTCATCGAGTTGCGCGGCCTGCGCGTCGTCCCACAAAGGGGACACGAAACGGAATTCTTCGGTTTTCATGATGGTTTCAGGGTTTGGAATCGGCTGGCGGCTTCATGCCACTCGCGCGCATTGCCCGGCGTGAAAACGCGCGGCTTACACGTATCTCGAACGATTCGGCGTAGCACATCGAGGTCGTCGAGATGGCCCAGCGCGAGGGCTTGAACGCCGAGGTTGCCCAAAGCGGTCGCTTCAACTGGCCCGGCCCACACTTCGCGGCCCGTCGCGTCGGCGGTCAACCGATTAAGCAAATCGTTCTGGCTTCCGCCGCCTACCAAATGCAAGCGGGCGACGCGGCGCCCGGTCAACTCTTCGGCGCGCTCCAATGTTTGACGATAGGACATCGCCAGGCTTTCCGACACGCAGCGCACGAACTCGCCGGGAGTTTCGGGGGCACGCTGACCGGTTTCGCGGCAAAAATCGGCGATTTTGCGCGGCATCTCGTTTGGCGCAGAAAATCGCGGGTCATCTGGACGAATCAAAGCGCGCAGCGGCGCGGCGTTCTCGGCCATGCTCGACAATTCGCCATAAGAAAACGATTGGCCCTTTGAATCCCAGAAACGGCGGCACTCCTGCACGATCCACAGGCCGACGATGTTTTTCAAAAAGCGCGTGGTGCCGCCAAAACCCGCCTCGTTGGTGAACCCGGCGCGCAAAACTTCGGCATTGATGAGCGGCGCGGGCAGTTCGATGCCCAGCAACGACCAGGTGCCCGAACTCAAAAACGCCCAGTCCTCCCCGCTTTGCGCCGGAACAGCGGCCACGGCGGCAGCGGTATCGTGGGCGCAAGTCGCCACAACTTCGGTATTTCGCAGGCCAGTGCGCGCGCCAAACTCTGGAGAAAGCGGCCCCAAAACGGTGCCCGACGCCACAACGGGCGCAAAGCGCGAAGCGGGCAAATCGAAGTGGTGCAGCAGTTCGTCCGACCATTTCCCTTGGAGCGGATCGAACAACTGCGTCGTGCTGGCGAGGCTGCTTTCACTGCGCGCTACGCCCGATAACACCCAACTGAAGTAATCGGCAATGAGTAAAAAGCCATCGGATTGGTGCCACTCTTGCGGGGTTTGTTCGCGTTGCGCGAGCAGCTGGTAGAGCGTGTTGAAGGGCAGAAATTGCAGTCCGGTTGCGGCGAAAATCTCGCTTTGCGCCTGGCTTCTCACCCGCTCGAACACGGCCTGCGTGCGCGCGTCGCGGTAGTGAAACGGCCACGATGAAAGCGGTTGCCCCTCGCGCATCAACACGTAATCAACGCCCCACGAATCCACGCCCACGCTGGCCGTTTCGCCCTCGCGTTGATGACGGGCGGCGAGCGTTAAGCCCTGTTCGATTTCATTTTCGATGGCAGCCAAATCCCAGCGCAAAGACCCTTCGCGCGCTTGGGCGCCCGTAGCGAAGCGGTGAACTTCCTCGAAAGACAGGCGCCCATCGCAAAGACGCCCAACTACGACGCGCCCGCTTTCGGCGCCCAGATCGACCGCGATGAGCAAATGATTTTCGCTTGACATAAGAAACTGATGGCAGGGATTGAAAAGAGCGAGAAGTCACGGAGTTGGTGGGTTGAAAGTTGGCTCATCTCCCCAAGCTTTAGCCTACAGCAAGACAGCCTTCGGCTTGGCATCCTCTGGACGCGGGTTCAAGTCGCAGTTGCGCTTTGTTCAGAAGATGAGCCAACTTTCAACCCACCGATCAACCACAGACCTTTCCATTTTTCGGCAAGTGCCTCGAAAAAGCGAATCGTTTAGCGAAGCGCCAGCACGTCGCGCTCGTAGCGGCGCACGTCGTCCAGCCAGTGGAGGCCAACAGGAGCGCCATTTTGTTCGCAATGGTAATCCCACACGGCGCCCCAGGGCATGGCTTTGAGTTCTTCTTGGAGGGCGAGGCGCGCCGTGTAATCGCCCTCTTGTTCGAGTTCTCGCAGATGGGCGGTCGGCTCCAGCAGGGCGATGAGCAAGCCGCGTTGGGCCGCGCGCACGCCAATTATCCAGGCGGCGACGCGGTTGATGGACGCGTCGAAAAAGTCGAGGCCCAGATGAACGCGCGAAGTGAAGTCGTTCGCCACGATCTCGCGCGTGATGCTCGAAAGCGCATCATCGAGCGTGACCACGTGGTCGCTGTCCCAGCGCACGCCGCGCGACACGTGGAGCAGCACTTCGGGCAAAAATTCCAAAACCGCGCTCAGCTTGTCGGCCAGGCTTTCAAGTGGATGATAATGCCCAGCATCGAGACACACCATTATGTGGTGTTGCAGCATGTGGTGTTGCAGCGCGTATGCGAGGTAGAATTCGTGGCTTCCCACGACATAGCTTTCGCTGCCGATGCCAAACAATTTGCCTTCCACTGCATCGAGATGAACGTGTGGCGAAAGCGGAGCGGCGAAGATTTGATCCAGCGAATCGCGCAATCGCTGGCGCGGCACCAAGCGGTCGGCGGGCGTGTCTTTGAGTCCATCGGGCACCCACACGTTGGTCACAGTCGGTGTGCCCATCGCTTCTCCCATCGCGGCGCCGATGTCGCGGCACCGCTTCCCGTGACGAATCCAAAACGCGCGTTTTCCCTCGTCGCGCGAAGCGAGAGTGAAGCCGTCCTCAGCTAAAGCGTGCGAGAAAAAGGATGGGTTAAGTCGAGACCGTGCAGATTTTCTTCTTTGGCCCACGCGATCCAATTGTCGAAATGTTCGGGCAACAGTTCGTCGCGTTCGATTTTGGCTGTCCCGGTTTCGGCGTAAAGCGCGTGCAAATTGAAGCGGTGACGCCCCGGAATGAGTCGCAGCGCGAGGGACGCATCGGCGCGCAGTTCGTCGGGCGTGCGCGCGCGGCCCGGATAGTTGCCGGTGACTGCCAGCCCGCCGCCCAGAAAAGTCGCTTCTTCAAAACCGGCGACATCGTCGCCTTGCCAGCAATGAAGCGAGATAGGAACGGCGGCCAGTTTTCGCAGCGCCGCTTCGGTATCCACGCCCAATTCCAGGTAACGCTCGCGGGCCAAATCGTAGGATTTTTCGGTGTTCATCATGTGTTCAGTTGACTTTCGTTCAGTTGACTTCGAGGCCGCGAAAAAGTCGGGCCGCAACAGCAGCGCAAATCCTGCTTGCGGGTTTTGAAGGCGCGTCTCGATGCGTTTGCGCTTGCGTGAGAAGAGCAAGATTACCGAATTTCTCTTCGCGCTGTTCCAACTTATCGCTCTGGTCGGGCCTCTTCCTCTTTTGCGCCATCAACCCGGCATCAGTTGGTGTCCGGTGCGGCCTTGCCAGCCGTCGATGACGATCCAAAACAGCATCATCGCCACATCGCCCAGCGCTAGGCCCAGGAAAAATGGCGTGGTGCGGCGCACCGTGTCGTGGCCGCCGTATTTGGCGATGAGGGTTTTGCACGCCCAGCCGACGAAAATCGAAAACCAGAAATGGCCCATCGGAAGGGTGAAGCTCATGATGTAGCCCAACGGATGAAACGGAAACCAGCCGAACCGCGCGCGGGCCAACACCAGACCAAGGGTGAACAGCATCCCGAAACCCATCCAGCCCCACGCGCTCGCGTCCGCGCCCTGGGAGAGGCTGCCATAGTTCGACAAGTGGTTGCCCAAACTTTGCGGCCCCCACTTCGACAGCCAGCCTTGCAAACCCACGCCGTTGTTTTCATAGCCCAAGCGCACGTTCATCGAAAACGACATCACCATGCCAACGGCGATCACGCCTGCGAGCAGCCACAGCAGGCGGCGCGGCGCGATGCCCTGGTCGTGCGCCAATTTGAAACTTTGCACAAAGGAAGGCATGAGACTTCCGCGAAAATCCTCAATGGTCGCAAATTCCATAAAAGTCGCTGGCACCAGGCCACTCGTCGCCCCGATCCAGTGCCCCGGCCCCGCGCCCAAAAGTCCCATCGCGCTGCCCAGCGGCATCCACGAATGGTGAACGAACAGCAGTCCGCCCTCGGCCACCACCCGCGACAAAACGGTGGCGATAACCAGATAACTCGTCCACAACAAAAGTGACAGCGGCCAACTCATGCCCGCCGCGATGCCCCAACCGAACATCAGGGCGAACGAAGCCCAGAACCCCCAGAACGCGACAGGGTAGGGAAGCGCCTCGAATTGCTCGTCACTTCGCGCCCGTTCGCGGCCCAGAGCGCGGCGCGCGATGAATCCCAGATGCCTTCGCCCGGCCCAGAAAATCAGCCCGGCATAGGCGAGATTGGCCCCGACTTCTTGATAACCCTGAAACACCGGCGCCCCCCCGCCGATGATTTTGGGAAGGGTGTTCGGCATAAACCCCAGACCATAAGCCGCGATGAGCTGGAATTTCAAAAACCAGTAGAACGCCCAAAACGAGAGAGAAACTTCGCTGGTCAGCAGGTAAGTGATGCCGATGGCCACCAGATAGATGCGCAGCGGAGTCGAACCGATCTGGTTCCACGGCGCCTCAGAAAAATAGGGCGCCATGTCGATGTTGAGATTGATCGAGGGCACATCGGGGAAATACAAGCTCAAGCCGCCCAGCAGTTGGATGAAAGCCGCCAGACTAAAACCGAGCCACATCAACGGGTTGCGAAAAAACGGCGCAATCTGACCGCCACCCGATCCTTCGGTCATTTCGAGGGGCAACTTGAGCAGGGGAAACGCGAGGGCTTCGTTGTCGCCCCACTGCGCGCGGAGCATGATGCTCAGGCACGCCATCATGGTGAAGGCCGCCACAAAAAACAAGCCCCACGCGAGGAGCGGCACCAGCCACGCGCCCCACGGAATGCTCGCTCCGGGATGGAGGCCGTCATACCACGCCTGGACGAGGTAACGGTTGTAAGTGCCGTCGTGGTTGAGGGCAGGCGAAAACCAGGGCGGCAACCCTTTGAGGAAATCGAACCACTTGTTTTCGCGCGTCGAGTAGTAGAACGTGCCGATGATGAACGACACGAAGTAGTTGTTGCCGCCAACCCCCGGCACAAGCGTCGAAAACAAGCAGGACAGATACACGGTCAGCGTTTCGTTGCGCGAAAAGGCCGCGCGCCGCGACACCAGTTTCAAAAGCGGGTTGACCACAAGCACCAACAACAAAAGCGCGGCAATGGCGCCCGGCGGCAGGTGAGTCGCGCCCAAAAAAGTGTTGAAGAACTTGTAATCGACGACCGGAATCGTGTAACCAAAAAAAACTGCGAGCACCAACGACAGCACCACGACGCGCCACGTCACCCCGCCTTTTTGCGCGTCTTCAACGGACTCTGGCGCCGAAACGGGCGCGCCAGGAGAAGCAGTGTTGGAGGTGGTCATGGTGCGTTGTGGGGATGGTGCGTTGTGGGGATGCTTTGCGATTTTCTGGGCGGCCAACCACCGACTACCCAGGTGGCTGGTCGAAGAGAACTACTTGTCTTGCCCGTAATAAGCATCCGGCCCGTGTTTGCGTTTGAAATGCTTGTTCAACAGTTCGCTTTGCATGATTTCGATGTCGGCGTTGATGCGCAGCGTTTCGCTTGCTAAGCGCGCGACTTGTTCCAGCACGACGGCGTTTTCAACGGCCTTGGCGGGCGTTTGACCCCAGCTAAAAGGCGCGTGCGAGGCGACCAACACGCCGGGAAAATGCAGCGGCTCCAACTCGCCAAACCGTTCGATGATGACGTGCCCCGTGTTGAGTTCGTAATCGGTTTCGATTTCGCGCGGCGTCATCGGGCGCGTGCAGGGAATCGAGCCGCCAAAATAATCGGCGTGCGTGGTGCCAAGCGCCGGAATGTCAGCTTTGGCTTGCGCCCAGGCCGTTCCATACAGCGAGTGCGTGTGAACGATGCCGCCGATGCTCTCAAAGGCGCGATAAAGCGCCCAGTGCGTCGGCGTGTCGGACGAGGGTTTAAGTTCCCCTTCGACGACTTGCCCGCTTTCCAGCGACACCACAACCATGTGCTGCGGTTTCATCCCCTCATAAGGCACGCCCGACGGCTTGATGACCAAATTGCCGCTTTGCCGGTCAGCGCCGGACACGTTGCCCCACGTTTGAATAACCAACCCTTCGGTTACTAACTGAAGGTTGGCAGCACACACTTGTTGTTTCAATTCTTCCAACATAAATCCTCACTCTTTGATCACATCGATCATAAATGCAAACACACTGAAAAATATCCGTGTCACTCTGTGTTCATCTGTTGTTGGGAATCTAACTTCGAGTTTCTTCTCGAATAGCGAGCAGCGTTTTCATCACGCCGAACAAGTTGCCGTTCCACTGCTCGGTTCCAAACGCGTCGTGCAACTCGCGGTAAAGCGGATAGAGCCGCGCGTAGACTGCGTGCTCACTTTTGTCGGGCGTGTAAACGATTTCTCGAAGTCCCGTCATCGCGCGTTGAGCCTGCGCAAAATCGGCGTAACGCCCCGCCGCGACAGTTCCGGCAATGGCGGCGCCCAAAGCGCAGGTTTGACTCGAGCGCGACACCAGCATCGGGCGACCGATTATGTCGGCGTAGATTTGCATGGCGACCGGATTTTTCTCCGCGATGCCGCCGCAGTTCACGACTCGCTCGACCTTCACGCCGTATTCTTCCAAGCGGTTGATGATCGTGAGGGCGCCAAAAGCCGTCGCCTCAATCAAGGCTCGATAAATCTCGCCCAGCGTCGTGGAAAGCGTCTGGCCCAGCAGCAAACCGGTCAAGCGTTGATCGACCAAAATCGTGCGGTTGCCGTTGTTCCAGTCGAGCGCGAGCAAACCCGATTCGCCTGCGCACAGCTTTCCGGCGGCGCCCGTGAGTTCCTCGTGCGTTCCGGCGCCAAGGGTGCTTGCGAACCAGTTGAAGATGTCGCCGACCGCGCTTTGACCGGCTTCGAGACCATGAAAACCGGGCAAGATGCTGCCCATCACGATGCCGCAAAGTCCCGGAATACCTTCAAGCGGTTGATCTCCGGGCACGACCATCAAGTCACAAGTCGAGGTGCCAATGGTCTTGACCAAAGTTCCCGGTTCTATCCCCGCGCCAACTCCGCCCAAGTGCGCATCAAAAGCGCCGACCGCGACCGGTGTCCCCGCGCGCAGGCCGGTTTTGGTCGCCCATTCAGGCGTGATGCCGCCCACCGGATGGTCAACGGTGTGAGCCTGCGAGGGCATCCGCTCGCGTAAAAGCGCCAGTTTGGGATGAAGCGCGCCCAAAAACTCGCCGTCAGGAAAACCGCCCCAATCGGCGCTCCACATCGCTTTGTGGCCCGCCGCGCAAACGCCGATTGTCAATTTGTCGGGCGCCTGTGTTCCGGTCAAAGTCGCCGGAATCCAGTCGGCGATTTCAACCCAATTTTGCGCGGCGTCGAAGACCGCTTCGTCGCAGTTCAAACAGTGCAGGATCTTGGCGAAATACCATTCGCTCGAATAGGTGCCGCCGCATTTGGCCAGGTATTCGGGCCGCATCTGCGAGGCCAACTCGGTGATGCGCGCGGCTTCTTCGGTCGAGGTGTGGTCTTTCCACAGCCACGCGAGGGCGTTCGGGTTGCCCTCGAACTCGGTTTTGAATGCGAGCGGTATTCCCGCCTCGTCAACAGGCAAAGGTGTTGAGCCGGTCGTGTCCACGCCGATGCCGATCACCTGAGCGGGCGAAAAACCAGGCACTTTCGTCGTCGCTGTGTCGAGAACGCCCCGGATGGTTGTTTGTGCGCCGTGCAGATAATCGGCGGGATGCTGGCGCGCCAAGTTGGGGTCGCGCGACAAGATGATGCCGTCTGTGCCGTGCGCATAAGGCCACACCGAAGCGGCGACTTCTTCGCCGGTCGCGGCGTTGACTAAAAGCGCACGCACCGAGTTCGTGCCGTAATCGAGGCCAATTGCGTATTCTGAATTCATAATCTGGAAGTTTTGATTTATAGCCACAAAAGGGCACAAAAAGCACAAAAGGGTTTGTAAGAACAACCTCTACTGAATCACGGCTGGTTTACATCAACCCTTTTGTGCTTTTTGTGGCTATAAATCAATTGGAGATTCAAGGGTATTCGATGACGGTTTTGACAACCTCGTCCTCGTAAGCTGCGTTCATGCGAAACGCTTCGGGCACGTCATCGAGCGCAAAACGATGAGTGATCATGCCCTTCAAATCGACTTGGCCGCCCTCAACGAGGCGTATGGTGCGATTGTAAACGCGTTTCATGCGGCGGCACATCAAGATCGTTAAGCCTTTGCGCCGCGCTGTCGAATGTTTGAACGACACGGTGTCCTCGAACGGGATGCCGACCAGAACGAGCGTGCCGCCGGGCCGGATGACATCCATCGCCTGCTGAACCGATTCTTTGGCCCACGCCGCTTCGATGGCGATGTCCACTTCGACTTTGGGTGGAAGCGGCAACGCGCCATAAGATTGCGCGGCTTTCATGCGCCAGTCGAGCGGTTCAGAAACGTAAACCGGACTGGCGCCAGCGATGCGTGCCGTTTGCGCGAGGCAAAGGCCAATCGGCCCCGCGCCGAAAATGGCAACGCTTGAGCCCACGCGAACGCGCGCCAGATCGGTCGCATGAAGCGCGATGCCCAGCGGCTCCAACAGCGCGGCTTCAGCATCGGTCATCGCGGCGGAAATCGCAAAGCAATTGCGCGCCGGAACGCGCATCCACTGCCGCAAACTGCCGTCGCGCGGCCACAAACCCGCGAAACTCTGATCCCGGCACAAGTTCGGATTGCCACCCTCGCAACCGTCGCAACGCCCGCAGTTGATGAGCGGATCGACCGCGACGCGCGTGCCGATGGGAAGCGAAACGCCCTCGCCCGTTTGTTCGACCACGCCCGCGAACTCGTGACCCAAGATGAGGGGCGTTTCGAGGCGCGTCGAGCCAATGGTGCCGGTTTCATAAGGGTGCAAATCGCTGCCGCACACGCCGGTCGCCGTAACGCGAAGCAGCACTTCGCCTGCGCTGGGTTCGCCGGGATGCGGCACCCGTTCGACTTGCAAGTTCGACGGCCCGTGAAGCCGCACAGCTGTTTGAGTTTTCATAAGAGGGCGCGGATTTCCTCCACTTCTTCATCCGCCACTATCTCACCTTCTGTCCAGTTGTCCCCTGCAAACTTGATAACCTCGTTATGTTCGGATATGTGAACTTTACCGTAATTTATTCAGGTGTTGAACCCATCGTAGACATAAATCTTCTGCCAGTTGTTTTTCTCTAAGTCATTCAACAGGTGTTTGAACCGCTCCGTTGGGATGTCTTCGATTCTGCCTAAAGTCTCCCCAATCCCTGCGCGAAGTGATAGTAAACCTCGTTCGTTCGCAGGTCTTGTTTGAAGCTCCGAATTGTAGTCTGCGTGTCGATGGGCACGAACTCGATGCCCGCGATTTCGGCGAAATCTTCCAGATATTCGCTGGTTATGGCCTGCGAGAATCCCGTGTGATGCGCGCCGCCAGCGTAAATCCACGCGGCGGCGGCTGTTTTGAAATCGGGTTTGGCTTGCCAAACGGCGCGCGCGACGGGCAAGTGTGGCAACGGCTGCGGCGGCGCGACGACTTCAACTTCGCCCACTATCAAACGGAAACGGTTGCCCAGGTCGATGATCGAAGCGTTGAGCGCCGGGCCGGGCGGCGTGTCGAAAACAAGTCGCACCGGGTCGTTTTTGCCGCCGATGCCTAAAGGATGGATTTCCAAAGAGGGTTTGCCATCCGCGATGGATTCGCAGATTTCAAGCATATGCGAACCCAAAACGAGATGACCGTCGGGGTGCAGGTGGTAGGTGTAATCCTCCATGAACGACGTGCCGCCGGGAAGCCCGACCGCCATCACTTTCATGGCGCGCACCAGGGCGCAGGTTTTCCAATCGCCCTCGCCGCCAAAACCGTAGCCGTCGTTCATCAAACGCTGAACCGCCAGCCCCGGCAATTGTTTCAAACCGTGCAACACCTCGAACGAATCGGTGAAGCCCTTGAAACCGCCTTCAACCAAAAACGTGCGCAGTCCCAGTTCGATTTTGGCGCCCTCGCGCAGCGATTGATGGCGTTCGCCGCCGCGTCGAAGGCCCGGCACAACTGTGTAGGAGTCCTCATATTCGGCGCACAAAACGTCGGCTTCCTCGTCGGAAACGGCGTCCACTCGTTCGACCAGATCGCCGATGCCGTAGCCGTTGACTTGAAAGCCAAAGCGCATTTCGGCTGCGACTTTATCGCCTTCGGTGACGGCGACGTAGCGCATATTGTCGCCGAAACGGGCGAAGTGCGCGCCCTGCCAATCGTGCCAACCGCGCGCGGCGCCCATCCACGCCGCGATGCGCGCTTGGACTTCGGCGTCCAGGTAGAAGCCGACGACAACTTTGCGCGCGATTCTCATCCGTGCGCCGATGAAGCCGAACTCGCGGTCACCGTGCGCAGCCTGATTCAGGTTCATGAAGTCCATGTCGATCTCGCTCCACGGCAAGTCGCGGTTGAACTGCGTGTGCAGATGCAGCAACGGCTTGGTCAGCACTTGCAAGCCGCCGATCCACATCTTGGCGGGCGAAAAGGTGTGCATCCACGCGATGAGGCCCGCACACTGCGGCGCGTTGGTCGCTTCCAAACAGAGCGCGCGAATTTCTTCGGGCGTGGTGACGATGGGCTTGAACACAACCTTGAGAGGGATGTTCGAACTGTCATCCAGACTTTGCGCGATTTGCAGTGAGTGCGACGCGACCTGTTGCAAAGTTTCGGGGCCGTAAAGATGCTGGCTTCCGGTCACAAACCAGATTTCTGTGGGATTGAGTTGAATCATTAGTTGGGTGGTGGTTGGGCTGCTATTAAAGCGTTCGGTAATTTCCCTGGAGTGTTTTAGTAGGCCTCCAGTGATATCACACTACCGGCATCTGGCTTGGCCAAGTGTTCTCACGGACACGAAACACTTGGTGTTGGTGAGTCGTCCGGCCTTTGCGCTTAAGCGCTTGCGCCCAGACACCTACTGAAACGGGACGCCTACCGGAACCGGAAACACAACAAGAACACGAAATCACTCGTTTCGCAGTCGCTTCACAAGCGCGGGCACCTCTTCCAACTGTTCCAATTGAAAATCGGCGCCTCCTGGATACAGCGACAAATTCATAAAGCGCGGGTCGGGAATGGCCACCACGCGCATCCCGGCAGCTTTACCCGCCGCGATGCCCGATAAAGCATCTTCCACAACCAGGCAATCTTCGGGCGAGTCGCCCACTTTTTCGGCGGCCTTGAGATAAATATCCGGGTTGGGCTTGCCGCGCACAACTTCTTCGCCGGTTGTGATGGCGTCGAAAAAGCGTTCGATGTCATGGCGCCGCAAAAACGGCACGACCAACTCGCTCACGCTGCTGGTGGCTAAGCCCATTTTCAAGCCCTGCTTTTTCAAAGCCCCCAGCACGCCGGGAACGGAAGGGAAAATCGGGATGTGAACCGCGTAAAAATCGCGGGCGATGGTTTCGCGTTCGAGGAGCAACTGTTCCATTTCGGTTCGCAACGCAAATTGTTCGCGGTAGAACTCAACGGCCAAACGATAGCTTTTGCCCAGCACCTGATCTTTGTGCTGTCCGCGATAATCGACGCCGTAAGGCCGCAAAAATGCGGCGTCTATTTCGTTCCACGAAGGCTCGGAGTCGGCCAATACGCCGTCTAAATCAAACAAAATCGAAGTCAACATGAAGGGTTGCTGCGGTGGTCTTCAAAGAAGCCGCACCATCAAGCGCCAGAGTGTGGGGCGCCGCCGCCAAGCCCGCTTTCTCTGCGAAAAGCACGTAGGTCGAAAAAGAACATCAAGGAGTAGCGCGGCGAAGCGATGGAGCCTCGCTCAACCAGGATCATCCGGTGCGAAGCCAAACCGAAGAGAACGGCCTGCTCACTCTGGAAAGCTTTCGCGTGTTGTCTTTCATCGCGCGCGGGTGCGAGGTGGATGCGCCGCCGATGCAACGAGGGTGCAGACGACTGTTCAATGGATGGATGAGCGTGTCGCTTCGAGATTCGAGCCGTGTTCCGCGCGGGCGCAACCTCCGTATTGACCGCCTGGCGCGACGCGTGGATGCTCGCCTTCATCCGGTTCTGCTGCACCGCATCGCCGGGTTCGTTTGGCGCCGCTTCAAGGCCAAGGCGCGCAAATTTTCGAGCGTTTAAAAGGCACCCGCTGGATGTGGTTCAGAAATGCCAGGGGTTCAGGGTGTCGGGGCAACAAAGACGGCTTTATGGTTTATAGCGCCTCGCGATGGTGCCACTTGTGCTTTAGGCATTGGAACAGATGGCCCTTGGCCAGAACTTTTCCGGCTTGTCAGGCTCCAATTCCGTTTTGGAAGCGAGACTAACTCAAGCCATGAAACGATTTAAAGCTGCGAATTTTCGATGCGCGCGCACCTTGGCGGCAAGCGCCCTGATGCTCGCAGGATTAACCTTTGGCCCCGGTTGTAGTCGCCCCGTTAAGGCGCAACTTGCCGTGCAGACGACCAACCTTTTGCCGACGGCTCCTGTGCCGGCCAAAGATCCTTCCGCGAAGGAAATCAACGGATTTTGGGAAGCCGATAAAAAGCAGATGCCGCCCACGGGCGCGGTGCTGTTTATGGGCAGTTCGAGCATCCGATTGTGGGACACGCTGGCCCCAGACTTTTCGGAAATTCCGGTGATCAACCGGGGATTTGGCGGCTCGCTGATTCAGGACAGCACTCAATTCGCCGACCGCATCGCCTTTCCCTACAAGCCCAAGATGATCGTGTTGGCGGCGGGGGCACCAACGATTTGGCCTATGGCAACAAAAAGCCCCAATAGGTGTTGCAGGAATTCAAGGATTTCGCGGCCAAAATCCACGAGGGATTGCCCGACACGCGCATTGTTTACATCTCGATCAACCCCACTGTGGCACGCTGGAATCAAGAAGCCGACGTTCTCGAAGCCAACCACCTCATCGAAGAATTCGTTTTCCAGAACAACTCGCCAACCCAGAAGTTGAACTTCATCAACTCGCACTCCCAAATCCTTACCGCCGACGGGCAACCGCAACCCAAGCTGCTCCGCGCGGACGGACTGCACTTCAACGCGCAAGGCTACAAATTGTGGACGTCCATCCTCAAACCGCGCATTTTGGCCCTGGCCACACTCGATGGCGTCGAGCGCCTGGACGCGCCAAAACCTGTGCGCTGAAACGGCTTTTTGACTTGTCAAGCGCAATGCTTTTTCGCCGGACGGATTGACCAAAAGCGGCGAAGCGTTCAAGCGGCAGAGCGGTTCACCGCGCTCAGGTATTGCCCCGTGGTCTGCGGGTTTCAAATAACTTGCAAGCCGAAGAACTCCGATCGCGGCTGTTGCCGCATTCTTGTTGACTTCAGGTCAACTGCTTGTTTAGCTGACGTTGAGATGGATTTGAAGCGGCTCTGAGCACCAAAAGTCTGGCATCGAAATCCCGGCGACTTGCATGGCTTTGCAGACGGGAGTTCTGACGCATGGACAAAGTGGTCGAAGCGAAGGCGGGAAAGTGGACATAATGTCTATCCTCAAACAGGTTTTCAACCGTTGCCGCACCGCGATCACTTGTTAATAAGCGGAATCTTCTTTTAAGATAATACAGCTTTATTGCTTGTGGTATTTACTGCCTGCCATCTTTCAGGAGTGCTGTAGTAACTGCTTCGGTGAAAACAGTAAAACTTGCTACACAGCCTTCGGGGTGGAGCCATGAAAATTATCACGGTGCCAGACTTTTCCTGCGGGCGCGAATCGCGCGAGGTCACGTGATGCGGGTGGAGCGGGACACGTTTTAGTCGGGCATCAGCGTGTGGTGGGAGTGGCCCTGCCAACCGTCGATGACGAGCCACAGGAAAACGCTGGCGACATCGCCCAAAGCCAATCCCAGGAAAAACGGCGTGGCTTTGCGGTAGGTGTCCGGCCCGCCGAAGCGCAAAATCAGCGTTTTGATCGCCCAGCCGATGAAAATCGAACTCCACAGCGCGGCGCCCGGCCAGGTCAGGCTCATCAACAGGCCAGCCGGATGAAAGGGAAACCAGCTCAAGCGAGCGCGCGCCACCATCATGCCCAGTGTCAAGAGGGCGCCCGCGCTGAACCAGAAAATGTTGAAGGATGAGGAGGTTTTGGGTTCGCCCGTCATCGTCGTGACGAAGTTGACCGGCCACTTCGCTAGGTTCGTCACCCATCCCTGATTGGCCAAAGACAACGCGCCGTTGTCGTAGCCCAAGCGCACGCATGTCGTCCACGACACCAAAACCGACACGGAAATTACGCCCGCCAGCAGCCATCCTAGGCGGCGCGGCGCCAGTTTTTGGTCGTGGGCCAGCTTGAAAGCATGCAAAAACGACGGTGTGATAAAGCCGCGCATGTGGATGATAAAGCCCGACTGAATGAGCGATGCGGGCATTAGCCCGTTTTGCAGCGACAACCAGTTCGCGCCGCCGCCCGGAAGTAAGCGCGCCAGAGCGCCAATGGGCGCCGAATCGTGGAGCAAAAACAGTAGCCCGCCTTCCACCGCGACGCGCGTGAGCGCGATTGCGAACACGATGTAGCACACCCAGAGCGCGAGCGCGATGTCGAGGCGCACGCCCGCCGCGCACGCGAAACCGGTCATAATCGCAAAGCAGGTGACGAACCCCCAGAACGCGACGGGGTAGGACAGCATTTCGCGCTTCTCGTCCGGGTCGGCTTTGATACGACCAATCGCGCGGCGGAAAACAAAGCGCAAATGTTCGCGCGCCGTCCACATCAGAAGCGCGACATACATCCAATAGGCGCCTTGCACTTCAAAAAAGACGAACGATTTGCCGTAGGAAAAACCCGATCCAGGCAACGCCGAAGGCCTGTAACCGGCATAATAGGCGCCCGCATATTGCAGCTTGATGAACAAATAGCCCGTCCACAGCGACAGCGCCACTTCGGAGGAAAGCAAATAAGTGATGCCGATGGCGATGGGGAAAATCTGCACATAAATGCCGTCGATCTGGTTCCAGGGCGGGTCGGACAGATACGGGTTGAGGTCGAGTTGCAACGGGAAGTTGGGCACATCGGGAAAATAGGAGTTCAGCCCGCGCACCAATTGGATGGAAAACGCGACGGCGAAACCGCCCCACATCAGGCCGCTGCCCCAAAACGAGCCGCCGTCCCTATCACGCCCGCTTGCCGCTCCTGCCTCGACCATTTCCAGGGGCAAGCGTAGCAGGGGAAACGCCAGCGCCTCGTTTTGCGCCCACTGGCGGCGAAGTATCACGCTCAGGCACGCCATCATCGCGTAGGACACCATCACCACGCTCATCCACACGCCCAGCGGCACCAGCCACGCGCCCCACGGAATGGCTTGTCCGTGCGGCAAACCTTGATACCAGCCGGAAACGACCTCGGAATTGACCGTGTGGTCGTTCCGAAGCGCGGGCGTCATCCACGGTTTGATGTTGGGCCGCAACCAGTCGAGCCAGCGATTTTCGCGCGTGGCGTAGTAGAACGGCGTGAGGATGTCGGGAATGATCAGCGTTTCGGCGCCGTGCCCCGGCACAAGGCTAGAAAACAGGCACGAAATATAAACCGTGAGCGATTCTTCGCGCGTGAACGCCCATTTTTTCGACACCAACCGCAACAGCGGGTTGACGACGCCAACCAGCAGCAAAAGCACGCCGACAGCTCCGGGCGGCAAGTGAGTTGCGCCCAGAAAGGTGTTGTAAAGCTTGTAGTCGATGACCGGCAACAAGTAGCCGAACACCCCCGCGAGCAGCAAACACAACACGACCACGCGAAATGTCACGCCGCCCGACCGGGAAGTGGTTTGTTCGGCGGAAGTAGAAGCGACCGGGGCAGAAGAGGCAGGAAACGATTCGATCATCGGCTAAAGGTGGTGAAAAGGCTGACTAATTGCAAAGTGGAACGACGTTGATTGCTTAACAGGTCGTCTGAGTATATCTCTAAGAGTAATTTTTGCAGACTGAATCAAGTCGCTACTATAGAAAAAATTTTGTCGACACAGATGACGCAGTTGTTGAAATCGATTTTACGCAATGGACGGCGATGATAAATAATATATCATTCACCGGTTTTAGTAAATTGTATCACCAGATGGCATCCGGCACCGGTTGCGACTTGCGAATCTTGTTTAACAACGCGCGCTCAATCGGCGCGAAAGACGGCGAATTCCGCCAGACCGCTGTTTTCTGTTGTGGGGCGCACCGACAGCACCTTGAACTCGACCCAGCGCACGGTTTTAGGCGCGAAGCGGGTTTCAAAAGGCGATTGGCCGTCGTTGGGCAAGGCGCCGATTGGCGTGGTTGTGCCGTCGCTCCACGTCAACAGTCCGCCCAGAATGTTGTCGTTGAGGTTGATGCGATCATACAGCGCGACCCGATCAACGACTTGCGGCGTGTCCCATTCGAGGCGAATGGTGGCGCCCTCTTTGGCGCCGCTCGACCATTCGGCCCCTCTGTCGTCGGGATAGCCGCTGATGTTGCCGTCAGTTGCGCCTGTGAAACCGTAGCCGCCTTCAACGCCGCTGACCGAAACTTTGGCGCGCCGCGCGATGTCGCCCAGAAGCATATCCGGCAAGCGCAAGGTGCGTCCGCCTACCTGCATAGTCGCGCGGCTTTGCACCAAAGTTGTGACGCGCGGCGCGCCATCCAACACGCCGTCCGGCGCGTAAACGACATCGCGCAGGTCGCCCGGAGCAAAGGTCGGAGACTGGTTTTTGCGGGCGATGCCCACCCCGACAACCGCGAGGGCTTCGCGTTCTTGCTCGCCGCTCAAGTCGCCCGATAGCGCGCTTTGCAAAAGCGAATGCGCGCTTTGTGGCGCGAAATCGCGGCCCGTGAGCGACTTCATGCGCTTTGCCTGCGCTTCTTGTTGCAACATCGCGGCATCGGTATCGGCGACGCTGATTTGAACGCGCGTTGCTTGCCCGATGGCGTGGGCCGGAACCGAAATGGTGTTGGTCGAAGTTGTTTCGTCGTAAGCGATGGGCAAAGACGCGCCGTTCGAAGTGGCACTCGTTGCCCGCGCTGTGGCGGGCAATTCGATTTGCACAGCGCGATTTGGAAGTTGACCTTTGAAGATGCCTTTGGTTGGCGCGACCGTGATTTCGACCGTGTTCCCGCGCCGCGTGTAACTCACGTCGGTGAGCGCGCGCGCGCCGCTTTGGTAAGCTGTCGAGTCGCCGTCGTCCTCGTAAAGCTGGGTGGTTTGGCTTTGGCCGCTCGTGCCAGGAAAAACGCGCACGCGAAGCGTGGACAGCCGCGCGCTGGTCATGCGCGGCGTGTAGGGCTGCATCAGAATCGGGGTGCCGCCGCGCGCAAACAGCGGGAATTCGTCGAGGTCGGCGGCGCACAGAGCTTCGCTTTGGCCGGCAAAGCGTTCGCCGGAAAAAGTGTTGAACCACGTTCCGCGTGGGAAATAGACGCTTTGGTGGGCGACTCGTCCCGGCCCAACGCCTGGCGAGGCGATGGGCGCGACGAGCAAGTTGTCGCCGAACAAAAACTCCTGCCCGTTGTGGTAAGCGGCCTCGTCGTCGGGGGAATCGAAGTAGAGCGGGCGCGTGAGCGGAACGGAATCGCGCGCGCTTTGGGCGGCGCTTGAGTAGATGGTGGGGAACAGTTCCGAGCGCAAATGGAAGCTGACGCGCATCGAGTTTTGCGCCCAGTCGGGATAGTTCCACGGGCGCCGGTCGGTTGAAGGGTCGTGCGAGGAGTGCGAGCGAAGCGCCGCTGAAAGCGCGCCGAATTGACACCAGCGCGTGTAGGATTCCTCGTTGCGCCCGCCGTTGTGCCCGTCGATGTCGTGTGACCAGAAAAAGCAGCCGGTGTTGCCCGCCGTCGAGGTGAAGGGCACTTCAAAAGCGAGCATATCCCAGCCCGCGTCGGCGTCGCCGGAAAAATGGATCGGATGACGATGGTCACCCCAACCTGCCCAGCGCGAAAAGGAGGTGCCGCGCCGCCCATCGACTGCTGTGTCGCGCGTCAAAATCTCGTTGAGCCACGCCAGGTTCGTCACTTCGGGGACAGAACGCGTTTGCGGAGTTTGCTGCCAGTCGAGCCACCAGAAATCGACGCCCGCGCGCTGAAGTGGCGCCAGCACCTGCGTTTCGAGCGCCTTCATCTGCCCTTGATCGGCGGCATCGAAGGGCACGGTTTTGCCGTCGGAGGGCTGACCGAGCGCGCCCATGAAGCCCGCGTAAGCATCTTCGCTTGAGGAAACGCCATCGGCGGGATGTAGGTTGAGCGTGGTTTGCAAACCCGCTGCGTGCAAATCGGCGAGCAACTTGGGCGCATCGGGAATCAGCTTTTGGTTCCACGACCAGCCCGTCCAGCCGTCGCGGTGCCAGTCCATGTCGAGCACCATGTTGTCGAGCGGGAAGTCGTGCTCGCGGTATTCATCGACGATTTTGCGAAAGTCATCCGACGAATACGCCCAAAAGCGCGAATACCACGCGCCGAGCAGGTTGCGTCGCGGCAAGGGCACTTCTCCGCCAACATCGGTGAGCGACTTGAGCGCGGCGCGGTAGTTGTGGCCATAGCCGAACAAATACCAGTCGGTGCCCGCCGTTTTGGGCCGCGCCGAAACCCAGTTGTTGGTCAAAAGCCCGCTTTGGGAATCGTCGAGCAAAAACCAGCCGTCGCGCGACAACACGCCTTGCCCCACATCAACTGGCCCGCGCGCGCCATCGAGCGTGCGAATCGTGCCGCCCAGATTGCCCGTTTTTGGCGAATCGGGCGTCCAGTTGCGCATGCCAAAAGCGGCATCGCCGCGAACCGTGGCCGACAGGTTTTTTGCGGAAAACGGCGTCCCGTCATCAACGTAAGACAGGCGAATCGAGCCGGTATCGAGGGTGATTTTCGAGCCGCTCTTCTCGGTTTTAAAACCGTTGAAACGGGTGCTTCGATTGGCCGCGAACAGCGAAGACGCGTCGATAAAGCCGTTCGTCAGAGAGTATTCGAGGCGAATGCAGTTCGGCGTGAGAACCGAAAAACGCGCGTGCCCCACGATAAGCGGATTTTGCGGCGCGGCTTGCACCCGCGGTTTTGCTGGAGAAAGCTGCGCGGCGTGAGCCAACGACAAGCACAAAGTCGTCGTTGAAAAGACACTAAGAGCGCGGTAGCAGATGTTCATTATGGGTTGGGATGTTAACGGGCCAAATCCGGCCAAGCGACTTTGGACACAGGGGCCGCACTTGAGTCCAATCATGTTGCTCGAACTGCAAAACGAGTGTGATAGATTTGCTCTGAGTCAGTTGGAACACCCCAAAAGCCATAGGTTCCAAGCGACAGTTGATTGTTTGATCACCTACGCGCCACTTTTCAAAATGACTCCAAGAGTCAGTTCATCTTGTAGGGACATGGCCTGCTATGTTTCTACAAGATGAAGCTCTTCTACTCAACCAAAGCCACTTTTTCAACCGACTCTGAGACAGTTCGCACGGACGAGAAGCCCGTGCTAACTGCGCAAGATCGGCTTGCATTTGTCACGAATGCCACAACAGCGAATCGCCTCACACATGAAGACGGCGCGTTGCTCCGTTTGCGTTGGAGTAAGCGGCAGTCGCCTCGAAGTCGTCGTTTTGCAGCAGAAGTTCAGGCGCAAATAGGGAGGACGGCGCGGCGATTCCCAACTCGGCAAAAGTTGCGGCAAAGCGCCCGCTTTTGTCATGGAGCGCGCGCTGGGCGTGGTAGACGCTCATCAAAAACTCGCGTGCCAGAGCGGATTCGTCGGGCACAAAGGCGGCTTGGTCGGGCGCCAAGCGCGAAAACTGGACATATCCCCAGCGTTCGGGTTGGTGCATATCGATGACACCTTGAGGCGACCAGACCCAGTTGTGTTCAGGGCGATTTGGCACTTTGACGAACGCGTTGTTTTGGACGGTCACGTCCCACTCGACGCGCGAAAAGTTGATGCGCCACCCATCGCCCTCGCGCGGAGGGCAGGGACAAAGCGCATATTGACCAAGCGCGCGCCAGGGCATGGCGATTTCAACTGACCAACCGCGACTTTTGGCGCGGGTCTGGTTTAGTTCGCCGTCGATGTGAACGGCAGTGCGCAAACCCGCGATGTTCCACCCGTTGTCGGCTTGCCCGCCGTCGCGGTAGGGCTTGGGCAAGCGTAAATCCCACACGGTGTTCAGGGCGTTGATTTCAAGTTCGGTGTAGTTGTGGTTGTCGCCGTCGGGGTCGAGAAACACTTCGAAGTCGTTGTCGTGAAAAATCACCGAATCACGCTGGGTGAGGGTTGCCCATACCTGCGGCTCTTCCAACTGAGCGCCGATATAAAAGAACTCGTCATCCCACAGCATCTTCACGCGCGTTTTGAGCGGCGGCGTGGGCCGCGCGTCGCCTTCGATGTCGACAAACCAATCCGTCCACAGCGCTTTGTCCCACGCGGGCGAAAGAAGCGTGCCATCCAGAGAAGGAGCAGAATCGGTGTGGAAGCAGAGGTAATTTTTAGGCATCGAAAGACGAAAGCGAGACGCGGCTTCTTGAGCCGAAACAGGCGCAACGGCGACAGCAACGGCAAGCGCGGCCAAAACGAGGGCGAAGTGCGTCCGCTTTTGGCACAAGCCTCGAAGCGCGAAAAGCGATATGACGCGAGTGTGCCCGAAGGCGCGACTTCGGGTGAAGGTTCTCCTGAGAGTCCGTTTGGAAAACGGCGCTCCCCGAACGCAAGTTGTTGCATTTGGTATGTCAAGAGGCGTTACGGGTGGACGCAACAGTTGGCAGCAATCAATCGAAAAAGGGTTGAACACATCCCTTGTGCCTTCAAAGAGCAGTTGAAGGCGTTGCACCGGCTCCTGGCACTGTGTTATCTGCTTTGCAACTCGAAACCTTGCTGCAATAAAGCGCAACTACAGCGACCGTATACTGAAATAGTTTTAAGCACAAGCCCTGCTTTTTACCATTTAGAGTGGAAGTTGTCCCACGCCGTTTCTTGTGGCTCGATGCGCCTTGCCTGCGCCGGTTCGTTTGGTCGGGCCGCTTTCAAGCGCCACCAAAGCAGCGTGATTCCGACGACTCATCCGTGATTCTGGCCATCGTTTCCAAATACTCGTAGTTCTTTCTTATGAAACATCCTTTTCGTTTCTTGCACGCGGCGAGCGCCTTGGGCCTCACGACGCTCGGCGCTTTATCGTCCTGCGCGAACGCAGCTCCCGTTGTCTCAACTGTGGCTGCTGGCGTTCCAGGCGCGATGGCCGCGATGGCACCCTTGTCTGGCCCCGCCGCGGATGTGAACCCGATGGTAGGCACTGCCGAGCACGGGCACACTTATCCCGGCGCAACCGTTCCGTTTGGTCTGGTTCAAGTGTCGCCCGACACGCCGCTTCAAGGTTGGGACGGAAGTTCGGGCTATCACTATTCCGATTCGGTGATTCGCGGCTTTTCGCACACGCATTTGATGGGCACGGGCGTAGGCGGTTTGGGTGACATCTTGATCATGCCAACCGTTGGCGCCGCATCGGTTGAAGAAAGCGCGTATTCGTCGCCTTTTTCGCACGATCAAGAAAGCGCCAGCCCCGGCTACTACCGCGTGTTTTTACAAAAGCCGCGCGTCACTGCGGAGCTTTCCGCGACGGCGCGCGCGGGTATTCATCGCTATACGTTTCCGGCTTCGAACGACGCGCACATCGTGCTCGATTTGCAGCACGGCGTGGGCAACAACGTCGCGCAGTCGTCGATGCGCGTTGAAAACTCGACCACCATTTCCGGCACGCGCTTGTCGGACGGTTGGGGCGGGCGCCGCGCCTGTTACTACGTGATGCAGTTCTCGAAGCCCTTTGATTCAACGGGCATCGAGCAGGACGGAACGCGCCTCGCCGCCGATGCAACAGAAGGCAACGGCAAAGCGGTCAAAGGTTTCGTGTCGTTTCGCACGCGCGAGGGTGAAGCGGTCATCGTCAAAGTCGGCATTTCCGGCACGAGTGTCGAGGGTGCCCGCAAAAACCTCAACGCCGAAATTCCCGGCTTTGATTTCAATGGCGTGCGCGCCCGCGCCGGGGGCCAGTGGAACGATTTGCTCAGTCGCATTCAAATCCAAAGCAGCGATCCGAAAATCCGCCGCACGTTCGCCACCAACTTGTATCAATCGTGTCTGGCTCCGGTTTTGTTCAACGATGTTGATAAAACCTATCGCGGCGCCGACGGACAAAACCACACCGGCACTTTCGACAACTACACCACCTTTTCGCTGTGGGACACCTTTCGCGCGCAAAACCCGCTGATGACGATTGTGCAGCCACAACGGATGCCGGACATCGTCAACTCGCTCATCACCTTCAACAAAGAGCGGGGTAAAGACGAAATGCCCGTTTGGACGTTGTGGGGCAACGAAACCGGCACCATGATCGGCTACCATTCGGCGCCCGTTGTAGTCGATAGCTTTTTGAAGGGTTTCAAGGGTTTCGATTCCGAAGCCGCCTATCAAGCGCTTCGTGCAACGGCGCTCAACCCGCGCAACGGTCAGGCCGAGTTCAACGAACTCGGTTATGTCGTGACGGAGAACAACTCGAAGCAGTCGGTTTCGCGTTCGCTGGAGTTCGCCTACGACGACTGGTGCATCGCGCAAATGGCCCAAAAATTGGGACACACCGCCGATGCGCAGATGTTTTTAGGTCGTTCGGCGAACTACCGCAACCTTTACGATTCAACGGTTGGTTTCATGCGCGGACGCAAAGCCGATGGCTCGTGGCGCCGCCCGTTCAACCCGAAACAGTTGGTGTGGGCCGACTACACCGAAGCCAACGCGTGGCAGTATTCGTGGTCGGCGATGCAGGATTCGCCCGGATTGGTGCGTTTGATGGGCGGCGATGCGGCGTTCATTAACAAGATGGAAACGATGTTCAACGAAAAACCGGACGTCGATGCCAACATCCCCGACATCACTGGACTTATCGGCCAATACGCGCATGGCAACGAACCGGTTCACCACGTCGCCTATCTTTACAACTACGCCGGAGCGCCTTACAAAACGCAGCAACGAGTCCGCCAGATCATGGACACGTTCTACAACGACACGCCCGCAGGCTCTCCTGGCAACAACGATTGCGGCCAGATGTCGGCGTGGTATGTCTTCAGCGCCATCGGTTTTTACCCGGTCAACCCCGTGGGCGGCATTTACGTTTTGGGAAGCCCTGAGGTTGATCGGGCCAGCATTCGCGTTAGCCCGACCCGCACCTTCACGATGATCGCGGCGAACAACTCGCCGAAAAACATCTATATTCAAAGCGCGACGCTCAACGGCAGGCCGCTGACGAACTCGTATTTCACGCAAGATCAGTTGATGGCTGGCGGAACGTTGACCTTGCAAATGGGGCCGAACCCCAACGTCAACTGGGGCCGCGCGATGAGTTCGCGCCCGCCTTCAGGAATGCCTGCTAACTTCCGTTATGCGGCGTTGCCTGTGCCGTCTCCGCCCAAAAGTCAGGTCGCTTTGACATTGCCGATTCGCGTTGTGGCCGGAAGCGATGATCGAGCTGGCAACTTTGTGCCCGATGAAAGCATGGAATACGGCTCGGTCAACGCCAACAACGCAAGTGTTGATGTGAGCGCGCCCAACTCCGCGCCCGAAGCGGTCTATCAAAGCGAGCGTTACGGTGCGGACTTCACTTACCGCTTCCCCGTGCCCAAAACCGGACGTTATACGGTGCGTTTGCACTTCGCCGAAATCTTCGGTGCCAAATCCGGCGACCGCGTGGAAAATATCGAACTCAACGGCACGCGGGTGCTTTCGAATTTCTCGGTCGCGGCAGAAGCGGGCCAAAACAAGGCGGTCGTTAAGGAATTCAAAAACATCGCGCCCGACGCACAGGGCAACATCACGGTGCGCGTGATGGCGGCTCCCGGAAGCGCGGACAAGAACGCCAAAATCTCCGGCGTCGAGATTTTCTAAGCACACGAACAACGACAGCGGGGCTGGCACCTCCTTCCAAATAAAGCAGAATGCCCGGTTGAAAAGAGGCGCCATCCCCGCTTGTCGTTCACCTCAAGCGACAACTGTATCATCTTCAAATGAACAAAATACCTTTGCAAATCCTCGTCACATGCGGCGCGCTGAGCGCTGGTCTGAGTTGCCAGGCGCAAACCCCCGCGCCCACCACAGGTTCAACCGAAGCCACGATTTACTCGACTTTGCCTTCGATGACGGCTCACCGGCCCGAAATGGCGTTGGACGGCAATCAGAATTCCTATTTCCAGTCGGTTTATGGCATGGGCGATAGCGATGACTTCACCGTGATGTTTTCGCGGCCCCTGACGCTGCGTTCGATGCGCGTTTCAACCGGAACCGAAGACGGGGACAACTTGCTAACCAATGGCATCGTGCAGGTGTCAACGGACGGCACAACCTACACCAAGGCCGCCAGTTTCAACGCCAATGGTGAGGCGACCGCGTCGATTAACAACCAGCCGATTTCGTGGCTTCGCATCAAAGTGAACGCGGGAACGGCACTTCCCAAGTTGGTTTTGCGCGAAATCAGCCTCGACACGCCGACCAAAATCGCCCACGTTTCTTGGGGCGCCGGACGCGCTTTTTCGGACTACACCGGTTTTCCCGATTTGAAAACGTGGGCGGCCAAAGCGGATCAGCAGATGGATGAATCGTGGGCGGATACGGCGGCGCTGCTGTATACGGATGGCTTTATCACGCCCAACAAAGTCAACGTCGTTTACAAAAGTGGCCCCGATGTCACGGGTGTTGCGGCCACGGGTGACGGCGAAATGACCGTCAACGTCGCGTGGGCGCGCGCCCATCCCGAAGACACGGGCTTAACGGTTCACGAAGTCGCGCACGTCGTCCAATCCATGAGCGCTTATAATCCGGTGTGGTTAATCGAAGGCACCGCCGATTACGTGCGCTGGGTGAAATTCGAGCCGCAGTTCCCCTACAAAATCAACCCCAAAACCGCGACTTATCACGATTCGTATCGCACAACCGCCGCGTTTCTGGCGTGGTGCGAGTTGCACTACGACTCGCGTCTGGTTTCCAAGCTCAACCGCGACACGCGCTTTGGCGCCTTCAAGCTGGAAAACTTTAAAACCTATACCGGCAAAGATGTGGACACCTTGTGGAGCGAGTTTTTGACGGCGTATCAAGCCGATCCCAAGGGTGTTCTGATGCCGCCCGTGCCCGCCGCAGACAGGCCGCGCACGCTGCCAACCGTGCGCGCCGGGTCAAGCATCCCGGTTGATTTGTCCAAAGCGTTTAACACCGTCGGCATCACCCGCGACGCGGCAACTTTTGACGGCGCGGGTGGCTTTGACGGCGGCGGCACTGCGTTTTCTGCCAACGCTCTGAGCACCTCGGTTTCGGGTAAGGGCGTCACGTTTGCGTTGGGCGCACCAGGCGTCAACAACGTTGTGTCGGCGCACGGCGCGACCATCGCGCTTCCTCGCCAGAAGTTTTCGTCGCTGTGGATGCTGGGCGCAGCAACGGAAGGCGGACAGCGCGAGCAAAGCTTTGTCGTCACTTATACCGACGGGAGCAAGCAAATCCTGTCGCAAAACATGAGCGACTGGTTTTCGCCCCAAGGCTTTCCCGGCGAAAGCCGCGCGGCCAAAACGGATTATCGCAACGCGGCCAACGGAGCCAGAGATGCGCGGCCCTTCTCACTGTATTCTTACGGCTTCACGCTCGATGGCACCAAAGCGGTGCAAAGCCTGACGCTGCCCAACAACCCCAGCGTCAAAATCGCGGGCGTCTCGCTCGCTCCCTGAGATGTTTTTCAAAGCAGTTCCGAAAGAGCAGACGATAGATTGGAATTGGAAGAGGACGGTAATCCCGCTTGAAATACACAGCGTGACTACCGTCCTCTTCCAATCGAGCAAAGCCCACGGGCGAACACTTTTCAAACTCCTGCTATACGCGGCGCGCGACCGAATTTTGGATTGCGCGCCGTCACTTATCCCCTTTTATGTCCCTTCACGTGATGACGTTCAACTTGCGTTACGCGAGCGACGCGGCGCCTAACGCGTGGGCACAGCGGCGTCCCGTTGTGAGCGAACTGCTACGCCAAAACGCGCCTGACCTCATTGGAACGCAAGAGGGTTTCCACTCGCAACTGTGCGACATCGTGCAGGATCGGCCCGAATTTAGTTGGATCGGCGTGGGCCGCGAAGGGGGAAGCCGGGGCGAATTCGCCGCCGTTTTCTATCGCACGGCGCGTTTGGAGCCGCTTGCATCCGACCATTTCTGGTTGTCGGACACGCCCGAAGTCGTTGGCTCGAAGAGTTGGGGCAATCGCTGCGTGCGTATGGCGACGTGGGTTCGTTTCCGCGACTTGCAAAGCGGGCGCGAGTTCGGGTTTTGGAATACCCATCTCGATCACGAATCGCAAAACGCCCGTGAACGCGGCGCCGCACTTATCGCGGGGCGGGTGGAAGAGGAGCATCCGAATCTGCCAGTTGTTTTGGTCGGCGACTTCAACGCTTCTGCGCGCGCGAATCCAGCATACGATGCCTTTATGGACGTAGGTTGGAGCGACAGTTGGTTCCAAGCGGCGCGGCGAGTAGAGCAAAACTTCGCCTCGTTTCACGGTTACCAAGCGCCGGTTCTCGACGGGCCGCACATCGACTGGATTTTAACGCGTGGTGATGTCATCACCGACGAAACGCGCGTTGTGAACTTCCAAATGGATGGGCAATATCCAAGCGACCACTTCCCAGTCAGCGCGGTTGCGCGCATCGGCGAGGGTTAAAAGTGGCTTTGTGTCCGACAGCGAACGCGAAGCGTCAGCGAGTGCCTTGCATAGCGTGCCGAAGGCACATCATCAAACAGGATGGCATGGCAGACATGGTGACGCTTCGCGTTCACGGGGAAGTTCCTCACGACTTTCCCCAAGGGAAGATGGCGGCGGTTGGCCGTTGCTTCTTCATCCGGCCAAACTGATTGAACGAAAAAGAAAACTAAAATGAGTATTCGCAATGTATTAACCCTGATCTCGCTTGCCTTGAGTGTGCTGATCGGGCTGGTTGTGGCGCGCGGCGGCAAGGCGCAAGGCTCGTCGGTATCGGGCGCGGCGGGCAAAGACGGGTTGCTGATCGGCTTTTCAATGGACACGCTCAAAGAAGCGCGCTGGCAGGCCGACCGCGAGGCTTTCGTCAAACGCGCCGGGGAATTAGGCGCGCAGGTGAAAGTGGATTCGGCCAACAGCGACGACTCGCAGCAAATGCGCGACGTGGAATCGCTGTTGACAGCGGGCGTTAAAGTGCTCGTCATCGCGGCTCACGATGGAACGGCGATGGCCAAAGCCGTCACCTTGGCCAACAAAGCGGGCGTTCCGGTTATCGCCTATGATCGCTTGATCTACAAAAGCGACCTCGACATGTATTTGTCGTTCGACAACGAACACGTGGGCGAATTGCAGGCAAAATACCTGATCGACCACCTGCCTGGCGGCAAAGGGCGCATCATCTGCATCTACGGTTCAAAGGCCGACAACAACGCGGTGTTGTTCAAAAAAGGACAAGACAAAGTGCTGACGCCTCTGGTCAAACGCGGCGACATTCAAATCGTGCGCGCGGACTGGGCCGAGGATTGGAAGCCGGAAAACGCCAAGCGCATCACCGACGCCGCCATCACCAACGGCAAGTTCGACGCGGTGCTGGCGTCCAACGATGGCACGGCAGGCGGCGCTATTCAATCGCTCACCGAAGCGGGATTGGGCGGCAAAGTGCTTGTCACCGGACAGGATTCGGAACTTGCGGCCTGTCAGCGCATCGCGCGCGGCGTGCAAGCGATGACGATCTACAAACCGATCAAAACTCTCGCCGCAGTCGCCGCTGAAAGCGCCGTCAAACTGGCGCGCGGCCAAGTCATCGTCGCCCGCGCTGTCACGCCCAATGGCAAAATCGACGTGCCTTCGGTCTTAGAAGATGTCAACGTCGTGACCAAAGACAACATGGTTCAAACCGTTGTTAAATCCGGCTTTCATACCTACGACGAAATCTACAGTGACGTGCCGCAAAACGAGCGCCCGCCCAAGCCGTAAGAAATACAGCAAGTGGTGTCGAACACTTCTTGCATCTCAATTTGTGCTTTAAAAAGGGTTGATAAGCTGACTCTTGTGGTTATGCCTTGCGGTCAATTGTTACCACCACATCACGACGATGTTAATCGAGCATAGCCAGCTCCACTTGTGCGAAATCCAAAGTGTTCAAAGAAGTAGTAGGGACATGGCAAGCCATGTCCCTACTACTTCTTTGAACACTTTGGATTTCGCACAAGGCGCAGGTTTGTCCGACCACATCAGCTTTTAATTTTTCTATCCGAATGCAAGCCACATCGCACCCTTTGAACGGAAGTTCAAGCACTCTTGAGCGTCCAGTTTTGCTGCGCGCCCAGAACATCGTCAAAAAGTTTCCCGGCGTTGTGGCGCTTAAAAACGTGAGTTTCGACCTGCGTGAAGGCGAGATTCACGCGCTGTGCGGCGAAAACGGCGCGGGCAAATCGACGCTCATCAAAACGTTGGGCGGCATCCATCCTTTTGGCTCTTACGAAGGGCAACTGCTGCTCGATGACCGCCCACTGGAAATGCGTTCGACCGGCGACGCTGAGACGAATCGCATTTCGGTGATTTATCAGGAGCTGGCGATGGTGCCGGAAATGTCGGTCGCCGAAAACATCTTTTTGGGCCGCGAACCCAAGCGCGGCGGCTTCATCGACTGGATAGCGATGTCCGAAGGGTCGCGCGAATTGCTGCGCCGCTTCGACATCGAACTCGATCCTGACACGCGCGTGCGCGACCTTGGCGTGGGCCATCAACAGTTGGTCGAAATCGTCAAAGCGCTATCCAAGCAGTCGCGCTTGCTGATTTTGGACGAACCAACAGCGGCGCTCAGCGAGGGTGAAGTGCAGGTTTTGCTCGGCATTCTGCGCGATTTGCGCGCAAGCGGCGTGACCTGCGTTTACATTTCGCACAAGCTGGACGAGGTGTTCGCCATCAGCGACCGCATCACGGTTTTGCGCGATGGCGAAAGCATCGTGACGCTCGAAACCGCACAAACCACGCAGCGCGAAGTGATTCAAAACATGGTCGGGCGCGAAATCTCCGAATTGTTTCCGCGCGTGATGCCGCCCCTGGGTCAACCTCTGCTGCAAGTGCGCGACTTGACCATCGCGCCGCCCGAAGGCAGCACCAAACAGTTGAAAGACATCTCTTTCGAGGTGCGCCAAGGCGAAGTGCTCGGCATCGGCGGCCTGATGGGTGCTGGTCGCAGCGAACTGTTGATGCACATCTTCGGCGCTTGGGGCACGCGCAAAAATGGCACGGTCACGCTCGATGGCAAAGCGCTCGCTAAACCAACGCCGCAAAAGTGCATCGAAGCCGGTCTGGTTTTGGTCTCAGAAGATCGCAAGCGATTCGGTTTGGTGCTCGACGAGACCATCGGTTTCAACCTGTCGCTGTCCTCGCTGCGACACGTTCTCACCGGCGGCTTCATCGATATGGGGCTGGAATATGACCGCAACACCCAGTTCTTTCGCTCGCTGAGCATCCGGGCGACGGGACTCGAAGCGGTAGTTGGCAAATTGTCGGGCGGCAACCAGCAAAAAGTGGTCATCGGCAAAGCGCTGATGACCCGCCCCCAAGTGATCTTTTTGGACGAACCCACGCGCGGCATCGATGTCGGCGCCAAGCTGGAGGTTTACAACCTCATCAACAAACTGACCGCAGAAAACCAGGCGGTGGTTCTGGTGTCCAGCGAACTCCCCGAACTGATGGGCATGAGCGATCGCATCGTGATGCTTTACGAAGGACAAATCGGCGGCGTCTTTTCGCGCGCCGAAGCGACGCCCGAAAAGTTGTTGGCAGCAGCGCTGGGTCAAAGCGCAGGTGTTTGATTGGGCGCTTTGCTTTTATTAAACACAGAGGAGCCTAATGTTCCCTTTGTGAACATTAGGCTCCTCTGTGCTATTTGTGTTTGATAACCACTGCGGTTTATGTTTTCTTTGTAATTCGATGGCTACTTCTCCATTATCTACTGCTCCGGCCAAACGGCCCCAGACCGCGCCGCTTCCTTCTGCACCGACCAAGACCGAGACGGGTGCGAACAAAGGCGTGTCGTTGCGCGACTTTTCGATGGTGATCGCGCTGGTGATCATCTGGAGCTTTTTCGCCCTCGCAGCGCCTGCCTTCACCAGCGCGCGCAACCTGTCCAACCTCACCGTTGAGTTGTCCATCACCGCGATTTTGTCGCTGGGGATGTTGCTGATCATCCTCACTGGCTACATCGACCTGTCGATTGGCAGCGGCGTCGGGTTGCTCGGCGGCATTTCGGCGGTGCTTTTGTTTCAGCACAACTGGCCTGCACCTTTAGCGATGCTGGTATCCATCGCTGTGGCTCTTGTGATCTGGTTCGGGATGGGCGCGCTGATCGTGACGCAGCGCATCCCGGCGTTCATCATTACGCTCGCGGGATTGCTGGTTTTCCGGGGATTGCACCTGAAGGTCATTCAAAACGCGACCATTCCCATCACGCGCGGCGGCGTGGATAACCTGTTTTCTCTTCTCACCACGTGGTATCTGCCACCGCTGTGGGGCCTCGTGCTGGGAACCGCCGTGTTCACTCTTTTTGCAATCGGCACCTGGAAGGCGCGCCAACGCCGCCAAGACTTTGGCCTGACCGTGGATTCAAGTGAAGTGTGGTCGCTGCGCACCTTGATTGTAGGTCAGTTGATCGCGCTGTTCGTGCTGGTTTGCAATGGCTACCAGGGTATTCCTTTGTCGGCTCTCATCCTGGCGATGGCGGCTTTAGCGACGTGGCTCCTGACGCAGCATACGCGTTTTGGCCGCTACATTTACGCCATCGGCGGCAACGAAGAAGCCGCTCTGGTGTCGGGCATTCCGGTCACGAAAGTTGTGATTGGCACGTTCGTCATCATGGGCTTCATCACAGCGATTGGCGGGTTTATGCAAACCGCGTATTCGGGCTACTCGACGACCACCACGGGAACATTGCTCGAACTCGACGCCATCGCCGCGTGCGTGATCGGCGGCACGAGTCTCAAAGGCGGGCGCGGCAACGTCGCGGGCGTGCTGTTTGGCTCGCTGATCATGGCGAGCCTGCTCAACGGCATGACGCTGATGGCGATGGCGCCCGAAGAAAAATCCATCGCGCGCGGTTTGGTTCTGGCGCTCGCGGTGTGGATGGACGTGCGATTGAACAAGGGGAAATAGTCTTTCCGCGATTCGAAATGAAAAAAGGGACTTGCATTGCAAGTCCCTTTTTTCATTTTAAGCGATGCTTCACACATAGTTAGAACGACCAGGGAGGGGTAGCCGTGCCGCTGGTCGTTCTAACGCACATCTCACAGAGGTTGCAACATCCGTCCAAACATGGCTTGCCATGTCCGCCCAGGCACGATGTCGCACAACGGACAGGGCAAGCCATGTCCCTACGATGCACTACGATGCACTTCTTCTGAGACACGCTTTAACTTCCGTCCAAAACCCGCGCTTTGATGCTGGGTTCGCCATCGGGCGCCGTCCAGCACAGGTTCAAACACTTGGCGGCGTTGGCTTCGTCCAAGCGGCCAACGGACATGGTGTGCGGCGCGTGATGCAGCATTTCGGCATCGGTTGCGGCTTCTTCGGCGATGGCGAGCATCGCTTCGCAAAACAAGTCGAGGGTGACCTTGGTTTCGGTTTCGGTTGGCTCGATCATCATGCTTTCTTTGACGATGGTCGGAAAATAAACCGTGGGCGCATGAAAGCCGTAGTCGGGCAACCTCTTGGCGATGTCCCACGCCGTCACGCCGTATTTAGCTTTCAGACCCGACGCCGACAAAACGCATTCGTGCATACAGCCGTTGGGGTTGGCCGTTTCGTAAACGCCTTTCAAGCGCGCCAGAACGTAGTTCGCGCTCAACACGGCATCACTTGAAACTTGGCGAAGTCCCTCGCCGCCGTGTCGCGTGATGTAGGTGAGCGCCCGCAAAATCACGCCCGCGTTGCCCCGGAATCCGTGCAATGAGCCGACGGAATCGATTCGGTCGAAGTCCCAGCCGAAGCTGCCATTTTCGTTTTGTTTGACGTGCGGCGCAGGCAGAAACGGTTCTAAAATCGCGCGCACCGCGACCGGCCCGGCGCCGGGGCCGCCGCCGCCGTGCGGAGTGCTGAACGTTTTGTGCACGTTGAAGTGCATCACGTCCACGCCCATATCTCCCGGACGGGCCTGGCCCAGAATGGCGTTCATGTTCGCGCCGTCCATGTAAACCAGGGCGCCGTTTTCGTGCGCCAAGTTGCACAGTTCCTCGATTTGGTGCTCGAACACGCCGAGGGTGTTCGGGTTGGTGATCATCACTGCTGCCACGTCATCGCGCAGAGCCGCGCGCATCGCGTCCATGTCCACGCCGCCTGTTGCGTTCGATTTCACCGTCGTAACATCATAGCCGCAACGCGCGGCGGAAGCCGGGTTGGTGCCGTGTGCCGAATCGGGCACAACGATGCGGCGACGCTGTGCCGCTTCGCCGCGTTTTTCGTGAAAGGCGCGGATCATCAGCAAGCCGCAGAACTCGCCCTGCGCGCCAGCCAAAGGTTGCACCGTGCAAGCGTCAAGTCCGGCAATTTGCGCCAGCACGTTCTGCGCGCGAAACAAAACTTCCAGCCAGCCTTGAGTTGTTGATTCGTCTTGCAGCGGATGAACGTGGGCGAATCCCGGCAGCGAAGCGACGGCTTCGTTGAGCTTGGGATTGTATTTCATCGTGCACGAGCCGAGCGGATAAAAGTGCGTGTCGATGGAAAACGTGTCGTGCGACAATCGCGTGAAGTGGCGCACCAAGGAATGCTCGTCCAGTTCGGGCAAAGGAAGTTCGGGCCGGGTTGCAAAAGGTAGGAGTGCGAGCGGAACGTCGAGTTCCGGCAAATAATCGCTCGCGCTTCCGGAGTCGGACAGTTCAAACAAAAGCAGTTCGGGTTCGTTCATGGCAGTTGGGTTTTGGGTTAGGTGGAAGTTCAGATGTGTTCGTGGAGGCGAACAAAATCAGACCTGTTAGCCGGAAAGCACCAGCTTCGCCGCGCCGTTCAAATGCGATCCGTTGGAGCCATCGTGAGCCGAAGTGCAAGCGGCGCGCACGGCTTCTGCGAGGTGTTCGATTTCTTCGCGCGAACGTTTTTCGGTGCAGCAAAACAGCGCGACGCTTCCAAGTTCGGGATAATCGCGGCTCAAGTCATACGGGCCGATGATCTTTTCGCCCAACAAATAGGCGTTCAGTTGCGCAACTGGAACCGGTAAATGCAGCGCGAACTCGTGGAAGTGCGCGCCCTCGAAGACGGGTTCGATGCCGGGAATTTGTGTTAACAGTTCGCGCGCGAAAGCGGCTTTGTGGAAGGAATGCGTGGCGGCAGCTCGCACGCCGCGCTCGCCCATCGCGGACAGATAAATCGTCGTCACGAGTGCGCACAGCGCCTGGTTCGAGCAGATGTTGGAAGTCGCTTTTTCGCGGCGGATGTGCTGCTCGCGCGTTTGAAGCGTGAGCGTGAAACCGCGCCGTCCCTGCGCATCGCTCGTTAGACCAACCAGACGGCCTGGCGCCAACCGCGAGAACTTTTGGCGACAGGCGAACAAGCCCAATCCCGGCCCGCCAAACGTCATCGGTAAACCCAGGCTTTGCCCGTCGCCCACAGCGATGTCGGCGTCGTAGCTGGCGGGCGTTGGCAAAATCCCCAGCGTGTGCGGGTTAAAAACCGAAATCAGCAAGGCGCCCGCGCCGTGCGCCAAATCGGATATGGCTTGCGCGTCTTCCAACTGGCCGAAGAAGTTGGGCTGAGCTAAAACGACCGCCGCGACATCGCCTCCTTGAAGCGAGGCTTCGAGAGCCACGGTGTCGACCGTTCCGGTTTGCGCGTCGAAGGGCACTTCCTCGATTGCGAGCGGCAAACCCTGCGTGTAAGTTGCGGCGACGCGCGCAAAAGCGGGCGACAAGTTGCGCGGCAACAGAACCCGTTTGCGTTTGGTGGCGGCCATCGCCAAAATCAGCGCTTCGGCCAAGGCAGTTGCGCCATCATACAGGCTGGCGTTGACCATTTCCATCCCGGTCAGGCGGCAGAGCAGCGTTTGAAATTCGTAGATGACTTGCAGCGTGCCCTGACTGGTTTCGGCTTGATAAGGCGTATATGCCGTGACGAACTCGCCGCGCGACGCCAGCGACGACACAACGGCGGGCGTGAAATGATCGTAAACGCCCGCGCCCAAAAAGCAGGTCGCACCCTCGGCGTGGGTGTTTTTGGCAGCCATGCGCGTCATCGCGCGCTTGAGAGTCATCTCCGACTGCCCGCTTTCCATCTCGGCAAAAGCAACGCGCGCGGCTTCGCGCAGCGGCGCGGGAATGTCGCCGAACAAGTCATCGGCACTTGCGGCGCCAATGGTTTCCAGCATTTGCGCGCGGTCTGCGGGAGTCAAAGAAAAATAAGGCATCGAAGTGAATGGTGGGCGATGGGTTTGAGTTGTTGCCAACTCAAAGTAATTCCAGAGACGCGCGCCAAGAGAGGAACACCATCCTCTTTGTTGAACACAATCTTCATCGTGTTTCGTAGAAAGGATTTTAAAAGCAGCAGCTCAAGCGAGTGGAAGAGCACGCAAGTGCCGCTTGTCACCAAGTTACGGGCGAGCGCCAATCACCTGAACTCTACTTTTGAGTGATGGTTATGTCCACGCGCATAGCGTGTGCTTTAGTTGAAATCGGACGCACGCTGTGCGCGCGGACAAAATCATCACCCCGCAAAAGACCATCACCTGCTTTTCAAACTGTTTCTACGAAGCGCGATAGGCCGCGTAATCCGCCGCGTTCATCAGTTCGCTTGTGTCGAGGGGCTGGTCAGGGCGCAGGCGTGCAAGCCAACCGTTGTCGAAGGGCGATTCGTTGACGTGACCCGGCGATTCCACCGCGTCGGCGTTGGCGGCGACGATTTCTCCAGCGACGGGGCAATGCAACTCGCCCACAGCCTTGACCGATTCAACCACGCCAAAACTGCCGCCCGCCAGGACGCGCTCGCCAACGGGCGTCACTTCCACATAAACCAACTCGCCCAACTCGCCCTGCGCGTAATCGGTGATGCCGAGGGTGAGGGTGCCGTCGCTTTCGGGGCGGAGCCACTCGTCGGACGGGGTGTAAAAGAGATTGTCTGGTGTGTTCATGTCAATTTTTTGCTGCTGGTCTTGGTTGTGCGCGCCACAAACGGAAGCGCCGTGATGCGCGCTGGATGAAGCGTGCCGCGAATCGAAACGTGCACTTCGCTGTTGGGGGCCAAATCGCGCGGCACCAAAGCCAGCGCGATGTTTCGTTCGAGAGTTGGCGAGGGCGTGCCCGACGTGACAAGGCCAAGGGTTTCCCCGTTTTGCACCACGCCGTAGCCTTCGCGCGCGATGCCGCGCCCGCTCATTTGCAAGCCGTGTAGCGACAGATTCGTTCCCGTCGCCCGCTTGAACAGCAAGCCTTCGCGCCCAAAAAACTCGCCTTTGTCGACTTTGACGGCAAAGCCAACACCCGATTCGTCGGGAGTCAAATCCTCGCGCAGTTCGTGCCCGTAAAGCGGCAGGCCTGCTTCCAAACGCAGCACGTCGCGCGCGCCCAGGCCGCACGGACTCGCCCCGGCACCCAAAAGCGCTTCCCACAAGAGCGGCGCGGTTTGCGCGTCGCCCATCCACTCGAAGCCGTCGCATCCGGTGTAACCGCCGCGCGCGACAATACAGGGCACTCCAAAAACGCGGGTTTCACACACATCGCGTAGCGCCATCGAACTTAAATCGGTCTCGCAAAACGCTTGCAAAATCGTCTCGGAACGTGGGCCTTGAACGGCGATCATCGCTTGATTCTCGGTGCGGTTGCGCAGTTGAATGGACGCGGGCAACAGCGCGCGCAAATGCGCTTCGTCCACCTCGGCCCGACTCGCGTTGACCACGACAAACCAGTGCTCTTCGCCCAAACGGTAGCCCATGATGTCGTCCAACACGCCGCCCGATTCATTCAAAAGCAGCGCGTAAGCGGCGCGACCGACCGGAGTTTTCGACCAATCGGCGGACACCACAGCGTTGAGCGCGCGGGTCACATCGGAACCGAGCACATCGAGTTGGCCCATGTGCCCGACATCGAACAGACCGCAACCAGCGCGAACGGCGAGGGTTTCGATTCGCACTCCGGCGTATTGAACCGGCAATTCCCATCCGGCGAAAGGCACGATTTTGCCGCCGCACGCTAGGTGCGAGCGCCAAAGCGCCGTGCAGCGAATCGGCGCGCCGGCGTGGGGAACTGGCGGTTCGAGATTCAGTTCAGAAGGCGTCGTGGTCATAAAAAAGCGGCAACTAAACAAAAGGCGTTCCTTTCCCCGCCCTATTCACGAAGTTCGTTTGGCCATTGAAAACATCACCGCACGAAGCGCGCAAGAGTTCGTTAACGGGGATGACCTGAGTTCGGGGCGAACTTGATTTATAGTGTGGCCACGTTTTGTTTCAACTGAACTTCAAACCCCGAAAATTCTCCGAGAGACCATTTATCACAGTAGTCGGGAAGAGACGCATGGAGAACGCTCGATGCCTTTTCAGTTCGCTTGGCGCATCCAATCCCACCAGATCAAAAGGGCGCAAACTCTTTCCCGACTCGCACCGAACGCACCACAGCGCAAGGTGCGCTTGGCCTTGATGTGGCTTTCTTGCTTCATCTGCCCAAGGGTTGAGAGGCCGCGCGGATCAGGCTCGTCTGGCCTCGATGTGACCTTCTTGCTTCATCCACACGACGAAGCGTTCGAGGCCGTCTTCGACCCCGGTTTGCGGCGCGTAGTCGAGCAGGCGCTGCGCTTTATCGATGCGGGCGAAGGTTTCGAGCGGTTCGGAAGGCGGACACGGCACTTCCAAGATGTGCGCGGACTGGCCGATCAACCCTTCCAAAATCTGCACAAATCGCCGGTTTTCAATGGGCTGGCCGCCGCCCAGATTGATAATTTCAAAATCGAACGGGCGATCCAGAGCACTTATAAAACCGCTCACGATGTCGTCGATGAACGTCCAATCGCGTTTCAAACGCCCGCCCTCGAACAGCGTGAGAGGCTGGCTTTGGCTGATTTGCTGGCTCCATTTCCAGGGCATCATGTCGGGGCGACCGTGCGGGCCATACACGTTGAACAAGCGCAAAACCGTGGTTTGCAAGCCATACAAATGGGCGAAGGAATGAGCGAACAACTCCATCGCGCGCTTGCTCGCCGGGTAGGGCGCGAGCGGATGCACGGCGGGCGCTTCTTCATCGAAGGGCGTGGGCGTGTCGCGCCCGTAAACCGAACCGGTCGAAGCCAAAACGCAGCGCGGCATCGAGGTGTGGCGCGCCGCATCGAGTAGATTCGCCGTGCCCTGCACGTTCACCTGGCCATAAACGAGGGGAAATTCCACGCTGTAACGCACCGCCGCCAGAGCGCCGATGTGAGCGACCGCTTCAAATCCTTCGGCTTCAAAAAGCGTTCTCAACAAGGGTGCGTCGCGCAAATCGCCGCGCACGAGTCGAAAGCGCGACGAGTCCAATGCGCTCAGGTGGCGCACTTTGAGCGCGATGTCGTAGTAGGGATCGAAGTTGTCCAGCCCGACCACGTTGTCGCCGCGCTCCAAAAGCGCCCGGCTCAAGCGCGAGCCGATGAAACCCGCCGCGCCCGTCACCAAAACTTTCATGGTTTGAATTTTCGCCCAGAAGCGCGGGATCGTCCATCAAAGGCGTTGTTGGCGAGCAATCATTCCGACGAAGTTGAACTGCTGGTTGCTCCCGCTGTTCCAAGGATAGATGACCAACTGAGTTCCATTAGTTGTGGAGAAGCCAAGCACTTCTATCGCGCCGCCTGAAGCATCGTAGGATGTGAAGCGATACGTTCCGGCGGCGCTAAAAATGGTGCTGGACGGCTTGGTAATGCCGTTGACAGTAAAGGTTGTCCCGCTGGAATTGTGGCTGGTCTGCTTGACGATCACCGACGTGCCGGGGATGGTGTAGGAGACGCCATCCGACAACGGATCCATGATTTGATAGCTATGCCCGGTGCCGCTAAACCGGTGGACACTCAGGCCCATAGTGAAAGGTGAGTCAATGGGTGTCTTAGTGGCGCCGTCAAACCAGGTGGTGCTGCCATCAAAACCGACGGCTTGACGGTAAGAGAAGTGGGGATTGCCGGTGGGCGAGAAGTATGTGAAGACGCGCGTGCCGTTAGTCAACTCTAAGGGCGCCACGGTGTAGGTGCCATTAGCTGAGATCGTCGTGGATGCCAACCAGCCAGCCTGAACTCTATGAGGTGCGTTGAACGTGCAGGAGCCGTTGCCCATCGCGTCACTGAGATCGCCGTATTCTGCGTCAATCACACCAGCGTTGTTGAAGTCCGTGGAAGCATGATCTATTCCAATGGCATGCCTCATTTCATGCTCCAGAGCCATCATATCTGCTGTTCGGCCAGCCAAAACGCGCGTGAAAAAGCGGAGTAGGCCCGCGCACACGCCGAATCGTCACCGCGCCAAGGACAACACGGTGACGCCGAAAAACCCCTCCGCTTGCAGAGATGAATCAACGCCGGGCGGTCAAAGTGAACTTTTGGGCGAACGAGTCATTGGCAAAATCCTGCGTGAGTTGCGTGCCCGCCGCGCCGCCCGCGTTGTCGAGAGCTTGCTGGCTATTGCGATTGAAGAACGAGTAAGTTCCATCGGCGTTTTTGGTGGGAAACCATTGGTCGTTGCCCAGCATGCTCTGAGTGGGCCATTGAATGACCTTTGTCCCGGCTTGCACAGAAGCCCCTGCCACGTTCATCACCAGACCGCTTTGGACGTTCTTGATGCGGTAATAACCGCCGCCAGTCGGCACCAAAGTCCACAGCGCGCCCGCCGAATTGTCCTGCACGATGGGCGCGCCGTTACCTGCGCCCGCACTCAGCGTCAGTTTGCTGGCGACGCTGCGGATCGTATAATTTCCGGCGAGCGCGGGAGCGTCCGTTGGCGGCAGCAATTGCCAGATGGCGACCGCGCTCGAAGTTTCCAGGGCGTTGATCTTCGGGTCGTTTTTCACTTCCAACCAGTTATTGCCCGTGAGGTTTAAATCGTTGCGCTTGCTCCAAGCCGAGTTCGCGTTGTTTCGCATCCAGGTTTCGTATTGAGACCACTGGTTGTTGTCGGTGGCGAACTGGCTCAACCCCTTGATGAACCGGTAGGCCCACTGGTTTTGAAACCCGCCGTTGTTGTTGAGAACAGGAGTTTTGTTGACGACAAAATTGATCGCCAGTTGAGAATCGTTGTAATACATCGCATCGCCGGTGATGCGATGCAACTGATTGGCGGCTTCAACGAATGATCCACTATTGTAAACATTGGCGGAGTCTTCCAATCGACCAGCATCCGGCTTGCCGATGGGCCACTTCACGCCCTCGTTGACCTGACCGGTCGTCTGGTTGAAAACGTTGTCGCGTATCCAGGCATACATCGCCTTGGACTTGGTTAAATAAGCGGGGTCGCCGGTGATTTGATACAGCGTCACGCCGGAGTTGACGAAGGGATCGTTGCTCAGCGCCAACTTGTCGGCTTTGCCATCGCCGTGAACAAAGTTGTCCATGTTTTCCCAAACGCCGCCACCGCCGTATTTGGTGTCCCAGCCCCGGTCGTAGGCCAGATTCCAGGCGTAAATCGCTTTGTCCAAAAACGTTTTGTTGCCGGTGATCCGGTAGCCCCGCACGAGCGCGAGCGACATCCAGCCCATGTCGTCGTTCCAAGTGTTGTCCGCCCAGTTGTTGTTGTTCTGCGCCAGAAAACCGTTCAACAAATCGTTGACCAGTTGCCGGTGAAGCGGCGAGTGGGTGCGCTCGTAGGCATCTTCCGCGATTTCGATATCCAGAGCCAAAACCCAGGAGCCTTCCGATTCCACGCCCCGGTCGCTCAGCGTGCGAGAGTAGTAGGTCTGGCCGTTGGAGCGCACTAAAAACGCCGCGTTCCAAGCGTCGAAAACGGCATCGGGGGTGTTTTGGGCCAGCGCCACCGGGAACCTTGTGTCGCCGTCGGTGCGAAACGGCGAGGCGGGCAAACCGGCGGCGTTATAAAGCACAGCGCGCGGATTATCCGACCAGCCAAAGCGTGCGTAGAGCGGCACTGGCACGTCCGCGCTGCGCAGCGTGACGACGTTTGCGGCGATTTGCGGCGTCGCCCAGAAGAACTTCAGGTCTTGGCCCGCGACGGCGAAAACGCGGTTCTGGTCGCCCCGCAAGTTCAAGTTCTGCGCGTGATCAAAGGAAAGCTGCATCGCGCCGTTTGTGGCTTTCACGCTTTTGAGCGTCGGGCCGCTGCTTTCAATTTCCCTTCCGTAAGTGTGTTCAAGCGCGTTCAAAGCCGCGCGCGCACCGGCTTCCTGTTTGTTGGGGAAATGCACGTTTTTCTCTTCGCCCAGGTCGATGAGGACGGTCAAGTGCGTGTCGGGCAGATCGCGCGCAGCCAACGATTGCGCTTCGCGCAGGCGGGGCCACGGGTTGTCGCTGGGCGCGTCGTCGGGCGTTTTGAAGTTCGCCAGTTGCATGATGTAAAACGGCGTTTGCGCTCCGAAATGCGCGCGCCAGTCGTTGATGAGAATCGGCAGCAGCGTCCGGTATTGAATCGCCTGATCCATGCGGTCGGCGTTGCTTTCGCCCTGATACCAGAGGATGCCCTTGATTTGCGCGGGCACAAGCGGCGCGATTTTGCCGTTGAACAGCACGACCGGCGCGTTGGGATTATCCATTTGTTTAGGCATCGCGGCGAGGCTTTGCAAGGCTGGCCCCTGATGGATTTTCCAGGCGCCGCCCAGCGAAACCTTGTCATCCCCGCTTTGCATCGAAAGCGCAGGGCCAGCCAATCCGCCGCCGCCGCCGGTATCGAGAACGCGCACCGCGATGACGTTTCGCCCCGCCTTCACCTGCGCGCCCGGAATCGTGTAGTTGCGCGGCTTGTCCCAGCCAACAGTTGCACCGACGACAACCCCGTTCCAGAAAGTTGTGTCGTTGTCATCAACGCTGCCCAAGTTCAGTTGGAGGTCGCGTCCAGCCCACCCTGCAGGCACGTCAATCGTGCGCCGAAACCACATCACGCCATCGAAATCGGCAAAGCCTTTGTCTTCCCAAAAACCCGGCGCCTCAATGGATTTCCAAGCGGAGTCATCAAAGGCGGGCGTTTCTTGATGCGCGAGCGAACCCGGATCGTTCTTTTGCCACCACTCCGTCATCTGCTGAGCGTAGGTGTCCGGGGCGTTCGCGCTTTGTTCCAGAGCGTCCACTGCGGGCTTGAATTCGGGCATCTGCGCCAGCGCCGGGCCGCTCACCCACGCTTGTCCGGGCGTTCCGCTCCACGACGAGTTGATGAGGCCGATGGGGACTTTGAGTTCGTTGTAAAGTTTGCGTCCGAAGAAGTAGCCGACGCCGGAAAATTTGGCCACTGTTTGCGGCGTGCAAACTTGCCAGCCCGCCCCTTCAAAGCTTTGCTGCGGGGTTGCGGTGATGGCATTGGGCACTTGCAGCAAGCGGATGTTCGGGTAGTTGGCCCCGCGAATTTCGGCTTCGGGATTCTTGGCGCCGAGAAGGTCGTAGGCCATGTTCGATTGCCCGCTGCACAACCAGACATCGCCGAACAACAGGTTGCGGCGCGTGACGGACTCGCCTCCTGCACCTGAAACGCTCAACGAATGCGGCCCCCCTGCGGCGTGCGGCGCAAGCGAGATCGTCCAGCGCCCATCATTCCCGGCGCGCGCCGTTTGCTTCTGGGCGTCGAACTGGACAGCAACGCTTGTTCCCGGAAGTGTCCAACCCCAGATTGGAAGCGGTCTGTCGCGCTGCAAGACGGCGTTGTCCGAAAAGAGCGGGTGCAAAAGCGGTTTCGCTCCGGTGAGGCCAGCCTCCTGCGCGTGGGCGCATCCGCTTCCACCCGCAAACATCAGGGCTGCACTTAAAGCGCTCCAAATCAGGACTTTCGTTTTGATTTGGCTTACCCCGCGTGCCGACCACGCAGCGAGCAAGGACGGAGTTTTCGTCCGGCGTTCCGGCAACGATACCACAAGCATATTAGGAATGTTCATTGGTTTTTAAAGCTAAAAAAGGGATGAATTCAGCGCGTGAAAACATATTCGGTGGAACGGCCTTGCATCATCTCGAAGCCGGGATCGTGCTGGCCCAATGACTTGCGCCTGCCAACGAGCCAATGGTTGGCTCATTGACGGGAGCAACAAGCTGTTAGCTGGCGGGCACCACGCTGATTTCGGCGAGCGAGCCGAGGCCTTGGCCCGACCGCTCGCTTTTGACGATTATTTTGAGAAAACGTCCGACTTTAGGCGAAGGCAAAGACAGGGTTTGCAGTGCGTCTTCGTCGGGCAAAGTGCCCGTCATGATGGGCGCACCGAAGTTGTTCGGGTCGTTGCTCAGATACAATTCGTAGTCGGCGATGCGCCCGTTCGCCCTATCCTGACGCGGCGTCAGCAACACGGCTTTGATGTTGACCGGGGCGCCCATGTCGACGGTGAGCGAGTGCGGCAAACCCGGTTTGTCAGGGCTGTAGCGCGAGTGCCAGAAGGTGCCCGGATCGCCATCAATTGCGTGTTCGGGATTGCCTTCGCCGTTTTGGAAATCGCTGGCGGTGGCTTTCCACGCGCGGCGATCCACAAAGGGATCGAGAGGAACCATGCTTTGAAGCGTCTGGCCATTTTTGGCTGTGCTGCGTGTTCGCAGCAAGCCGCCTGATGGAAGAGTGAACGGCGCGGCGTAGGGTTGAAAAGTCGCGCCATCGACCGAGTAGGAAAGCGCGTCGCCGTTGGCGTCGAGCGTGATCCGTCCCGCGCCATCGCGCGTCGTCAAAACGGGCCAGGGGCGATCAGGCGGAGCGACCGTGCGCGCGATCTGGGTCACATCGCCCACCGTTGGCGCCAGCAAACGGAGGCCATACGAAAACGTCGTCGCGTTCGAGTAGGCGAGGTATTGCGGCAAGGGCCGGGGGCCGCAACTCGCCGAACCCACGCCCAGCGTTTTGGAAGCGAGATTCAAAACTGTGGCGTTCGAGGGCGGCAGATCAACGCTGTATTCCGGCATTTCCATTTGCTCATCGGAATAGGGCAGCGCCGAAAACTGAAGCGGCGCGCCTTCGGATTTCGCTAAGAGCGTGGGCATTCCGGCTCCGCGAAGCGCAATCCAACTCGCGTCCTCGTGGTTGCCATTTTCCATCGGTTTGGCGTAAGGCGTCATCTGATTAGCAACGGTGCTGGCGTAGTGGCCGATGTCCGAACCGCGCTTGCGGTCGGCGTAGTTTTCCATTGGGCCGCGCGCCAGATAATCGACATCCGCAAGCCGTTTGTCGAGCATCATCCGCACGCCGATACGCGCCAACACGATGCTGGGGCCTTGCGGCATCACGGCGTTATCAACTGTAATCGAGCCGTTGCCGAAGATGTTGTAAGACACAGCATGGATCGCAGCGAACCCATTTTTGCCGGTATATTGGAGGGTTGTGCTCACGCGCACTTGCGAGGGCGCAACTTGCTTCGCGTCAAACGCAAGCACCTGCGTCGACAGCGTTTTGAGGCCCATTTGTTCCCAACCGCCCGCCGCGTAGCCGTCGTCGTTGCGGTGCTGGGCGCGCCACAGGTGCAGTTGCGGGCCGCCATTCGACAGCAACAGGTTGACGCCGCCGCGCACGAGGCCGGTCATTTGACCAGTCCGAGAATCAAATTCGACTTGGAATCCGTCGCCATCAATGGAGACAGGAGCACTCACAGCGTTAGCACCCAGACGCGGACTCACAATGCTGAGCGGCTTCATCGCCCGTGTTTGGATGACCGGAGCGGGCGCCGTGAGGGGCATCTCCATTTGACCACCTGCGACTTCATAACCCGCTTTAGCCCAGTTCGTGTCTTTGCCGAGGGCCATTCCCACCTTCAAAAGGTAGCGCGCGCCGGGTTTGGGTTGCAGCGCCTTGATCGGCAGCGTGAGCGTGGTTTCCTGTTGCGGAGCGAGATTGAGGGCAGGCAAGGCGCCGCCTTGAACTTTCGCGCCATCTTCACTCAGCGACCAACTGCCTTTGAAGCCGTTCAGGTTGAGGAACGAGTATTTGTTCTTGATCTTGATCTGACCTTTAGTCAAATCGGCGGGCGCGAAACCGATCCACTGATAGGCGCGCTTGACTTCGGGATAGTGAGGCTTTTGCGTGCGGTCGGAAAACACCACGCCTTTGTGGATGAAGTAGTGGTCGGTGGGCACATCGCCAAAGCCGCCGCCGTAGGCGATGAACTGGCGCTTGGGGTCGCGGCGGTTCCACAAACCCTGGTCTTCCCATTCCCAAATCGCGCCGCCCAGCAGCGAGGGGTATTGGTCGAACAAGTCGTTGTATTCGCCCAGACTGCCCATCGAGTTGAACATCGCGTGCGCGTATTCTTGCAAATAAAACGGCTTGGTGAGAGCGGGGTCTTGGGCGATTTGTCTGAGGTTGTCGAAGCCGGTATACATCTGCGAGTCGATGCCCGCCGGGTTGTTTTGGCCGATGCCGAACGCTTCATAGTGCGTCGGGCGCGTCGCGTCCATGCTTCGCACCATCGCTTCGGCGGCGCGCAGGTTGGAGCCGCCGCCGCACTCGTTGCCCATTGACCAGATGATGACCGACGGGCTGTTTTTGAAGTTTTCGACGTTGGCGATGTTGCGGTCAACGACCATCTTCTCGAAGCGCGGCTCGCGGTCGAGAACGTTATAAAGACCGTGACATTCCACGTCGGCCTCCGCGACCACATACAAACCGTATTGGTCACACAGCTCATACCAGCGCGGATCATCCGAATAATGCGAGGTGCGAACGTGGTTGCAGTTCGCCTGCTTCATCAGTTCGATGTCGCGGATCATGCGCGCTTCGGGCACGTAATGACCGGTGTCCGGCTCGTTCTCGTGGCGGTTGGCGCCTTTCAATTTGATCGGCACGCCGTTGACCAAAAACAAACGGCCCCTGACCTCGATTTCCCGAAATCCCACGCGATGCGACAACAGTTCCGGCGAGTTCGCGCCCGTGTTCAAGCTGAGCACCGCCGTATAAAGGTTGGGCGTTTCCGCTGTCCACTTCGCGGGATTTGCGACCGGAAGTTGGACGCTGACTTCTTGCTCTTCACCAGCCGCTAACGGGGGAACGGCGATTTGCGCCCTCGCGCCCGTCATGGCGTGGCCGGACGGATCGAACAGCGTAACGGCGAGTGTGCGCGCCGCGACCGGCTGGTCGGAATAGTTGCGCACTTTGGCCGAAACGCGCAGCGTGGCGTTGCGATACCCCGCGTCCAAATCGGTCGTGATGCGAAAATCGCGCACATGAACGACGGGCGCTGACCAGAGCGTCACGTTGCGAAAAATGCCCGACATACGCCACATATCCTGATCTTCAAAGTAAGAACCCGAAGAAAATCTGTAAACCTCGACCGCGAGCGAATTGCTTTGGCCGCGCTTCAAAAAGGGCGTGATGTCGAACTCGCTCGCGTTGCGCGAACCGGTGTTGTAGCCGACTCTTTGCCCGTTGACCCACACGAAAAACGCCGAGTCCACGCCGTCGAAGTTCAGAAACACGCGGCGCCCGTTCCAAGGGGCCGGAACATCGAACTGACGGCGATAAGAGCCGACAGGGTTGCGCTCGTCATAGGAAGTCCAGTCTTTTGGTGGCTCACCCATCACGCGCGGCCAGTCGGGCTTGAAGGGATAGGTGATGTTGGTGTAAATGGGCGTGCCGTAGCCCTGCATCTGCCAGCTTGAGGACACGGGAATGGTTTTCCAGGCGCTGTCGTCGAAGTCGCTCTTGGAGAAATCAACGGGCCGCAATGCGGGCCGTTTGACCCAGTTGAACTTCCACTGGCCGTTCAAGGAGTGCGCAAATGACGAGGCGCGGCGGTTGGCTGTGAGCGCCTCGTTCATCGAAGCGTAGGGCATCAGCGTCGCGTGCCAGGGCTGCTTGCCCTCGCTTAAGATCTGCTCGTTCTCGATTTCAGGGGGAATCGGCGCATCGGCGGCGCGAGCAACCAGCGAAGGAGGCGCAACAGACGATAATAAAGCCCAGAGGAACAATTGTTTTTTCATGGATCGCGGTCGAGGATGTCGGGCTAAAACGCTCGAAACCGGGCAATTCTCGCTTACCAAATGGTCGCGGTTTGGCATCCGACCATTCAAGTTGATGTGGGTCTGGCAACGGGAAGGAGGCCTGCGGTTTCTCGCGTCTGCCGCTTGCCCCGGCGCCGGGGCAAGCGGCTATAATATACCCACATTCAGATGATTTCAAACAGGGAGACAAAAAATTTGGAATCTCTTTGGAGCCTGCCAGGTGAACATCTACCGCGCGAGTGTGCAGGATGACCGCAATGACCCAAACTGCCTTTGATATGACAGAGAATCGGGAACGCCAAAAGCCGGTGACGCTGGAAGATCTGGCCAAAATTGCGGGCGTTCACCCTCGAACTGTAGCCGATGCGCTTAAAGGCACGGGCCGCGTCGCTCCGGCGACGCGCGAACGGGTGCTGCGCATTGCCAGCGAACTGCGTTATGTTCCCAATGCGGCGGCGCGCGCGCTGGCGACGGGGCGCGCGATAGCGACAGGGCGCACGGAAGTCACCAGAGGCACGGGAACGGTGGCTGTTTTGAGCGGGCCCCTCAACGAGCATTTCTACGCGAACATGGTGCATCAATTGGAAACCCACCTCACGGGTAGCGGCTATGAGATGATGCTGTTGCACACCCGGCGCGAAGTCAAGGAGTTGGTGCAAGCCGCTCAAGTGTCGGCGGTGGATGGTGTCATCGTGATCGGCACCAATCACTTCGCCGAGGAGTTTCATCGCGTAAGCCCCAACTCCATCGGGCCATGCGTTTTCATTGACACATCCGACCCCGGCTTGGTTGACCACCTCACGCTCGATCTGCGTCCGGCTGTGGAAGAGGCACTGCATCTGATGTTGGACGCCGGACGCCAGCGAATCGCCTACGTTGTCAATAACCGCGATGAAGCCGCCCTATTTGAAGTGCGCATGGCGACCTATCTCCAGCTGATGGAACAGGCGGGGCGCTCGCCCGAAGTGATCGATGTGAACACGGCCATGCCCCCCCAGGAGCGCATTCAAGCGGTCAAAACCTACATCGAAAAGAACGGATGCCCGGATGCCCTGTTGTGCCAGAACGACGAGACGGCTATCTACACCTACCGCGCGGTCGTAGCTTTGGGAATGCGCTTGCCCGAAGATGTGCTTCTGGTCGGGTGTGACGGCTTGCCCTACATGGAGTTTTTCGATCCGCCACTGAGCACAATCGCCTTGCCGACGGAAGAAATCTGCGCCCTCGCCGCGCGCTTCTTGCAGGCTCGAATGGCTCATCCAAACATCCCCATCCAGCAAGCCACGCTTCAAGGGCATTTGATGATCAGACGGTCATTGAAAGCTGATGCCTAAAACTCGACACAAAGCAGACGGCCTTGATCTCCCCGGTCATCCACGCGCAGGCGAAGCCAACCCGGTGGATGCGCTTTGTAAGAGCGGCAACAACGGTTTTGATTGGGGGGCCCGACACTCCCGACACCCAAGGAACCGCACCCGGCTCCTGCCGCTCCAGTAGCTCCCGTGACACAGGTTCTCAGGGAGTTTGAAAACCTTGGCACAACGTGAGCTGAGTGGGCGATCAACCAGTTCCTGCGTTTTGACGGGCGCTGAATGGGAGTGAATTAAGCCGCTGTTGCCCGCGAGCAAGCGCGGCAGATAGCAATCGCCACCACCCCGTTAAACGCGGCTTGCACGGGCACCCTGATCTCTTCCGGCGAAGCGAGTCGAGAAGAGAATGATCATACGCAATCAAACCTGCGCTTCAATCCCAGCTCCATCCATGAATCCAAACATCTCCAAATTCTCGCGCCGCGCTTTGCTGCGCTTGGCGGCGGGCGCATCCGCCGCAACGCTTTCGAGCCGCTTCGCAGTGGCGCAGGGGCAAACGCCCCAAGGGCAAACACCCCAGGGCCGCGCCGGTGCTATGTTTCAAAACCCGCTCTTCGCTGGCGATTACGCCGATCCTTCGATTTTGCGCGTAGGCAACGATTTTTATCTGACCCACACGTCTTACCGTTACTCGCCGGGTTTGGTGGTCTGGCACTCGCGCGACTTAGTCAACTGGACGCCGATTTCCAGCGCGCTTCCTCACCTCTCCGGCGAAGGCGAAGTGTGGGCGCCCGATTTCGTCGAACACAAAGGGCGCTTTTTCATCTACTATCCCCAGAATGGGCGCCTGTTCGTGGTTCACACCCTCGACCCACGCGGGCCTTGGAGCGCGCCAGTTGATTTGAAGGTGGGCGGCATTGATCCGGGGCACGTCGTGGGGCCGGATGGCACGCGCTATCTGCATTTTGCAGGAGGCAATGCCATTCAACTGAGCGCCGATGGCTTGTCGGTCGTGGGCGAGCAAAAGAAGGTTTACGAGGGCTGGCAGTTTCCCAAAGAGTGGAAGACCGAAGGGTTCTGGCTGGAAAGCCCGAAGCTGACGCGGCGCGGCGACTACTTTTACTTGACCAGCGCCGAGGGCGGCACCAGCGGGCCGCCGAACAGTCATATGGCCATCGTCGCTCGCTCGAAGTCGCCGCTCGGCCCTTGGGAAAATTCGCCGTATAATCCGCTCATTCACACCTACAGCGCAGGCGAAACATGGTGGTCAGTTGGGCACGGCACCCTCGTTTCCACGCCCGCCGACCGTTGGTATTTCGTTTATCATGGCTACCGAAACGGCTTCCAAACGCTGGGGCGTCACATCCTCATGGAGCCGATCGAATGGACATCCGACGGTTGGCCGCGCGCGCCTCTGGGCGCTTACCGCGATGAACCGATGCCCGCGCCCCTCGGCATCGCGCAACGTCCGATGATCGAATTATCGGACGATTTTCGCGCCCCGCGTCTCAAGGCGACCTGGGGCGCGTGGAACGAAACCGACCTGAGCCGTTTCCAAACCGGGCAAGGCGCGCTCACTGTGCGCGCCAAGGGAGATTCGCCCGGCCAGAGTTCGCCGCTCACCGTGATGGCGCGCGATGCGAGTTATGAGGTGCAAGTTGTGATGACGCCACAAACCGGATGCGGCGCTGCGTTGGGCTTGTTTTACAATCCCGACAACTGGGTGTTTGCCGAACTCAAGGGTGGCCAACTGCGCGTTTACAGCGCTAAAGAAACCCTGGCGACTCACGAGTGGAAGGCAGGCGCGGCGCAGTTGAAACTCGTCAACCGCCTCAATACCATCGAGTTTCTGGCGAGCGAAAACGGGCGCGACTGGCAAAGTTTGGTCGCCAATACCGATGCGTCCGGCTTCAACACCAACGCGTTGCACGGATTTCAGGCTCTGCGCCCTGCTCTGGCGGCGAGCGGCGCGGATGGAGCGCGCTTCGCCGACTTCCGCTACCGAGCGTTGTAAGCGGTTTTCGGGAACACGAGGCTTTTCGTTTCCCTGCACCTCGGCTCCTCGCGCGGCGCGACATGGGCGGGCGGTCAGGATGTTCCAGTTCGGGCGAAGAGCTTTTGACGCCTCGTGCAACGGCCCTGCTTGGGTATCTTTTCTAAGCGCGTGTCGGGAGTATTTTCTGGCCTGTCGCAAGTTCCAGTGGTGAATCATCCAGTGGCAGATGCCGATCAGGAGCGTCTTCTCCTGCAAGGCGCTTAAGATCATCCCCGCTTTCTCCCGTATCAACGAGCGCGCCTTAAGCGCAAGCGTGAACGCCCACAAATGCAAATACTTGTATGAAAAACTTAGTGCATGGAAACAAGAGGATATAGAAGGATTTATAGTGGTTGCGGTTGAGGTGTTCCATCTGCCTGTAACCGCAACCACTATATAACAACATCATTGTATAGTTTTCGTCCGATTGATCGAGCGGTTCTGCGTGCCTCTCGAGCAGCGGCCCAAGGGCATTTGCGCGCTAAAGAACTCGAACCGCTCGTGCGGAACGAAACTCCGATCATCAACGCGATGACCGGAGTTTCGGGTTAAAGGGGCGTGTCTTGGCTCCCGCTCGGTTGCAGGGGCACGCGGGCGAATACCGTCGTGCCTTCGCCGGGAATGGACTCGATTTCGAGGGTGCCGTTCACGATGGACAGGCGCTCCTGCATTCCCAACACGCCCAAACGCCCGGTGTTTTGTTCGAGGTCGAAGCCTTGTCCATCGTCTTCGATGATGACGCTGGCCATGTTGTCGCTTCGCTCGATGACAACGCCCACCACAGACGCGTTCGCGTGGCGGACGACGTTGGTGAGGGCTTCTTGAACCACGCGATACAGCGTGGTTTCCACTTCGGGCGCGGGGCGCCTGTGCCAGCCGGTGGCCTGAAAATCCACTTCGATGCCCGCCCGCCCGCTCCAGTCGCGGATGTATTGGCCCAGCGCGCTTTCGAGTCCCATCGCGTCCAATTCCGCCGGGCGCAGTTCCCACGCCTGACGGTGCGCCGCGCGCATCAAGCCGTCCACCAACTCGCGCAACTTGTCGAGTGGAGGCGCGCTTTGCCCGCGTTTGCCTCCGGTGAAAGATTCCATCTGTGTTTCAAGGGCTTGAAGTCCCAGCATCACGGCGGTCAAGTGCTGGCCGAGGTTGTCGTGCAGTTCGCGCGAAATGCGGCCCCGTTCGTCTTCTTGCGTGTTGACGATGCGCTTCATCAGTTCAGCGCGCTCGGCTTCGGCGCGGCGGCGCTGTTCGACTTCGGCGCGAACTTGACTTAGAGCGCCTGCCAGTTCGCCGGTTCGTAGTTCCACGCGTGTTTCGAGTTCGGCGTGGGCGCGCTGCAACTCTTCTTCGGCGCGCTTGCGCTGCGTGATGTCAATGGAGACCGCGGCCACGCTTTGCGTGCGCCCGCCCTCGTCGCAGATGCCCGACACGCTGTCGGCGATCCAGATGATCTCGCCGTTCTTGCGAATCAAGCGCTTTTCGTTGGTGAACGAGTCGCCCTCGACCTTGGCACGCTCGAACAAATCGTGGCAGTGCGGCCAGTCTTCGGGATGAACGATGTCCCTCAATTCCTTGTCCAGCAACTCGTTGCGCGAAAAGCCGAGGGCGTCGCAAAACATCCCGTTGACTAAGATGTGGCGCCCATTCAAATCGTATTCGGCCACGCCCGCCGTGCTTTGCTCGAACATGGCGCGGAACCGCTCGCCGTTTTCGCGCAGTGTCGCTTCGGCCTCTTTCGAGTCGTTGATGTCCGTCGCGGTGCCGAACCAACCGGTCACGCGATTCTGCCCGTCGTGCAAAGGCACGTTGCGCCCGATGAACCAGCGATAAACGCCATCGCCGCAGCGCAAACGGTATTCGGTATCGAACACTTCGCCGCGTTCAAGCGCGCGGTTCCAGGCCTCTTTCGAGACAGGTGCGTCGTCCGGGTGAACTATGGCCTGCCAGCCCAGGCCAAGCGATCCATCGAGCGACAAACCCGAATACTCGAACCAGCGCGAGTTGAAGTAGTTGGCTTGACCATTCGAGTCGTTAGTCCAGATGATCTGCGGAACCGCGTCCGAAAGCGTGTGAAAACGCGCTTCGCTTTCGCGCACGGCGGCTTCGGCTTGTCGCTCGCGCGTCAGGTCGCGGGCGATTTTGACGAATCCGCCGCGCCCGCCGTCCCGCAGGGGCGACAACACGCCCGACATGAACAGGCGGCTGCCATCTTTGCGAACGTGCCAGCGTTCGTCGTGGGCGGCGCCAGCTTCGCGCGCTTCGCGCATCTCTTCGCCCGGTTCGTTCGCCTCGCGGTCTTCGATTGTGAAAATCAGCGCGGAATGTTGGCCAATCGCTTCGTCGCGTGTCCAGCCAAAAGCGCGCTCGGCGCCTGGGTTCCAACTCGTGATGACGCCGTTTGTGTCGAGCGTGATGATGGCGTATTCCGTCACGCTTTCCACGACCAAGCGCAACGCGCCTTCGCTTTCGCGTAGCGCCTCCTCGATTTGCTTGCGCGCGGTGATGTCATACGACACGGCAAGGGCACCCACAATTGTGTCGCCGTCGCGCACGGGAACGCCGCGCGTCGAATACCAGCGCCTGCCGACCTCATGTTCCAACTCGAAGGTGTCGCCGCGTAGCGCGCTTCGATACAGCTTTCTGAACTCTTCGAGCGTCGCGGGCGGCGCGACTTCGCCCAGCGTTTTTCCCACAAAATCGGACGATCCCAATCCTGACGCTTCGAGAGCTTCGCCTTCGGCCAGCAAATATCGCTCGTCGTGGTTCACGATAAACGCCGCACCGCTGGGCAGGTTGGAAATCAAGGCGCGGGCGCGCGCTCCGCTTTGGCGCAAAAGCTGTTCGGCTTCTTTGCGGGCTGTGACATCGAGCATCACTCCGCTCAGGCGCGTCGCGCGCCCGTCGTCGTCCCATTCCACGACGCGCCCGTAGCCGTTCATCCAGTGAGCGGCGCCCGTGTTCCAAACGACGCGAAATTCGGCGTCAAACACGCTTTGTCCGGCGATGGCCCCGGCAAAACCTTCGCGCACCCGTTCGCGGTCGTCGGGATGGATGTGCTCGAAGAACTCGTCGGGATGGAGCAGGTCGTCATGGAGCAGGTCGTCGTGCGGCTCCAGGCCGAGCAGTTGGAAGTTGCGCTTGCTCCAAAACGTCCGGTTCGTCGTCAAGTCCCACTGCCACGTTCCCATTTCGGCGGCTTCAACGGCGATGCGCGTGCGCGTTTCCGTTTCGCGCAGCGCTTCTTCGGCTTCCTTGCGCTCGGAGATGTCGCGCGTCGTGCCGAACCAGGCGATGATCCGGTTCGCGGAATCGAACAACGGCATCGCGCGCGAAAGCGTCCATCCCAAATCCCCGTCCACACGCACCACGCGATGTTCCAATTCAAAGGGACTCCTCGCTTCGATGGCCGCGTTGATCTGCTCCAGCACGCGCGCCTGATCGTCGGGGTGAATGTATTTTTCCAGCCAGGAGCGACTGGAATCGGCGGTGTCGGAAATGAAGTCGTTGCCCACGAGCGAGCGCATTTCCGTCCAGTCGGCGTTCATGCTGTAAACCGCGTCGGAACTGGTCGTCACGAACGCGCGAAAACGCTCTTCCGATTCGCGCAGCAGTTCTTCGCCGCGTTTGCGCTCGGAGATGTCTTGGAACAAAAGGCCCAGGCAGCGCCGCCTTGGGTCTTCGACGGGAAAAGCGTAAACGTCATACCAGCGCCCCAGTTGCTCGGCGCGGTTTTGGAAGCGCACGCTTTGGCCGGTCAGCGCCACGCGCTCGTAAATCTCGAACCAGTGTTCTTCGTGTTGCGGCGCGAGCTCGCGCATCGTTTTGCCAGGGGCGCCCACCAATCCGGTTTGGCGCTCGAACGACGGGCTGACTTGCAAAAAGCGGTAATCAACGACTTTTTCGTTTTCGTCGAAGAGCAGTTCAACCGTGCAAAAACCTTCGTCGATCGAATCGAAAAGCGTGCGGTAACGCCCTTCGGATTCGCGCAGCGCAGCTTCGGCGCGGGCGCGACTGACCGCATCCCAGATGCGCTCGGAAGTTCCGCGCACCAGTTCCACTTCGCCCTCGCTCCACTGGCGCGGGCCGGGTTCGGTTACGCACAATGCGCCCACGAGCGCGCCCGCTTTGACGAGCGGAACCGAAATGTGCGCGGCGATACCCACGGAATCCAGCGCCGCACGGTCGGCATTGGGAACGAGATCGGAAGTGCGCGCATCCGCAACGACGATGGTTTCGCCGCGTTGGTAAAAGGGCAACGTCCAACCGAAATCGTCCAACTGCAACGTGCCCACGAGCGAGGGAGAATCGCCGCGATTAAAGTCCTGCTCGACGCGAGCCACACCTTCTGATTCGTTCACTTCGACGTAAAAAGCGCGGTCAACGCCCAGATGCTCGCCGAGCAGACGGCACGCTTGCGCTTGGATTTGCGCCGGATCGTGCAGCGAGCGCAGCGCATCGGACAACTGAAGGCGAAAAGCGTCCGCCTCGGCTCCGCGTCGCAACTGCTCCTGGATGCGCCGCTCTTCGGTTAAGTCGCGCAAAATCGAAACGAAGCCGATGATCTGCCCCGCCGCGCCGCATAATGGCGTTACCGAACTGGAGCCGAGAAAGCGCGAACCGTCTTTGCGCTCGTGCCAGCGCTCGTGTTCGGCGTGACCTTCGCGCGCGGCCTGCGCGACTTCATCCTGCGGCGCGTTTTGGGCCCGGTCTTGCGCCACGAACAACTCGTCCGATTGCTTCCCGATGATTTCGCTCTCGGTGTAGCCGAAGATGGTTTCGGCGGCGGGATTCCAGCTTTGAATTCGGCGCTCGGAATCGAAGGTGAAAATCGCGGTATCGCGCGCGCTCGCCAAGATCGAGCGCAGCCATTCTTCCGAGGCGCGCAAACGAAGCGCTTCTTCGGCTCCTCTGCGCTCGGTGATGTTTTGCGTGATGCCGACTTGTTGCGGGGTTGTTTGGAGTTCGGCTTGAAACTGCTGTTCTTCGCGTTGTTCGGACGTGAGGTTCATCGGCATGGACTTGACAGGGAGTATCCGTGAAGGGAAGGTGGAAGCGGGGCAGAAGACACGGCCCCGACTTGTGCAGGTCATCGCCACTTCAAATCCAGGTCGCACCTCGAAGAAGCCTCTTTCTCGCGCAGTTCGCTGACGAATGAAGCGCGTGAGTTGGCAGCCAACCCGCATTCTCGATTTCCCTACCGGAGTTGACGCGGGCATTACGGGTATCGGAATCGAAACGCGCCACGACGCACAGGGACTTCGTGGGCGCAACCGGACGGTGAGGCTTGGTAGCACCTGCAGACTCAAGACGCCCGAACTTGAAAATGTGGCGCGCTCTGTCAACCGCACGGGCAAAGCGCCCATTAGGTTAGTCGGACTTTCGCTTGGATGCGTGCATCAAGGTCTGAACTTCGGGTTCAATCCGTTTGCCATCGCGCACGTTGCGGCGCGGGAAAAGCAAACGAGCCGGATGCGCGACATGGGCGTGACGTGCGACGCGAGGATGGGGGCGAAGGCGATGCGCGAATTTTGCGAGAGGGACACTTCCACGAAAGACCTGCTCAAAGCGGCGATTGCGCAGTTCAACTTGAGCGGGAGAGACTGCGACCGCACGCTCAAGGTGTCGAGAACAATCGTTGACCTGGAAGGGGCGCAACACATCGAGATGCACCACGTCGCCGAAGCGATCAACTCCCGCGCGTTCGACCGGAAATTGTCCGGGTGAAAACGTGTCCAGTGCGGATCGTCAACAGCCTCCTGAACTTTTCTCTCGCCCTTTAATCGCGCGCTTCGGTTTCCTTCTTATCAAAGCACACGAGGGCGCAAACGCCGCCTTCGCGCGGGCGCAATTTGATCTCCCAAGCGTTGGCGGCGCAAATGGCGCGACAAATCGTCAGTCCCAGCCCGTTGCCACCGGTTTGGGAATTGCGCGAGGCGTCGGGGCGAAAGAACGGCTCGAACCACTCGTCAGGCCGCGCGCCTTCGGGCAGTTCGCAACAGTTACAAACCTCGAAACGCACGTCTTCCTTTGAAGGCGCGAGGTCAACGCGAATCACGCTGCCTGGCGTCGCGTATTTGACGGCATTTTCCACGAGGTTGCGCAGCAACATCTCGACGTGCATCGGCGGCGCTTCGATGAGCGATTCCGCGATGCGCGTCTGGGATGAAAGGTTGCGCTTTTGAAGAGCCGCGCTTTGCTCTTCGAGGGCGCGCTCGACCCAAAAGGCGAGGTTCATCGGCTCGCATGGCGCGGGGCTTTGGCGCATTTCGAGGGCGTTGAGTTGCAGCAAGTCGCGCACGAGATCGGCTAATCGCTCGGTGTTGCTTTGGACTTGCGCCAGAACTTCTTCGTGCTGGGCGATGCTGCGCGGGCGCGAGCGGGCGACATCAATTTCGCCCAGCAGAACTTGAATGGGCGTTCGCAGTTCGTGCGAGGCTGCCGCGTAAAACCTGCCGCGCGCCTGTGCTTCGCGCTCCAGCCCTTCCAATAACGAGTTCAAGGTGTGCGTGAGGTGGCGCATCTCGGCGTCGCTGGAGGGCGATTGAAGGCGCACCTGGAGCGAATCAATCGAGGCGTTTTGGGCCTGCGCCGCCAGTTTGTCCAGAGGAGAAAGCGTCCAGCCGACGACGAACCACGCGAGCAAGGCTGTTGCTCCCACGACGAGCGCGCCCAACCCGGCCAGCGACCGCGTTCTTTCGCTTAGTTCTTGCTCGATGGGCGACCATTCGCGGGCCACGATCAAGGTTTGACTTCCAGAGGAAAGGGTGCGCAAGCGCCACTCGTCGTCCCGCTCCGGCCAATCGGGAGCGTCGCGGCTCGATTGCCACAACACGTGGTTGTGGGCGTCAACGACCAGAAGCGCCGTTCCGCCTGCCGACAGTTCGCCTTGATCGCGCTGCACAACTTCGACAAGTGGCCAGTGGAAGCCTTTTCTCTCTTCGAGTTCGTCGTGCGCCCGGTCGAGTGAGATTTGCAGCGCGTCACCAACACGCGCTTCGGCGCTTTTACGCTCGTGCCGTTGAACCGCACCCGCGCCCGCAATCATGAGCAGCGCCACAAGCAGCGCGAACAGCAGCGTCATGCGCGACCTCATCGAGCGCAAGCGGCCCGCGAGTAAGCCCCTGGGCACGTCGAACTTGATTATTGTGCTCCCACGCGGTAGCCCACGCCCCGCGACGTGTGGATGAGCGGCTGGCAGCCTTTGTCGATTTTGGCGCGCAGGTAGCCGATGTAGCAGTCGAGCACGTTGTCCTGACCCGCGAAGTCGTAGTTCCACACATGATCTAAAATCACGCTGCGGGACATCGTCTGCCCAGCGTGGCGCATCAGGAATTCGAGCAACGAGTATTCGGTCGCCGACAGGTGGATGCTTTTGTCGCCGCGTTTTGCTTGGCGCGTTGCTGGGTCGAGCGTCAAATCCGCGACTTTTAGAACCGGCGAGCCAGAAGTGACGCGCCTCAAAAGTGCCCTCATGCGGGCGAGAATTTCGGCGACGCGAAACGGTTTGCACACGAAATCATCGGCGCCCGCATCCAGGCCCTCGACTTTGTCTTCGAGCGTGTCGCGCGCCGTGATGATGAGAACCAGCGACTTCACACCCGCTTCGCGCAAAGAGCGGCACACCTCGAAGCCGCTCATGCCCGGAAGCATCACGTCGAGCAAGATCAAATCGAAGGGCGTCGCCTGCGCGATGTGAAGGGCGCGCCGTCCATCGACTTCAACACGCGGCGCGTAACCGGCCTCGCGGCACGCCTGTTCCAAAAAGCGCGACACGCCCGGTTCATCTTCGACAATTAAAACGTTCATGGCAGGGAGTTCACCTCAAATGGAAACGCCCTTCGCTTCCACGAAGCGAAGGACGGTGTAGGGTTGAGCCGTTTCAGTTTTTGGCTTCGCCTTTCCCGGCGCTTTCTTTGGCGCCGGTTTCGCGTTCGCCTTTTTCGCCGCTTGCTTTGGCGCCCATCTTAGAACGGCCTTTGGCGGCGGATTCCTGGCGCGCTTCGACGCCTTCTTTAGCGTTGCTTGTGACCTCGATATCGGCAATTTTGCCGGTATTGGCGTCTACCATCACTTCACGCAGCGTCTTGCCCGAACGCACCATCACGCCGTATTGCCAGGTGCCTTCCTCGTTTTCGAGAGCGGTTTTTTGCGTCAGCTTGCCCGGAAAACGCTTGAGCACGATGGCGTTGGCGCGCGCCGCGCTGATCTTGGCGTGAGGCGCTGCGTGCGCCGCAAGCAAACCGGCGCCCAAGGTGACCAGAGTCATGGCGGCGCCCGCCAGAACTCGAATGGATCGTTGTGTTTTCATGGTGATATGGAGGCGCGTGCCGTTCAAACCAGTGCGCGTCCTCTCCCTGCCAGTTAAAGGCTTGGCTCTGTGATATTTCTGGGAAGCGAGTGGGAACTTCCTCAGAACGGCTCAATGAACCGGCGCCGCAAGTTCTCGCTCTACGGCGTCGAAGTCGGTTTCGCTTTCTCCTGTGCCGCTGTTTTTCGCGCGTTTAAAGCCTTCGCTCCAGACATAAAGCACCGGAGCGACGACGAGGGTGAACAGCATCGAAACCGACAGGCCGCCGATCACCGCGATGGCGAGCGGCTTTTGCATCGCGGCGCCCGCGCCCAAGCCCAGAGCAAGCGGAAAAAGCGCCAGAATCGCGGCGAGTGTCGTCATTAGAATCGGGCGCAAGCGCATCTGTCCCGCTTCGGCGACCAAATCAATCAAGGGCCGGTCGGGTTCGCGCTCGCGCCGTTGGTTGAAAAAGTCGAACAACACGATGCCGTTTTCAGTGACGATGCCCACGATCATAATCGCGCCGGTGAAGCTCGAAATGTTGAGCGGCGTGCTCGTGACGAACAAGCCAAGCAACACGCCGAACAGCGACAAAATCGCGGCGATGAAGAGCGCCAATGACTGGCGGAACGAGCGGAACTGAATCACGAGCAGCGTCGTGACGAGCAAAAACGCGAGGCCCAGCACCGTTCCGAGTTGTGCGAACGATTCCTGCTGGGACGCGTAAAGCCCGCCGTATTCGATGCGATAACTGGGCGGCAACTTCAACCCTTGGCTCAAGCGCGCTTGCACGTTGCGCACGCCCGTTCCCAAATCGACGCCTTCGAGTCGCGCCGTGACCGCGACCATTTGCTGTTGGTCTTGCCGCGTGATTTGGGGCGTGCCGGGGCGAAGCGACAGCGTGGCGACCGAACTGAGGGGAACCGTTCCACCGTTGGGAAGGCCGGAAGTCGCCGAGGCGAGGGCCGGGGCCGCGATGGGCACATCGGGCAACGTTTGCGGGTCAACCGAAGTCGTCGCGCGCGCGCCCTGAACGCGCACCTCAATGCCTTCTTCGCCCTGTTGAACTGTTGTGGCAACCGTGCCGCGAAGCGCCGCTTCTGCTGCACTCGTGACGGCCTGAGTCGTCAGGCCGTAGCGCGCGGCTTTGCCCCCGTCCACGCTCACGACCAGTTCCGGGCCGCTTTCGATGACGCCGTCGTTTTCGTCCACGACGCCGGGCGTTTTGGAAATGATGGCGCCCGCTTGCCGCGCCACTTTCGTCAGCGTGGCGGTGTCGCTGCCAAAGATTTTGACTTCGACGGGCGAGGGCGAACCGGCGATGTCGCCGATGCCATCCTGCAAAATCTGGATCAAATCGACTTGCAACTTCGGCTGGCTTCCCTCGATTTGCCCGCGCAAATCGCTCATCACCTCATCCGAAGGCCGCGTCCGCGCGGTCTTCAAACGAATCAGGATGTCGCCTTGATTCTGCTCGGCCAGTTCCAATCCCGAACCCGACCGCGCGCCCGTCAAGCGCGACCACGAAGCGACTTCAGGCGTTTTTGCCAGCAGCTTCTCAACTTGACGGCAAACGTTGTCCGTTTCGGACAAAGAAGTTCCGGCGGGCATCCTGTAGTCGATGACAAAGGCGCCCTCGTCGAACTCAGGAAAAAAACCGGTTTGCAAATGGTTGAACAGAAAGTAAGAACCCAGCGCGACGGGCACCAGCGCGGCCATCACCCAAAGCGGGCGGCGCAAACACGAGGCGAACGCGCGCCCATAAAGCGCCGCCAACCGGTCGAAGAGCGACGGGAAAAACGCCAGCGCCTTGCCGATTGTGCCGGACGGCGCGCCGTGATCGGCTTTCAGCGGCAACAAAAAACTCGCCAGCAACGGCGTGAAAAGCAGCGCCAATGCCAGCGACACGAACAGCGTGGCGATCATCACGAGGGCAAGCGGCGCGAAAAACTGGCCCGTGACTCCGCCCAAAAAAGTGAGCGGCAAAAACGCCATCATCGTGGTGAGGGACGAGCCGACCATCGCGGGCGTAATGACCGCCAAACCACCCGCGATGGCGGCTGTGCGCGAACGGCCCGCTTCCAACTCGTGGAACATATTCTCGACAACCACGATGCCGTCGTCTATCACCAAACCCAGCGCGACGGCGAGCGCGCCCAGCGTCATAATGTTGAGCGTTTCGCCCAGCGCCTTCATCAAGCTAAAGGTGATGATGAGGCTCAGCGGCAACAGAATCAGCACAACCGCCGCCGCGCGCAAGTTGCCCAGAAACAGCATCAGCACGAGGAGCGCGAGGATGGCGCCGATGACGATGGACTCGATCACGCTCGATTCCGACTCCTGCACGATCTGCGATTGGTCGTAAAAAAGCGAAGTCGTCACCCCTTTGGGAAGCGTGCGTCCAAGTTCGGCGAGCGCCGTGTGAACCTCGTCGGCGACTTGAACGGTGTTGGCTTCGGGCTGCTTGATAACGTTCAAAATCACGGCAGGCGCTCCGTTGCCCGTCGCCAAAATCTGGCGCTGTTGAACCGAGCGCGATACCTGCGCGACATCGGACAGCGAAACCGGCACGCCACCCTTGGCCGCGACAGTGACGCGCCGCAAATCGTTTTCGTCGCGCAGCAAGCCCGACACGAAAATCTCGGTGCGTTGGTAAGATTGGTCGAACTGCCCGACCGAGGCGATGTTGTTCGCGCGGGCAATGGCGTCTTGCACGTCTTGCAAAGTGAGTCCGCGCGCGGCGAGTGCGGCGGGCCGAACCGAAACCAGAAATTCGGGCACGTCTCCTCCGGTGATGCGGATTTGAGCGACACCCGGCAGGCGCGCCAAACGCGGGCGCAGCGTGTAAATCGCCATGCGCCGCAGTTCGCCCAGGCTGTGGGTTTTGGAACTGAGGCTGTAACCCATGATCGGGAAAATCGAAGGGTTAATCACCGCCGCCGTCACGTTGGCTCCAGCCGGAAGCGTCGAACGGATTTCGGAGATTTTGCCTTGCACGCGCCCCAAAGCGAGTTGCATGTCGCTTCCCGAACCAAACGTTACGTCCAGTCCGTTCGAGCCGCGACTCGTTGTGGACGCCACGCGCGTCACGCCGGGAACCGTTGAAACGGCGGCTTCGAGCGGGCGCGTGAGCTGCGTGACCGTCGTGTCAATCGGGATGTCGCCCGCCTCGCCCGCGATCACGATGCGCGGAACCGTCAGTTGCGGAAAAATGGCGACAGGCAAGTGAACGGAAAAATAGCCGCCCAGCAAGCACAAGATAAAAATGAGCGTCGCCACGGCTTTGCGATGCACCCACACGAGCCGGGTCAACTTCATGTGCCCGGCGCTCCGCCTGCGCCGAGGGCGACCCCGGCTTGGTTCGTTCCACTCGTTCCCGCCGCGCCGCGATTGCTTTGCGTTATTCCTGCTCCGCTTTGTGTTGTTTCCGCTCCGCTCTGACTGCTTCCTGCTCCGCTTTGTATTGTTCCGGCTTGGCTACTGGCCCCAGCTTGGTTCGTTCCACTTGTTCCCGCCGCGCCTTGACCACCTCCCGCTTCGTTTGCTCCGGCGCCACTTGTTCCCGTTGCGCCCTCGCCTCCAAGAGTTCCAGGCGGCGCGACTTTGATCGGCGCGCCGTCATCGAGTTGATAGCCGCCGACGCTGATCACGCGCTCGCCCGCTTTGAGGCCGCTTGGTATCTCGACTGAGCCGCCTCGCTCGATTCCGGTTGTGACGGTTTTTTGATGCGCTTTGCCGTCGCTTCCGGCGACTAAAACGGCGCTTTTGCCGTCGCGCGTCAACAGCGCGCTGCGGGGCACGACGACCGCCAAAGGTTTAGTTGCCAGCACGATGTCCGCGCTTGCAAAAGCGCCGACTTTGAGTTGTCCGTTTGGATTGGGAACGGCCACGCGCACAGACAACAGGTTGGTTTGCGGGTCGATTTGCCCGACGCTTACGACGCGCCCGGGAACTGAGCGGCCTGGCATTGCGGCTGTTGAAACCCGCGCCGTCATGCCTTGCTGGACGTTTGCGCCGTCGCCGGACAGGTTGGCGAGCAGGTTCAAGGTGCTGGCATCCGAGATTTCCACAACGGGCGTCGCGGGATCGGCCATGTCGCCGGGATTCAAGCTGCGTTTGGACACGATGCCCGAAAGCGGCGCGCGCAGTTCGCTTGAAGACGCGGCGATTTGCGCACCCAGCAAATCGGCCTGTTTGCTTGCGGCGAGGGCTTGCTTCGAGCGCGCGTCCTGCGCCTTGGCCGCGATGTTCACCGCGCCCCGCGACGCCGCTTGAAACGCCGCGCGTGCTCCGGCGATTTTGGCGTCGCCGTTTTGCTGGGCTTGACGCACGGCATCACGCGCGCTTTGCACCCGAAGCGCGGCGGCGCGCACGTCTTCGGGCCGTTGTTGCGCCGCCAGACCGAGGTTGCTTTGCGCCAATCCAAGCGCCGCTTGCGCCAGCCCGACTTTGGCATCGCCGCTTTGCCCCGCGCTTTGCAGCGCTTCGCGCGCGCCCGCAACGCGCAGTTCGCCCGCGCGAATGTCTTCGATTCGCGTTCCGGCCTGCACCAAGCTCAGCGCATCTTTCGCGCTTTGCAAGTTCGCTTCGGCCACACGAAGCGCGGTTTGGGCGTCGTCCAATTCGCGTCGGGCTTTGATGCCCCGGTCGACCAAGAATTGAACGCGCCCGACTTCGGTTGCGGCCCGGTCGCGCGTCGCTTGCGCCTGGGAAACGGCGGCTTGGGCTTGTCTGATTTCTTGCGGTCGCGCTCCGGCTTGCAACTTCGTCAAATCCGTTTGCGCCGCGCGCAGCGCGTTGCGCGCCGCTTTGACGCTCGCTTCGCGGTCAATGCGGGCCGAGCGAAGCGCCAGTCGCGCTTGTTGTAGAGCGTTCGACACGTCGCGCGCGCGCGCGCCGACCTGTGTTTTGCGCAGGTCGCTTTGCGCCGAGCGAAGCGCGACCTGCGCGGCTCGCACCGCGCTGTCTCGTTCGGTGCTGGCCGAGCTTAGGCCCAATTGCGCTTGTCTCAGCGCGTTCGTCTGGTCGCTTTGCGCGGCGCGAATGGAAAGAATCGCGCTTTGGGCGTCGGACTGCGATGCCGAAAGCGCCGCTTGCGCACCCCGCGAGGCGGCTCTGGCGCTTCGGTTGTCCACCAGAGCGAGCAGTTGGCCCGCCGCCACGCGGTCGCCCTCGGCCACTAAAACGCGCGTCAAACGTCCGGGCGCCGTCACCGCGACACGGGCGCTCGCGCCTTGGGCAGGCACAAGCGTTCCTTTGGCCGACACAAGCGTTTCGAGAGGGCGAAGTGCAACCGTCGCCACCTCGACGGGAACTGGCTCAGCGGCTTTGTCGGCGGGCGCCGCATCGCTCGCGGCGACCGCAACCGGTGCGGGCGCGCGGCGCGAACGAACGAACCCGCCCAGCGCTAGAAGCGACAGCAGGCCCGCGACGATCCACAAGCGGCGCGCGTTTTTGGGCGGGTCGGGTTGGGTTAAATTCAAAGGCGGCTCCACGCGCTTGGGTTGGGGTTCAGGTGTCACGAGTATTGGCCTCCGACTTTCTCTCGCTTTGCTGCGGGCGCTCCTAAGCTGGGTTGAGGTATCACGAGGGTTAGCCTCCTCCAACCGATTGTTCGAGCGGATCGGTTCAAGTGCGCGAACCGTTCGCGCGTCTTGAAAGAAAGCCCCCAACTCCTTGTTCGAGCGGAAGTTGCGACGTTGCTTGGCAGTTGGGATGTCACGGCAATTGACCTCCGACGGCGCGTTGCAAGTCGGCCAGAGCGGTATTCCACGTCGCCAGAGCACGCGTGTAATCGGCTTGCTCGGCTCGATACACGTTTTGCGCGTCGAGCAATTCGAGATACGAATTGGCGCCGCGCTCGTAGCCGGTTTGCGCCATGTCGAGCAGTTCGCGCGCTTGCGCCAAACGCCCGGCGTCGAATCCCTGAACCGCTTTTTGTGCGGCGACGAAGCGTTCAAAAGTCGTGGCCACATCCAAACGCGCGATGCGCCTCGTCTGGTCGAGCGTGCCCGTTTGTTCCCCGACGCCCGCTTTGGCTTGGGCGGCGGCGGCGCGGTTGCGACCGAAATCGAACAGGGGAATCACAACGCCCACGCGAATCGAGGTGCCGTTAGGCATCCCTGAATAGGAGGTGATGCCCGCGCGCCGGGCTTCAACAAAGGCGTCGGGCCGCCCTAGCGCGCGCGTGGCTTGCACCGCCGCCTGTCTCGACACAAGCGTGGCGCGGGCGCTTTGCAAGTCGGCACGCCCGCGTGTTGCCAAATCTTGAAGCGCTGCCAAATCGAAGGTGCGCGGCACAAACAACAACTTGTCGCGCAGTTGCAACGGCGCGTCATCGGCCAAACCGAGCAGGCTTCGGAGCGCGGCCAAACGCACGCGGCGCTCACTTTGGGCTGAGTCGAGGGAGGCTCTGGCCCGTGAAACCTCGATGCTGGAGCGCACCACGTTGGCGCGCGGCACATCGCCCGCCGTCAACTGCGTTTGCGTCGCCCTTTGAAAGGTCTGCGCCGTTTGCAAAGCGGCGACGGCCAGATCGCGTTCGACATCGGCGCGCAGGGCATCAAAGTAGGCCGAGCGAATGGCGAACTCCAAATCGGTGCCCACGCCCGCGCGGTCGAACCCAGCCGCCGCAACGTCAGCCCGCGCGCCGCGCACGCGCGAACCGCTTTTCCCGAACTCGATCACCTGGCTCAAAATCACATCTTCATCAAAGCCCGCCGTGTTGTGGCTGCCAAACGCGCGAGCCAGCGTCAGCGTTGTGCCGGGAAACGCGCCCGCCGCTTGCAAACGCGCCTGCGCCGCCTGAATGCGCGCCTGCGCGCTCCCGACGCTAAAACTGCCGCGCCGCGCGACATCGAGCGCATCAGTCAAAGCCAACGGGCCGTTGGGTAAACCCGGCGACGCGCCCGCCATTCCCGTTCCCTCGCCGCCCGCTCCTGTTGTGGCGCCGGAAGTGGTGGCCGTTGCACCCGAAGCCGGAGCGCCTGCGAGAGCGCCGCCCGCCGCCGTTGCCGCGCCAGTCGTTGTGGTCACCGCTCCGCGTGTGCCGGTCGGCGCGCCGGAGGTCACGCTCGAAGTCGAAGTCGCGGCTCCCGAAGTCGCTACGCTCGCGCGCGACGGCAGGGCAAAGGGAGCGATGGCCGCGAGCGCGACCCAAAAGGGAAAACGAATCATGCAAAAAGGGCGTGCTTCAGAAGTTCCGGCTCTGTTTTTCTCTTTTGAAGCAAGAGCAAGTGTGGCAAGAGCACTGATCGCACGTGAGGAAAACGGGGCGCCGTTGACGCGCGGCGCACTTCAACCATTTCCGTTGGCGAAGGGTGTCCCCTCGTTTGATGTTTAACTTTCTCATCGCCAAGAAAGGTGTTGTGTTTGTAGGGACGGCGCTTGCTCCATCCTTTCTAACACTCTGACTTGATGGGAGGACGGAGCAAGCGCCGTCCCTACAAACGTCCCTACCGGATTAGAAAATCAAGACTGAATTGCACTGGTGAAAAAGCGACACCGGCACGATGGCGAAGACTTAAGCGGTCGTTGTTCCTGAACCAGAAGCGTCCTTTTTGGTGACCGAGAGAAGGACGACCAATCCCAAAATCGTGACCAAAAAGAGGGCGCTCGTTCCGACGGTGCCAAGTCCTACTCCACCGTTTGCGCGAGGCTGCGACAGATAATCTCCGATGGACGCGCCCAGAGGACGGGTCAGGATGTAGGCGAGCCAAAATGCCAAAATGCCGTTTAACCTGAACCGCCAGTGCGCGATGGTCACGGCGGCGATCAATCCCGCAAACATCAATGCCGACAACAAATAACCCAGGTGAAACCGCTCCGCCACCAGATCGCCCGCCGCAGTTCCCAAAGCGAAGGTGAACAAAATAGCGCCCCAGTAGAAAGCTTCCCGGCGCGTCGTGGTGATGGTGTGGACGGACAAGGTTTTTTCCTTGGCATTCCAGGTCGCAAAGGTAAGGGCCAACAAAACGCTGAACACGATGGTTGTGGTCACTAGAGACACCCCGAAGTGGTCGGTCAAGTTATCTGTAATTAAAGTTCCAAAAACGCTGAGCAAAACAACCGCGAGCCAGTAAAGACCGACGAGGTATCGTTTGGCCCTGAACTGAAAGAACAGCGCGACGACCAACAAGCTTCCCATAAGAAAAGTCGTATTGGTCAAGCCCATATGCAAGTTCGTATTGAGGAAGTCCGCGAAGGTTTCTCCAACCGTTGTGCATAGAATTTTGATGATCCAAAAGAACAGCGTGACTTGCGGCACTTTGTTCAGCATTTGCCGGCCCACTGCGGTGGCCAGATTCGGATGAGAATAGTCTGTGACGATGTTTTGTGAGTTCATTGGAATAAGCGGAGGTTCACCACGCGGAAAGGCCCGACCCGAAATGCCGAAACGGTAGCTGCGAAACGTTGCTTCACAGAGTTCGCACGCCCCTGGCGCGTTTTAAAAGCTTTTGGAAATGCTGATGCCGCTCCCGCCGCCTTCGTTTCGGGACTTGATGAAAGGCGCCAAAATGAACCCGCGCGGCTGCTGGATTTCAAAGCGCGCCGTCAAAATGCCAATCGCTGCGCCCGCGAGGATGTCCTGCGTGAAGTGGCGGCGCAGTGTCACGCGCGAGTAAGCGATGCCCGCCGCGCCCGCATACCAGAAAATCGCCTGTTTGGGATGGTAATGCGATTCCATTGTCGCAACCGCAAACGCCGCCGTCGCGTGACCCGAAGGAAAGCTGTCGCGCGCGTTCGAGTCGGGCCGCTTTTCGCGCACGATGCGTTTCAAGCCTTCGGTGATGAGCGTCGAAGTCAGCAGCGCATCGGCGGTGCGAAAAGCGTGATCCTTGCCGTTTTTGCCGTCTTCGACCAGCGGCAGCAACGTGCCCGCCGCTAAGTAAAGGACGTTGCCTGTGCCCGACGCGAAGCGCGCCAATGCCGGGCGGTTGGTGGTCGAAGTGGCGGCGCTCAGGTGAACGTCCGCCTGTCCGCTCTGGGCAATCGAAGCGGCGAGTGAGACCGAAGCGGCGGGCGACACGCCCGAAACCAAAGCGTTTTGTGCGCAAGCGGGCAGGCAAAACAACCCGCCCACCGCAACCGACCAACGCAAAAACCAAGAAACGCGCCATGTTTGTTCCATTTCGGGTTTAGTGTCCGCGGTTTCCCTAAGAAACCCCTGAGAACCTTCTGGAAATCCGTTCAGAAAAAGAACACACCGGTGGCTAAGGGAAATCGAACCTCGGACAAGCGCAGCAATAGACGGGGTTAGAAGCTTTTTGGGATTTTCCCTGCCGGAGTTGTGGCATCAGCAGTTCGACTTCATGCAACAGGTTAGAAGCTTCTTGGAATCTTCCCAGTCCCCTCTTAGGAACTTCCTTTTTGCGCGTCTAACACTTCACGCTGAGCATTATGTCCCAACTTCCTTTCCTTTCGGATCCGCCTTTTAAATACGCGCCGCAAAACCCCGTCGCGCGTGGAATCAAACCGCTGTTCACTTTAACGAGCGTTTTAGCGCCATTAATTTTATTTGGACTTTTGGCAGAAGATGTCGCTACGCGCGAATCATTTGGCTTCGACACGCCGCTTTTGCTGCGACTTCACGCTCACGCCACGCCCTTGTTCGACTCGCTGATGCTGGCTTTGACCTGGATGGGCGGCGTGCGATTACTGGCGTTTTCCGCTTTTGTGATAGCGCTGTTGGCCTGGCGAAAACTTCGCGTTCAAGCGGCCTTTTTGTTGTCGGCGATGGTGGGAACATCCCTGCTTAACATCTCGATGAAGGCGGCTTTTCAGCGCGCGCGGCCCAATCTTTGGCTGTCGCTCACGCCCGAACACGACTACGGCTTTCCTTCTGGTCACTCGATGCTGTCTTGCACTTTTGTGCTGGCGACCCTCGTTTTGGTCTGGAAAAGCGATGGATCTTCGGCTCTCAAATGGGCGGCGACCGCGCTTGGTTTATTGTTCATCGCGGGTGTTGGATTGTCGCGCCTTTATCTGGGCGTGCACTATCCCAGCGACGTTTTGGCGGGTTGGTCGCTTTCCCTCGCCTGGGTCGCTCTGTTGCAGGGGATTTTGCACCTACGCCTGCGCCGCGCTCTGGTTGTAGGGCGTTAAGGGTGTGCCGAACCTTCTTCGCGTTCGAAAATTGCACCGAAGCCAAAGTGGTTCAGATTCGACTCAGTTTTACCTGAAACCCTGCGTTATTCAAGCAATAGTCAGTGAATAAGACAACAAAATGAAAAGGTAGAGCAAAGACCTTCGTAGAAGAGCCACTTCACAAAAGACTTGCTCTCTTACCCCTACAACTCCACATCTCATAAAGTAGTGTTCGGTAAATTGACTCACGTTTTATTATGGATTTACATCTATCTGAATTTCGTTCTCATGAAGACACTTTCATACCCTCCACTCCAAGCTGCACCTGCTGGGCTGAGAGTGTGCTATTAATCTGCTTGCACAGCTTTAACAGTTAAGTAGGCAATGAGCGCGCGCTTTGGTCACTCAAGGAAACAACTAACGGAATGTTTCAACTTCCGCTGAAAATGACGATGGCTTTATGAAGCCGAACTTCTTTGTGAAGTCTATAACACGCTTTCAGCTACGAAACTGCCCATGAGTTCATCGCCCGCGACAAAACAGCCGTATTCTATAGTCGTTGCGCCCCACGAGCCGCACAGCCCGTGACTTCTTCGTTGCCAGTCTCGGTGGGGCTTGCTTTGTTCTTCTCGCTACGTGAGCCGACGAACAAAGCAAGCCCCCTCTCCCAAGCGGCATTACCGGATGAGATCAAGGTTCAACAGCGCTTGCTTTTTCAACCGGCATTCCCGACGGCGCGCAGGATGAAAACGCCCGACAACGGCTGGCCTTTTTTGGCGTTGATATTGTGCTCATCCACCCAACTGCCGCTCAGTCCCCGCAAACCAGCCACTTCGCGCGAGGCAAACAAAGTCGTGCTTCCACCCGCGGGATTGGCCCGTCCCACGAGCGGCTGATCTTGGGGCAGTAGCGCGACACCAAAACCCGCCGCGTTGGTGAGAGACATCCAGTGCAGGTTGCGCTTCGACGCCCGAAAAAGCACATCGCCCGCTTTGCACGTTCCTTCCGGCTCGCCCACATGTCCGGCGGGGTAATCGAGGAAGTAGGAATCGCGTTGCCAACTCATTCTGGACAGGTCAGCGGGCACAGAAAGCTTTAATCCCGATTCCCACAAACGCGCGTCGGGCGCTGTCCAATCGAGTTGCCAACCGATCCGCATTTCGGCGTTTGGCGCGATGTCGTAGGTGCAAGAAAGCGTTCCCAACGCCGAATTGTCAACGCCATTCAACACCTGACTGGAAACATTGACGCGCAGGACGCCGCCAATTCCCGGCGCCACGCTGACTTTGGCGCCCTCGGTTACGGGCGGTTTGGCCGAACGAAAGTAGTCCCGCTCGTTGCCCTCTTTGGCTTCGCCCAGATTTAGAACCGGGCCACCAACCAGCACGCTCCGCTTGCCGACGCGCCACGACCGAACCGTTCCCGTGCGCTTGTCGAAGATGATTTCTTGCAAAGCATTGGACACACGCAAGGTGTCGGCGCTGTCCTGCGCTCTGAGCGGGGCATTCGCCGTAATCGGGGCGCTCGCCGTAATCGCTGCCGGTGCTTGCGGTGCGGCCACGCCATCAACCGGGAGGTTCGCGCTCGCAACCTGTCTTCCATCGGGATGAGTGAACTCCAGGCGCAGCGTCGTCATGCCTGCGGGAACCGGGAAGTTGGCTCGAACGCTTTGTAGCGGCGCACAGGAAACGCGCGTGGCGCCGCTTCGCAGAACCGTTTTTCCCTTCATGGCGATCCAGTGGCAGGACAACTCACTTAAATCGGTGAACGAATAGTGGTTGGTGAGCGGAACGGCGCAAGTTCCACCCGTCGCTTGAACGCTTCGCGCGCCGACAACAACCGGACTGTAAGCCATTTTCACGATCCACAGTTCCGGTTTGGGGTTGCGATAACCGTCTACGACGCCCTTGTTGTTTTCCTGACGCAGATGGTCAAGGCCATAGTAGAAGTCGCGGGTTTTGTCCTGGTTTTTGTCGGCGATGCCCTGGCTTTGCCATTCCCAGATGAACGAGCCGAGCAGGTTGGGCGCGGGCCACAGTTTGTTCCACGTCTTAATCAGAGTTTCCGACCACAGATCGGTCACGCCGGGATCGTAGTCCTGCGCTTCTTTTTCAAAAAAGGTGTGCGGGTGTTCGGTGTAGTTGACCGGCCAACGAACGTTGCTTTGATTGGTGTCGCGGTCGACTGTGTCCGGGCCGGGATAGTGATCGTCCTTCCAATCCTGCCCTTTGACCGTTTCGGGATTTTGGCCCGAAACAAACGCGGGCCGCGTCGGATCGGTTCGCTTCACCAAGTCCATCACCATCTGCGAGTCTTGCCCCATCGGGTTTTCGTTGCCCAGGCTCCACGCCAGCACGCAAGGCCGGTTCTTGTCGCGCGCGACGGTTTCTCCGGCGCGTAGCAACAGATACGGCGCGTATGCCGGGTCTTTCACGCGCTCGTCAATCCAGCAGTAGGGGACTTCATCAAGGATATACATCCCCTTTTCGTCGCACAATTCCAGAAAGCGCGCGGCGTGATTGTAGTGGCTGGTGCGGACGGCGTTGATGTTGGCCGCCTTCATCATGTTCAAGTCCTTGTTCCACTCGACATCTGTGAGGGCGAAGCCTTTGTCCGACCAGAAATCGTGGCGGCAGATGCCAGTGCATTTGATGGGCTGACCGTTCCACAGCACGACGTTGTTTTTGATGTCGATCTGCCGGAAACCGAACTTTTGCTGCACGCGCTCAACCGGCTTGCTGCCGCTCGAAAGTTCGAGAACAACGTAATACAAGTTCGGCTTTTCCGCCGACCACAACCGGGGAGCCGCAACCGGCGCGCTGAGAGAAACGCTTGTCGTTCCATCCGCGCCGATGGTGCCGCGCCCCGACAACCGGACGCCACTCGGTGCTCCATCCGAGCCGACCAGTTGCCCAGCGAGCGTCACGACTTGGCCTGGAGTTCCCATCACTTGCACCCTCGTTTGAAGCGTTGCGTCGCGGTAATTCGGCGCGAGCGGCGTTCGCACCGTGATGTCCTGAACGTGGGTTTGCGGAACGGCAATGAGCGAGGTGTCGCGGTAAATGCCGCCCATCGATTGATAGTCGCCTGTGTCGGCCTCGAACGAAGGCGTGGTTTTGGAAACGCGCACCGCCAGCAGGTTCGGCTGACCGGGCTTGATGAGGCCCGTCAAATCCACGTCGAAGGCGGTGTAGCCGCTCTCGTGATAACCCGCTTTTTGCCCGTTGACGAAGACTTCGGCGCCATCGAGAGCGCCGTCGAAGTGCCAGTAAATCCGTCTGCCCGTCCACGTTTTTGGAACGGTAACGACGCGCCGATACAACCCGACGGTGTTGTCAACCGTGTTGTAAGTTGGGATCGAATAGCCGAGCATCTCCCAGTTGGACGGCACCGGGATGTTGTCCCACTTGGCGTCGGCAAAACCCGGCGCGGCAAAAGCATCGCGCACCGAGGGCGGCACGGTTGTCGTGTTCGCGGGTTGTGGTTGCCATGAAGTCTCTTTGCCGTTCTCCAGAGTGCGGATTTGAAATTCGCGGATGCACGCCCACTGGCCGTTGCTCACGCCTGTCACCGTGACGCGCACATAACGCACATCGGCGGGTGTAATCGTGATAGGCCCGTCGCCAACTCCCGGCGCGGCGGAGGCATCGGCGAGGGTGATCCACTGGCCGGAATTTCGTTCTTTGCGCCCTTGAATGCGGTATTGATAGCGGGTTTCCGGTTTTTCCCAGGTGATGCCGATGCTTTGAACGCGGCGGACGCGGCCCAAATCGGCTTCGAGATATTGCGGCATACCGCCATTGCTGGCGCACCAACGCGTGGTGGGGTCGCTGTCGAAGGCCTTGTCCGCTGTGTTGGAGCCTTCGTTGCTCGATGAATCGAGAGCCACCGCCTGTTCCGGCTGGAACTGCCCGGCGTTGATGCGCCCGTGCGTCAACTGAAACTTCCATGTCCCCATCAAGGGCAAGTTCCACGGGTTGCGCGCGCGCAAAACATCGGGCGCAACGGCAACCGTTCCCGGCAAGGGAAGCGGCAGAGTCGCGGGAGCGACGCGCCCGGTGTTTTGGGCAAGAACTGGGGTTGATAGTGTCGGCAGGAGCAACACCGGCAAAAAAGCGGGCTTGGTATTCATTTGAGTTAGCTTGAGTGATGCTGGATTTGAATCCAGGTTAAAGCGCGTTGTCAGAGGGTGATGGCGCTTGCGATTGCAAGGAGGCGCGCACAACTAAACGGGCATCGAAGGTCGCCTGTTGAAGGGGCAAGTCGGGGTTGGTGATGCGCGCTTGCAAGAACTTCCACGCGAGGGCGCAAATCTCTTCCATCAGCTGGGCGATTGTGCTCAGCGGTGGATCGAAGCATTTCATGAAGGGCAAGCCGTCGCAACCGACCAGAAGCACATCTTCGGGAATGCGATAACCCGCGTCCCTCAAGGTGCGATAGACATGCATAGCGGTTTCGTCGTTCACGCACAGCACGGCATCGGGAGTTCCGCGCTCTTCGAGATATCGCTTCAAGGTGTCGGGCGTCAAAGAAGGGCCGGAGTTTGTGCCAATGAGTTCGGGAGCGCGCCCTTCGCGTTCCAAAACGCCAAGGTAGGTTCGCAGCCGCTCTTCCGGCACATCTCTGTCAGCCGTATGATTGAAGTGACCGATGTAAGCGATGCGAGTGCGCCCGGAGTGCATCATCAGTTCGAGAGCTTCTTCAACAGCTGGCCCCAGGTTGGCGTGAACGTGATCGGTTTCGAGATGCTTGGAGGCATCTATGAACACGCACGACTGAAACACTTGAGGCGCGAGCGAGCGGAACTCTTTGACGAGGTGATACTCGCCGACGATGATGACGCCGTCAACAGCCGCCGCGTTGGTTGAACTGACCAGTTCCTTCAAGTCGCTGTGGGTGTGCAACAGCCTCATCTGGAAGCCGCTCGCCCTGAGTTGCGATTCCAGCAAATGCACGATGTTCGCGTAGTAATACTGGCTCAGGCTTCCGCTGATGACGGCAATGACACCCGTCTTGCCCGTTGCCAAGGCTCTGGCCGACAGGTTCGCCGTGTAGTTGAGTTCTTCGGCGATGCGCAGCACGCGCTCGCGGGTCGCAGGCCCAACACCATCCATGCCCTTGATGACCCGCGATACCGTCATGGAAGTCACTCCCGCCACTTGAGCGACATCTTGAAGAGTCACCGTCCGGGAGCGCCCCTCGTCGCGTTTGGGCTGTCGGGTTCTGGTGCGCGTGGTCATCTTTTTTAAATCCCCTGGGGGCGAGGAGTAGGTAGTGGAAGAGATATTTTACTCCGCTCAGGGAACGGAATTTGTGTTCCACTCGGCTCCAGAGTCACTTGACAGGCGAAAATGACGGCGCATCCCAAGCGCAGGGCGACTTGGGATGATGATTTGGAAACAAAGCGAGGGCGTGCCTGAAATCAGAGGCAAGTAAGGAAGCGGCCAAACATTATGGTGTCTTTTGTAGGAGCGAACCTCGTGTTCGCCCTGTAACAGATGCTCGTTGTTTGCGTTGTGCCGGACAAACAGGCAACAGTAAGAGGGCGATTGCGTGTTCCAGTCTCCCTCACGGGCGCGTTCCAAAACCCCAACGTTCCTATTTGGATAATTTTAAACCGGGCTCATAGTGCCCGCATACCCCGGCACAGCGGTGCCCGCCGCGCCATAGGGCCCGCCACCGTTAGAGGCTGGAGAAGTTGGAGTGAGTGCGGCCAGCCCCGCGGAAATCTTGTCGCCGCGCAGCGATTTGACGTGGCCATCAACAAACAGGAAATTGGAAGTCTCCAGATGGCGACCGGTAGGCGCATCGTAATTGGAGGTGCCGCCACCTGTGTCGGCCATATAGCCGGTGGCATACCTGGCTCCGGCGCCTTGGATGTCGCCATTGTAACCATCGCCCACGGGCGAGTAGGTAATGTAGACGTCCGTGTTGGGATCCCAGGTGACGTTGGTCACTTCAAAGGCCATTACGGTGAGCGACGACGCGTTGAAAGCCGCTATTGAGGGGCCTTTCCACGCGGGATTGGAACCAAACACGAGTGTAAGGGCAGAATTGTAAGCGTAAGAAATCTGCGGATTGGCGTTGAGCGGTTTGGAGTCGCTGGGACAGACAAAAATCTGTGCGCTTTTGATGTAGGGTAAAGTCGCGCCAGCCCAACCTCTGCCGCGCCCGCTGGTGTCTTGCCCTTGTGGAAGCTTCTCGTCGTAATCCTGCGTGTATTGAAGCAATCCCAAACCGAGTTGCTTGAGGTTCGACTGGCAGGACGAGCGACGGGCGTTTTCCCGTGCGCGGGCGAAGACGGGGAACAGAATGGCGGCCAAAATCGCAATGATGGCTATGACTACCAAAAGTTCGATGAGCGTGAAAGCTGAACGCGCGTTGTTTGGATGCACTCCGGGACGATTGACAAATAAGTTTTTCATGATGATCTCTGGTGGAAGAGGCTACGTTAGCGCTAACGTCTTCTTGATGAATAGTATGCCCACCCGCACGGCGTTTTAAACATCAGAGCTGCAAATTTTTAGGAAAGGACGCCGGCCGAGTGACCGTTTCGGGGGAATCAAGGCTTTGAGCGGCACCTTTCACGCGAACGGTTTTAAGTTCGGGCGCAACTGAAGAGGAAAAACGGACGCTTCTCGCAAGCGCCGAAATCGAAATGCCTGCATCGTTGACTAGGTGTTGATGCACCCGAACTTCGTCAGGACTTGCCCGGCGACCTGCGCGACCTGCGTTTTATTGGCGACGACATAAATCGCCTTGCCACCGCTCCCGGTGATGCCTTTGGTGACTTCTTCGAGCGCCTCTTTTTTAAGCGCGACGAGAACGAATTTCGCGCCCGCTTTGGTCGCTGGTGGCGCAGTTGTTAACGCGATACCACTTGAGGTATTGGGGAGGATGATGACCTGTTCACCTCATGGTTTGAGCGAAATCCATGATGAAAGCGGCGCGGCGCGAATCGTTTTCCTCTGGTCATCGGGTGCTTGTGGGATGCCTCGCGCAAAAACGGCACTTCGCCCTGGGGCAAACATCAAGAATCGAATCGGCATCTTTAGCAGTTATCCCGACAGCGCGGCGCTGGCATCAGGCACCTCAGTTGCGCGCTTCGGTTGGCGACTCGCGCTCAATTCCGATTCGGGAACGTTCGTTTTTGGCTTGGCCGCGGGTCTTGAGTTGCAACCGCAAAAACCACCATGAAAGCATTGATTTATAACGGGCCTTGCGACGTTTCGGTGCAAGACGTGCCGGAAGCACGCATTCAAATGCCCACCGATGTGTTGGTCAAAATCACCAGCACCAACATTTGCGGCTCAGACCTGCACATGTATGAAGGCCGCACCAGCCTGGAAAAAGGCCGCATCATCGGCCACGAAAACCTGGGCGAAGTCGTGGCCATCGGCAAAGCGGTCACCAAAGTCAAAATCGGCGACCGCGTGTGTTTGCCCTTCAACGTCGGTTGCGGATTTTGCGATTCCTGCGACCAAGGCAAGCCCAACCTGTGTCTGACCAACAATCCCGCCGGTGCTGGCGCGGCTTATGGTTACGCCGACGCTGGCCCTTGGCAGGGCGGGCAAGCCGAATTCTTGCAAGTGCCTTTTGGCGACTTCAACTGCTTGATTTTGCCTGAAGACGCTCAGGAAAAGGAAAACGATTACGTGATGCTCGCCGACATCTGGCCCACGGGCCATCATGCAGTTGTGTTGTCGGGCTTGCAGCCGGGCGAAAGCATCGTGATTTACGGCGCCGGGCCAGTCGGTCTGATGGCCGCTTACTCCGCGACGCTGATGGGCGCGGATCAGGTGTTCGTCGTGGACGAGCATCCCGACCGCTTGAAGTTGGCCGAGCAAATCGGCGCCATTCCGATTGACTTTTCCAAGGTCGTGCCCCCTGAAGTCGTCAACGCCATGACGGGCGGTAACGGCGCCGACCGGGGCTGCGAATGCGTGGGCTGGCAGTGCCACGATCCGGGACATCACCACAAATCGAACGAGCGGCCCGAATTGACTCTCAACAACCTCGTGCGCTCGGTCAAATCGGGCGGCGGCTTGGGAGTCGTCGGTTTGTATGAGTCATCCGATCCCAACGGCGACGATGAACTCGCCAAAAAAGGCCAGATCAAGTTCGACATGGGCCTCTTTTTCCAGAAGGCCTTGACTATGGGCAGCGGACAGGCCAACGTCAAAAAATACAATCGCTCCTTGATGCGCCTCATCAACGCGGGCAAAGCCAAGCCGAGTTTCGTCGTGTCGCACGAGTTGCCGCTGAGCGAGGCGCCCAACGCTTACAAACACTTCGACAACCGCGACGAAGGATGGACGAAAGTCATTCTCAAGCCACAGACTTAACCAGTGCAGTATTTTTAGGTTTGCATTGGCGTCGTTACAGGCTTAGAGTGAAAGAGCCTGTAACGACGCCACCCCAAACGACATGCTTCAACCAGAACAGGAAACCAAAATCATGGCACAAACCAAATCCACCCAGCCCACCCAACCGGGCGCGGGCGCGCACTTTTCGACCGACTCGATGGAAGGATTGCAAAGCCTTTACATCCAAGATTTGCGCGAACTTTACAACGCCGAAAACCAGATCGTGCAGGCGCTTACGGGAATGGCGGCTTCGGCCACGCGCCCCGAACTTCAGCAAGCCTTCGAGATGCACAAAGCCCAGTCGCAAACGCAGTCGGAGCGATTGGAGAAGATTTTTCAGTCACTGGGCGAAAACCCCAACGGCATGATGAGTAAAGGAATGTTCGCCCTTATCGGCGAAGGAAAAATGCTCATCATGCAGAAATCGCCCGGCGCCGTGCTCGACGCGGGCCTGATTTCCGCCGCGCAACACGTCGAACACTACGAGATGGCCTCTTACGGCACCGTTCGCACTTGGGCGAAGTTGTTGGGCCGCGACGACGACGTTAAATTGCTGGAGCAGTCGCTCGAAGAAGAAAAACAAACCGACATGAAGCTCACCCAACTCGCCGAAGGGTTGGTCAACCCCGAAGCCGCGAAGTCGTAACTGATACAAGCGCAAGGCAGGAAAACCGCAAAGTCGCGCGGACGCAGAGCATTTTCAACAAGCTTTGCGTCTGCGTGACTTTGCGGTTTTCCTGTTTTATAGCGTGTCTTACAGGCAGTGCATCACCCTGAGAGCGGGACTCCCGTCCACTTCCAATCGGGCTTTATCACTTGATTGGAAGTGGACGGGAGTCCCGCCTGATGCAGCTTCACTGAGATACGCTTTAGATTGCCCAGGAAATCCATTCGATGAACGAAGCCAAACAACTTGCGGCCAAAGGTCTGGCCGCTCTTGGCGGGCATGAACGCGCGGCACACATGGCCGCGACGGGCGACGGAACCACGCGCGAGGCTTTTTACCAAAATAGCGCACACGTTGATCGTCGAATCGGCGTGAACATTAAAGAAGCGCCAAAGCCAGAACCAATTTTTCCAGACTTCAAGGGAGCCACCAACGCGACACAAAGGCTAACGAGAAAGCGCGAACAAACCCGCGAGTCCCAGTCCATAGAAAATGAGCACCAACAGCGAGTCCACGCCCATGCGCGCGATCTGGCGTTTGGGCCGAAAAATCAGGCCGGTGATGTAAACCGCCGTGAGTAAAATGCCAAGGCCCGTCAGAAAAATATCGCTTTTTTGCGCGTGGGGCAAAACCGCTTCGCCCGATACAAGGGAAGCGAGCAGAAACAGCGTCGGCAAAAACGCGTTGCCCCCGAAAATATCCGAAATCGCCAACTGGTAATCGCCCATTTTTACCGAAGCCAGCCCAGTCGAGACTTCGGGTAGCGATGTGGCCGCCGCCAAAACCGTCGCTCCGAACAAAACGCCGCTCATGCCCACGTGCGCGGCGATGGCTTCACCGCTGCTTTCCAACAGCACCCCGCACACAAGCGTCACGAGTGCGCCGACGCCGAAGATTATCAGGGTGCTTTTGGTCGAGACGCCCTGACTTTTGGCTTGCTTGTCTTTGGATTGTTTGGCGTGGCCGCGCGGCTTTGGCTGGCCATCCGGCGCCTGTCCGCCTTCGTGCCAAGGCAAATCCGTGCGCGACTTGCCGATCAGCCAAAGTCCAACGCCCCACAATCCGGCGATGAGCAGGCCTTGTGGCGTGACGCGCGCGAAAATCAGCCCGGCGGGAAGCTGACTGCCCATCACCGAGACGGACAAAACGGCGATGACCAAAACGCCTTCGAGAACCAGAGTCAGCGAAGCGGCGCGGTAAGTCAGCGGCGCGCTTTTGCCCACGCCCCAGACATCGAGGATCACTAAAACTACGGTTTGCAGCGCGATGCCGCCCAAGATGTTGCCCACCGCAAGCCCCACATCGTGGCGGAGCGCGCCCGAAACGGTGATGGCGATTTCGGGCAGATTGGTGACGATGGCAAGCAGAATCAGCCCGCCCAGCGCCTCACCCAACCCAAAACGTGAGGCCAAAATATCGGTCGCGCTCGACAGGCGAATGCCCGCGATCCACACAGCGACGGCGGCCCCGGCAAAGATGAGTAGCAGCAAGGGCAAAGCGAGATTGTGCATGAAGATAAGGGCGTCGCTTTAAGAGCGAAGAAAGAACGCTAAAACGAGGGCGGAGCCGTTGCCCGATTGAGCTTAGCGAACCTCGATTTCGACCGGCTGGTCGCGTGTGGCAAGCGGTCGTTCATCGAACAGATTTTCAGCGCGTCCGCGATTGCACCAGAACCGGCGTGTCGCCTTCAACAGTTGAAAGCAGCAAATAACGCTGGGCGCCTGCAGCCGGAACGCCTTCGAGATTCGTGACGGCGCGGCGAAGCGGCCCCAGCGTTTGCGCGGTTGCGGCTCCCGCAGGGTTGGCTTTCAGCTTCACAAGCGCGATGCGTTCACCAAACGGTGCAGACGGCGAAGAAACGAGCGACAACTGGTATTCGTGGCCCGGCTCCAAACCCGCCGCCACGATTTGCAATTGGTCTATCAGTCCCAACGAGTTGACGACAACTGAAGCGGTTGCTTTGCTCGTCGCCGTCGGCGCGCCGATGGGCGGTAGCATCTTGAGTTGCGCCGAGCGAAGCGCATCGCCAGCGGGAACTAAATTTTGGGTTCCGTCTCCTGTGGGAACAGCGCCGGGAACATAGACCAGAGCCTGTGGCAACTGTCCGACGCCCACGCGCGCGATCACGCGATTACTCAGCGTGTCAATGGCTTGCACCGCGTCGCCATTTTCCAGACCGACATAAACGCGCGTTCCATCGCCCGAAGGCCAGATGCCGTGCGGCACATCGCCCATTGCGACGGTCGTCACTAAACGCGGCACCATATCGCGCGTGTAGACCTTCACGACGTTCTCGCCGCCCACGGTGATGTAGGCGAACTTGCCGCGTGCATTATCTACGAGCGCGACGTGATTGGAGAACGAGCCGATATCGAGCGTCGCCAGAGTCGCAAAGGGCGCGCGCCCTCTAATGACCTGCGTTTTGCCGGTGTCTTTGAGCGTGAACCACACCTGCGAACCGTCGCGGCTCACAGCCAAGTTGGGCGAAAACGGGCTGGCTTGCTTTAGGCGCGCGATTACTTCGTGTGAGGCGACATCTACCACGCACAGTTCGGGCGAAAAGCTCGACGGCACGAACGCGAGCTTTCCATCGGGTGAAAACAGCACCATCGCGGGGCCGTTGTTCGTTGTGATGCGGCGCGTTTCCTTCATCGAAGCCGTATCTATGACCGACACATAATCCTCGCCGCGCACGGCGACCCAGAGTTCGCGGCCATCGGGCGAAAAGAACGCTTCGTGTGGCGAGCGCCCGACATAAATCGTGCCTTTAATGGCGTTAGTCGCCGTATCAATGAGCGTCACGGAATTGGAGCCAATCGAAACTGCAGCGAGAGTGCGACCATCGGGCGAAAAACCCAGACCGTGAACCAGAAGCGCGCCTTTGTAAAGCGCGCCGAGCGCCTGCGGCACCGGATCGCCGAGCTTGATGACGCCCAGCAGGGTGTTGGTCGCGGGGTTGATGACCGACACCGTGTTGGAAACCTGATCGGCGGTGTAAACACGGTCGCGGGCCGAAACGGGAATTACGCTTGCGGGCATCATCATTCCGGGCATCGTCATTCCGGGCATCGTCATTCCGGGCGCGGTTTGCAGTGCGACGAGGCGGCGGTTCATCACCGCAATTTCTTCGTTTTGGGTAGTGATGATTTCTTGTGCCAAACGCCGCAAAACCGGATCTTTGCCGTAGCGCAGTTGAATTTTGGCCATATCCACGGCGCCTTGATGGTGCGGAATCATCATCAGGATAAAGTCTCGGTCGGGATTGCCCGTCATCGGCGCGGACATCATGTTGCGGTTCATGAGTTCCATGCTTCCCATCATGTCGCGGGCGAACGCGCTTTGGTCGATTGACTGCGGCATCGTCATGGCGGGCATCGAGGTCTGTGCGCGCAGCGGCGCTATGGAAGACGCGATGAAAACGGAAGCCAAAACGCTCAGGCTTTTCGAGGTTGAATTTTTCATGATGTGTGATTAAAAACTGGTTTGAGGCTCAGCAATAGCCTGATTCTTGTGGAGTTCACAGTAACAAAGATCGTGTTAGCCCGCTGAAGTCACGGGAGAAACGGGCACATTTTGGCTATTTCGATTTTGCCAGAGCAAGAGGGAAAAACCGCACGCCGCGACGATCAAACTGGCCCATTGTCCCGAACTGAATGGCCCGAAATAGGTGTCGTCTTCGCGGTAGAAATCGGTGAGAAAGCGCAAGAAGCCATAAAGCAGCAAGAAAAGTGCTGCGAAGATGCCAGGCTTTTTCTGCGTCCAGTGCGGGTTGCGGCGCCAGCACCACAGCAAAATGCCCAGCAGAAAAAAGTGCGAAACCGCTTCGTAAAGTTGCGAAGGATGTCGCGGCAACGCATCGGCGTGAGGAAAAATCACACCCCAGTCGGCGCCCGTGGGTTTGCCCCACAGTTCACCGTTGATGAAGTTGGCGATTCGACCGACACCTAATCCCAGCGCTGCGGGAAAAGCAGCGACATCGGCTAAGCGCCAGAACGAGATGCGCCCTTTGCGCGCCGTCCACGTCATCGCCAGAATGACGCCCACAAGTCCACCGAAGAACGTCATGCCGCCCTGCCAGACGCGAAACGGGAAAAGCGGGTCAGTCAGCAGTTGATGAGGGTGTTGCAACACAAACGCGAGGCGACCGCCACCCACAACGCCAATGGTCGCTGCGCCAATGAGTTGCGTTTGTGCATCCGTTCCAAATCCGGGCAAAATTCCGCGCCGCGCGGCCAATCGAAAAGCGGCCCATGCGCCCAGTAATCCGGTGATGTAGGCGAGGCCATACCAGCGAACGCCCAAGCTGTGTCCGGCTATGTGAAGGTGAAATAGAAACGGCGACAGGTTGTCAACAAAGCGAAAAGACGGCATCAGGAAAGTGGTTTGTGTTCTTGTGGGGAACGAAGCGTAGGTTGTGGGGCTGAGCGGGTGTTCAACAGGCTGTAAAACCCCAGACCTATCAGGAACAGGCTGAAGAGCATTTTGAGCGTCGCGCCGTTCATCTTATTAGCGAGGAACGCGCCGACTGTGGCGCCAACGAAAACCATAACTGCCACGATGATGGCCGCGCGCCAATCAACGGCGCCGTGCCGCGAATATTCCCACACCGCGCCCAGTCCAACGGGCGGAAGCAGCACCACGAGACTGGTGCCCGTTGCCTTGTGAGCCGAAAAGCCGAGCAGAAATACCAGTGCCGGAACGATGAGCGTTCCGCCGCCAATGCCAAACAAGCCTGACAAAATGCCTGCCGACAGGCCGATGGCGATGAGAATAAGGGTGTTTGTGTTCATGGCTTGCCTCTAGATGTGCAGAACGCGAATCAGCAGAAAGCCCATCGAAACCAGCGCCAACAGCGACAGCCCCGCCGCGAAGACCACCGGCTTTCCGGCTTTTTGCACGGCGCGCGGGTCGCTGGAAAGTCCAAGCGCCGCCATCGCCACAACCGTCAGCCATCCAGCGACATCGCGGAAATGCAGCGCCAAATCTCCGCTGATCCAACCAACCGAGCGCGCAATTCCCAAAAGCGCGAAACCGAGAATGAACGGCGGCGCCATTTCAAGCAGCGTGTGAACATCGAAGCGGTGCTTTTCGCCGCTCGTGCGCGCTTTCTTCAATGCGAAGAACATCGCCAACGGGCCGAGCATGAGAACGCGCGCGAGTTTCACAAGCGTCGCGGTTTGAGTCGCCACGAGTCCCGCGCCTGCCGTCGCCGCCAACACTTGCGGCACGGCGTAAACCGACATTCCGGCCAAAGTTCCAAAGGCGCGCGGCCCCAGATGCAAAGCGCTTCCCAGAAACGGCAGCGCCACGACAACTCCAACCGAACCCAACGCGGTGAACGCGACGGCGGCGGTGATGTGTTCTTCGTCAGCTTCGATAATCGGGGCGATAGCGGCGATGGCCGAGTTGCCGCAAATCGAGTTGCCGCACGCAACGAGGGTCGCTAAATGAGTTGGCAAGCCAAAGGCGCGGCCAATGAACGTGCCAATGGCCACCGACAAAATCACGAGGCCGAACACGCCGCCAAGCAACGCGAATCCCGCACTCTTGAGAAGAGCCGCATCGAGCGAGGCGCCCAGAAGCACAATGGCGATTTCTAAAAGCGGCTTGGCGCAGAACGCGATGCCGGTTTTTTCGTGGGTGTTTGGCGTCCAGAACAGGCGCACGAGAAGTCCCAGAATGATGGCGATGACCAAACCTTCCAGATACTCGCGCCCGATCAAACGGCCTTCGAGATGGCCCAAACCCACGCCGACTAATCCAACCAGAGCCGAGATGAGAACGCCGCGCCAGCGCGTGGTAAGGAACATCGAAAGAGTCTTCATAGGTTGGGCGGTCGTAACGAAAGGTGTTGTTGCCGGATGAGCGAGGGCCATGTCTCAAACGGACGCCCGCCCCGTTCATAAAGAGGCTTCCGCTTTCTCACTCCGCATTAACCTGTGGTTATGGCTTTGAACCTCAACTTGTTGCGCTCTTTCTGGCACGTCGCGCAGGCGGGCAGCATTTCGGGTGCGGCCCAAACGCGCTTTGTGTCGCAACCGGCGCTGTCCAAAGCGGTGAAGGAGTTGGAGCTTCAAGTCGGTGCGCCGCTGTTAGAACGCGGCGCGCGCGGCGTTACTCTTACCGAGGCGGGACACGTGCTGTTCGATTACTCCAAAGCGATCTTCGCCCTGGAACGCGAAGCCGAAGATGCTTTGGGCGCGTTGGGCGATTTGAGGCGCGGCACGCTTCGCATTGGCGCTTCGACGACGTTGGCGACGGCGATTTTGCCGCCGGTTCTGGCGGGGTTCTGCGAGGCTCATCCCTATTTGCGCTTTTCTCTGGTGCGGGATAATTCGCAAGGCATCGAAGCGCGCTTGCTCGATTTTGCGCTCGACATCGCTTTGATCGAAGGAACTCCCCGCAACCCGAAACTTGAACGGGTGCTGTGGCGCGACGAAGAACTGGTTTGCGTCTGCGCGCCGACTCATCCCCTGGCCGCTCGTCAGGGGGTGGCGATGGACGATTTGAAATCTTGCGCCTGGTTGGTGCGCGAACGCGGTTCGGGCACGCGCGAAGTCGTCGAAGACGCGCTTCGCCCGTTCGATTTGCCACCCCAGGGCGCGATGGAAATCACCGGAAGTGAAACGCTGCGTCAAGCGGTGGCGGCGAATCTGGGCATTGCCTTTGTATCAAGGGAGGGCGCCGCCGATCAACTGGCTGTCGGCAAGTTGCGCGTTTTGAACCTCGACTTCCAGTTGCGCCGCCCGTTTTATTTGCTCCGTTTGCCAAACCGTCCACTTTCAAGTGCGGCGCGCGCTTTCGAGAAATTCTTGTTGCTCGATTGTTGAAGCCGCACTGCGGAGCGACTTCCGCCACAAAGGCGCATCGAGAAGCTCTTGTTGCTCGATTGTTGAAGCCGCGCGCAGCAGGTTTCGGCTCTTTCGTGCAAGCGCGGTTAACGACCGAACCGGGTCTTGCGTCGCCGAAACGTTTCTCCGTCTCCTAACTTACCTGTGAGTCAACGCCTAATGTTGGGGTTAGGCCGATAACGCACAGTAAGCCCGTGATGTCGCCGACAAAACGTATTACGACAAACAGCAACAACGTGCTCGTGATGCACAGTAAGCCCGTGATGCCCTTGAGTTCGATCCGTTGACGACTGCGTTTTCACAAGCTCGTGATGCACACGTCAGGCCATCGCCAAATTCAACCTCGCAGCGCCAGGCGCGATACGAGGGCGACCAATTCAAGCGGTTCGATCGGTTTGGCTGCGTAGTCGTTGAAGCCCACTTCGATGGCGTGCGCTTTGTTTTGGGCGCCTGCAAACGCGGTCAGGGCCAGAGCGGGAAGCGCCGGAAGACCGGTGCGACTTTCGCTTTCGCGCAGGCGCCGGATCAGCGAGTAACCGTCTTCTCCAGGCATCCCGATGTCGGACACCAGAACTTCGGGGCGACTATCGAGTTCGGGCGCCACCAACAGCAGCCACGCCTGCGCGACCGAGGACGCGAGTGAAACCTGGGCGCCCGCGCTTTGCAACACCATGCCGATGAGGACGCGGGTATCGGGTTCGTCGTCCACCACAACGACACGCAAGCCGTCCAAGCGCCCGATTTGAAGTTCTCGTGCCGCGGGCGAATGGGAGGAGTTGCTCGCTTCCTGTTCCGCTTCGCTGGGTGTTTGGCCATTGAATGCAGCTTCGAGTGCGTCGTCCTGAGCCGAGTCCAAAACCGCGAGCAGGGGAAAACGCACCCCAAAAGTGGCGCCCTGTTCCACGCCTTCGGAGTGCGCTTGGATGGTGCCGCCGTGCAATTCGACGAGGTGGCGCACAATGGCCAGTCCCAAGCCCAGCCCGGCGTGGACGCGCGTGGAACTGGAATCGGCCTGGCGAAAGCGGTCGAAGACGTGGGGCAAAAACTCCGACGCGATGCCCTGGCCCGAATCGGAAACCGACAGTTCCACACCAGAACCTGCGCGTTCCAAGGACACGCTCACGCGCCCGCCGCGCGGCGTGAACTTGATGGCGTTGCTCAGCAAGTTCCAGATGATCTGCTGCAAGCGGTTGGCGTCGCCCGTGATCAGGCCCGCGTCGGGCGATAGGTCAATGACGAGGCGAATGCCCTTGGCCGAGGCCGCCGGGCGGATGGAATTGACCGCACCCTCAATGGATGACGCGAGATCGAGTTGGCGCATTTGAAGGCCCAACTTGCCCGTCATGATGCGCGACACGTCGAGGATGTCTTCGACCAACCGGCTTTGCGCCCGCGCGTTGCGCTCAATGGATGAAAGGGCGCGTTCGCTTTCTTCGGCGCTCAAATCGCCGGCTTTGAGCAGGTTCGCCCAGCCCAGAATCGAGGTGAGCGGAGTGCGCAGTTCATGGGAGAGCGTCGCTAAAAACTCGTCTTTGAGGCGGTTGGCTCGCTCGGCTTCACTTTTTGCGGCTTCGGCTTCCTTCAAGGCGTGCACCTGATCGGACACGTCCACGCCGTGCGCGAACACGCCTGACACCGTGCCATCGGCTTCGGTGAGCGGTTGGTAAAACAGGTCAACAAATCGCCCTACAAAGGGGCCGTTTGGTTCGCGCTGTATTTGAGCCGGAATGGCGCGGCCCTCGAACGCGATGCCGGTGCGCATCACACCATCGAGCAGTTCGGTGAAGCCTTGCCCTTTGATTTCGGGCACGGCTTCGAGCAAAGGTTTGCCGATGATGTCGCGGTGGCCGACCAGTTCATAATAGGCGGGATTGGCCAGTTCAAACACGTGTTGCGGCCCGCGCAGCACAGCGACAAAAGCCGGGGCGTTTTGAAAGATGACTGCCAGACGTTCGCGCTCGAACTCCAATTTTTGCATCAACTCTTCGCGCTCACCCGCCGCGTTGCGGCTGCTCGTGATGTCGCTGAGCACTTGAATCAGCTCCGATTGGCCGCCTTCGTCGAACACGGGATCGCGCTGAACCCGAAACCAGCGCCTGCCGATGCGCGCTTCGACCCGCGGGGCGCCCTCTGAAGCGGTTCCATCAGGCGCTTCCTCCAAAACCGGTTCGCCCAGCGAAGAGAGAGAGCGCCCTTGCAACTCGTCGGGATCCAAGCCAAAAAGCACGCCAAAAGCTGGGTTGCAACGCGTGATGTTGCCTTTCGCATCGCTAACGACGATGGCATCGCGGATGGACGCGAAGGTAGTTTTCCACTGGCGCGACAGAAAAGTTGCCCGCTCTTCGGCGGCGCGCAAGCGCAAGTGAGCGCGAATGGTGGCCGCCAGAACCGGCGTTTCAAAGGGCTGCACCAAAAAGCCATCGGCCCCGCCTTCCAAACCCTGCACCTGATGCTGGGCCGAGGTGAACGAAGCCGACATCTGCAAAAACGGGATGGACGAAAAGCGCGGATCGGCCTTTAGCTCGCGGCACAACTCGAACCCGTTCACATCGGGCAAATCCACATCGCACACGATGGCATCGGCGCGCACTTCTTCTAAGCGTTCCCGCGCCTGCGCGCCACTGGCGGCTTCAACGACGCAAAACCCGGCCTGACGCAGCATCCGCGCCACGGTGTAGCGGTTGATTTCGTTGTCCTCGACCAAGAGCACGGTCGGCGAAAGAATTTGAGAATCTGGCATTGGCTTGGTGGTGGCGCGAGGAACGTTTGAGAGGGGTTGGCGATGGAAAACCGAACCGGAAGAGCAGGAATTTTTCATCGACATCTATGCTTCAAATCATCGGTTGCAGTCCGGCGCGCGCCAGCACTTCTTGAAGATGGACGACCGCTTCTGGCGTGCGGTCTTTGCTCAATACGGCGAGCGCGCGACCGGCGAGGTCGCGTTTTTCTTCTTCAGCGAGTATCCGCGACGAGTGAATCACAACCGGAATCGCGCGCGTTTGTGGCTCCTCTTGCAACCCTTGCAACACCTGGGCACCATTTAGGCCAGGCATTTCGAGATCGAGGAAAATCAAGCGCGGGCCTATCTCGCGCGCCAGGCGAAGCCCTTCGGCTCCATCGCGCGCTTCCACGACGCGGCGCGAGGCGCCCAGCATTTGCCGCAGCAAATAACGGTCAACCGCGTCATCATCGATGACCAGAATCGTTTCTTCCTTTTCTTCGATGACCGTGGCGGTTGAAGGGGCTTCGTCGCGCGCCGAGTCGAACACAAGTTCCCCTTCCGCCTCGCCGCCGTAAACGCGCGGCACTTGCACGCAAAACCTGGAGCCGACGCCCGCTTCGCTTGAAGCCGAAACCGAGCCGCCCAGCAGTTGGGCGAGTCGGCGCGCGAGTGGCAAACCCAACCCGGTTCCTTTGGAACGCGCGTGGAGCGGCGTTTCGACCTGCGTGAACTCGTCCCACACGCCCGCCAGGTCGTTTGGCGCGAGGCCAATGCCCGAATCTTCCACGCAAAACTCGATGAACTCGTTCGGCAGAACGCGAGCCGAAACGCGCACTTCTCCCCTGGGCGTGAATTTGATGGCGTTGGAAACGAAGTTGCGCAGGATTTGCGACAGCTTGCCTTCATCGGTGAACATCGGTGAAAGCGGGGTTTCCTCAAAGACGAGGCGCACCGATTCGCTCTCGTCCAGAAGCGGCTTCATCATGCCGCGCAACGCGCCGAACAGGTCATCTACCTCGAAAGAGTGCGGGCGGATGGCGACTTTTCCGGCGTCCACTTTGGCCAAATCGAGCAGGTCGTTCACGATCTCGAACAACGATTCGCCCGATTGACGAATGAACGCCACCTGTTTTTGCTGTTCGCCGCTCAGCGTGCCATCGACTTCGGTTCCAAGGAGGCGCACCAGGCCCAAAATGGCGTTGATGGGCGTGCGCAGTTCGTGGCTCATGCTCCTTAAAAAGCGGGTTTTGATTTCGTTGGCGCGCCGTAGCTCGTCGGCGCGTTCATCGAGTTCGGCATACAGCGCGACCACGCCGCGATTGGTGTCTTCGAGTTCCGCGTTGAGTTGCACCAACTGTTCCTGGCGCGCCCGTAGCTCCTCCAGCGTTCGCAACATGTCCTGATTTTGGCGCTGCACTTCATCCAGCAAACTCTGCGGCGACTGGCTGGATAGTTCGCTCGTGATGTGCGCCAACACCTGGCCATCGGGCGCCGGAACGCCAGGCGGAAGGAACTTGCCCAGCACAACGACGGTTCCGCCCGCACTCGATTCGATGTCGAAGTGATCCATCAAGCGGCGCGCTCCGCTCAAACCCAGTCCCATTCCGGTTTGCGACTGGAAGCGCCCGTCCAACACGCCTGCCAGATCCAATATGCCACTTCCGCTGTCGCGGATCGAAACCGAGAAAAGCGGCCCCTTGCTTGCTTGTCCCGGTTTGGCCGCTTCGAGAGCAAACCCGACCGAGCCGCCGTGCGCGTATTCCCAGGCGTTGCGCGCGATTTCCGACACGGCAGTGGCGATGCGCGTTTGATCTTGCTCGTCAAAGCCCAGGCCAGAAGCGATTTGACGCGCGCGTTGGCGGGACAAAACCACGTCGCCTTCGCCCGCGATGCGAAGCGTGAGTAGCTCCTGGGAAGTTGAACCGAAACTCATAAAATCGAAGAAATCCTGCGGCGCCGCAAGTGCGGGCTGGAATACGTTTGTCCAAGAGTCAGTATGAAAAGCAGCAGTCCGTGCGTTTGGAAGGGCACACAAGTGCTGCAACAGTAACCAGGCGACACTTGAGTGCCCTTTCGATCACCCACTGGAAATCAGTCTTGCTTTTCGGGATTTTCCCTGACTGGCTTTTGGGCCAACGTTTTGACGGGCGCACTTGGAACCATTCAGGCAGGCATGGGCCGCGCGACCATAACGGTGGCATCGTCGCGCTCGCGCGCGAAATCTCGAAACAAAACGCCCGCGATGAGCGCCGGATGACGGGCCGCCAAACCAGGATATTTGTCCAGCGACCACGAGGTGCCCAGGCCATCGGAGTGCATGACGAGCGTCGCTTCGGTTGGCCAATCGAAAGCGATTTCTCCGGCGCGGCGCATTTGCCCGCCGACGATGCCGTTGTGCGACATCAGCCCGCGCCGGTTGGGTGGATCGCACAGCGTCGCCGCGATGTTGCCCGCTCCCGCGAACGTCGCCGCGCCGCTGCTTTCCCGCGTGGCGAGGGCCATCGCCGCGCCGCGCGTGTGTCGAAGCGCCGCGTGCGCGTCTTCCAGCAAATCGCCGGGCGAGCCGTCGCGCTCATGAAAAATCCGTTCGCCTTCGCGCGAAGCGAGCGCGGCTTGCGGCCCATGTCCCAATCCGTCGCAGATCATGAACGAGTCGCGGCCCGCGCGCCGCTTGATGCCCCACGAGTCGCCGCACACCTCTTCGCCAGGCATGGCCACTTGCACGACGCCGACCTGCAAATCCGTGGGCGTGCCGGGGCGGGCCGAACAGTCGCCGTCGTCGCCCGGCGCGCAACACACGAACATCGCTGTTCCATTTCCCGCTTGCGAGTAGATGTCGAACTGCGAGGCCAGCCGTTTGATGGCGCCCAAGCCGTTGCCCGACGTGCCGCCTGTCGAAAAGCCGTCGCGCAGAGCGCGCGCGACATCGGGAATGCCCGGCCCGCGATCTAACGTCAGGATGTGAATGGCCGACGAATCCTCGTGCGCGCGCAAGAGCAACTGCCCACCCCCGGCGTGGCGCACGAGGTTGCGCCCCGCTTCGGTAACGATGAGCGCGAGTTGGCCGCTTTGCACGTCGGAAAACCCCAAGCGCGCCGCCATATGCGCCGCGCCGCGCCGCGCTTCGCCCACGGCACTTTCTTCGTCAATTGCGTAAACGCTGGTCATAGTTGCCACCTCTGTGTTCTTCAATGGGTTGCGGTTGCGCGAGTTAGAGTGTTGTAGAGGCAGCTCGTCTTCGCCCTACTATCTGCTCGCTTACTGTCGCGTTTACTCTGTTAACTAAGTCGCTGAGTTGCGGCCCCACGCTCAACCGCCCCACGCTCAACCGCCCCACGCTCAACCGCCCCACGCTCAACCGCCCCACGCTCAACCGCCCCACGCTCAACCGCCCCACGCTCAACCGCCCCACG